>ENA-OOXF01001136-OOXF01001136.1-human-gut-metagenome-genome-assembly--contig:-NODE-1136-length-18150-cov-6.108704_pt1 | contig 18150 bp, 17 predicted proteins | sample MGYA00241586_ERZ501341 | MGnify/ENA primary metagenome ERZ501341 (study PRJEB25962, sample SAMEA2042985) | human gut metagenome | biome: human gut; feature: human-associated habitat; material: faeces... | reverse complement strand
ACCTGATACGGAGGGAGCAAACCTACTAAACAGTTGTGTATAGTTTTTTAGTGGGTCTTTTTCTTGAATTTTTCTGGATTAGTGCTTGTCAGAGATGAAATCTGCCGTGAAAATACCTACTAAATTATGATTATGTATATGGTTAGTGGGTTTTGGAAGACCATTTAATAAAATGAGATGTTTAATAGACCTACTAAGGTAATGGCGGATAATGAGTTGGTAGGTTTATTAGGAATTTATGTTATGCGGGATATAGGATTTTGCGGAGGATATAAAAAAACAGCCACCAGAAAAATTCAGTGACTGTTTTGAGAGAATAAGGCGGGGGGCTTCCGCCGTATATCTGATTTATTTTATTTGTAGAACATTCACATTAATGTTAAGGAGGGTAATGTGAATTATCTTATTATCGTCTGTCGCCGCCGGTCTTATTACCACCAGAACTGCCGTTCATGTCAGGGGCGTTATGGCGACCCTGTAATTCTCAGCATCATCTGCGTGTGTTACATCTGTGTCATTTTTGGTAATGCCTGAAGTGATGGTAGTCTCACCGCCTGATGCAGTAGTAGTTGAAGTTGAATTTCTGGCACAGCCAGCAGTCATAAGACACATAGTAAGAATAACTGTGGCTACGCAATTCCTTTTGATTTTATTTAATCATGTGGAATATCGTTAAATCTGCCGTCAAGCTCTTCGGTTTTTACCACATTTATAAATGCGTGCTTGTCAATTGAGCGAATCAATGTGATAAGCTCACGTTTCGCTTCGGAGTTGATTACTGAGTATATGAGCGTGCGCTCTTTTTCCTCATAGCAGCCGATTCCCTTGAAAAGCGTGGCGTCGTGGTTGGTTGTATTCTTGATGGCGTGATAGATTTCTTCGGATTTGTCAGAAATGATAAATAATGTCATCTTCTGGTAGCGTTTGTACATGAACTGGATTACCTGAGTGCTGCAGAACTGATATATTATTGAATAGAGTGCGATTGACCAGCCAAACAGTCCGCCTGCGATGAGCAGAATCACAACATTTCCAAGAAGAATATAGTTCCATGCGTCTATTCCTTTAACATGAGAAAAATAAATGCTTATGAAATCAGTTCCGCCTGTGGTAGTGCCGACATTGAGGCACAGGCTTATTGCAAATCCGTTGATAATGCCACCAAACACGCTTATAAGCAGGATGTCTTCTGTAAAAATGTATGGAGGAAGAACATCAACAAGCACACTGGAAAGTATAATTACAACTATTGAGTAGATGGTAAATTTCTTGCCAATGTAGCGGTATGCAATGTAGGCGGGGAAAATGTTCAGTGCTACATTGAATATTGTAAATGGGATGCTGATATGAAAAAAACGCAGTCCGATTGCCTGAAATAACAGGGAGACTCCTGAAAAGCCTCCTGGCAGCAGGTCTGCGACTTTGGCAAAGCATCTTAAATTCCATGCATAAAGCACAGAAGCAATTATAACTATAATGAATCTGAATACCTGATAAAACTTAGGATATTTAACTTCTAAAGATTTAAACATATTAGCCTCCATATTCTGTGTTAAATATAATAAGCAATTAATAATTATTTGTGAGAGTTATCGTAGGCAGCCTGAATATCAGCAGGGAGCTTATCAGGAAGCATTGCATGTATTCCGTCCTCATTGCCGTCCTTGATTGCCTGCTCGTAATAGAAACATTTGAAAGTAAGCATATCAAGAGTCTCCTGCATCTTCTCCATCTCTTTTTCAACAGCAGCCTTCTGTCTCTCAAAAAGCTGTTTTCTGAGTTCGTAAGTCTGGCTGCCTTCCTGACACCATTCCATAAACTGCTTGATGTCGCGGATTTCAAGACCTGATTTCTTAAGACATTCAATAAGCTTAAGAGCAGCAATTTCTGTGTCAGAGAACTGTCTTATTCCTGAAGCACGCTGAATTGCCGGAAATAATCCTTCTTTATCATAATATCTTAATGTTGAAACGGGAAGATTAAACATTTCTGAAACCTGTCCTATTGTGTACATAACACACCTGCTTTCCGTAAGCCATGCTTACATGATATTAGTTGTTTACAAATGTGATAATAAAATTCACAAAATGTTCACTGTTATTGGGTTGACCTAAAGTTAGGTTTAACTCTTATGCTTAAATAGTAGCACAGAAAATGAATTGATTCAATTTAAACTTGATTTAAAGTTAGTCAGGTATTATTCAGCTTAAATATGAATATGGTGAAATGATGTTGGACAGAAGGCAGGTATTTTATGGAGGATAAATGTATGGAATGGAGACAGGAAAAAGACATGCCGGTATTTATGTATATTTTTCTTAATAAAATAGAGGATACCGAAGAAGTGAGATGGACAGAGAAAGAGAAAAATGAGGGATATATGACATACAAAAAGTTGTTAGAGCTGGCAGATGGAGATTCTTCAGATGTAATTAAAAAATGTCTCAGGATAATCAAAGAAACAAGACATATTGTAGAATATGAACTTTGGAACAAGATTGTATATTTTATGACTGATTATATTAATGGCGAGACTGTGTGGGGCTAAGCTTGTGTCAAGAAAGACTGAACGTGGGTTTGAGAAGATAAGTATTCCGGTAAAGAAAAAAATAGAGGTTGACCTTACAACAGTTGTAAGGTTTAATATATTAGCAGCTGCTTTTAGGGTGGCTGCTAATTTTATTTTTGAATTAAGCATATGTGTAGTGATGTCTGGCTGTATGTGTGCCTGTGTGGACTCTCAGGTTTTCTTCGCCTAGTGGGAGTAAATGCCATCATCTGCAATGTTTATTACTGCGAGCGAAAGCAAACGCGCTTCGCTTGAACGAGCTTTCACTCACAGACTTTATGCATATAATGGCATTAACTCCCACACGGCTTAGAAAAATTCGAGTCCGCACAGGCACACATACAGCCAGACACCAATTCACACAGTGCAAATAGACAAAACAGCAAATTTTAATTATATAAAATAGGAGAGAAACAAATGGAAAAGAACCTTACAACAGGAAGCGTATCTAAGACAATTGTATATTTTGCTTTGCCATATCTGCTGTCGTATTTCTTACAGACTTTGTACGGAATGGCCGATTTATTCATAACAGGTCAGTTCTGTGGCGTTGACTCGATAACGGCTGTGTCTAATGGAAGTCAGGTAATGCATATGCTGACGGTAATTATTGTGGGGCTTGCAATGGGAACAACGGTTGTTATTGGCCGGGCGATTGGGGCTGATAATAAGAAAAATGCAGGTGTTGCAATTGGCAATACAATAACTCTTTTTATGGGATTATCAGTTGTATTTACAGTTGTTCTTCTGGCACTTGTAAAACCGATTGTCAGTATAATTGCGATTCCTGAGGAGGCTGTAAGTGGAACAGTTGCTTACCTTATAATATGCTTTATCGGAATACCATTCATAACTGCTTACAATATAATAAGTTCAATATTCAGGGGAATGGGTGATTCTAAGAGTCCGATGTATTTTATTGCTGTTGCATGTGCTGCTAATATCGTGCTTGATTATCTGTTTATCGGTGCATGCAGTTTAGGTCCTATAGGAGCGGCACTTGGAACAACACTTGCCCAGACACTTAGCGTAATAGTATCGTTAATTGCTGTTAAAGTGAAAAAGACCGGAATACATGTGTCTGCAAATGCTTTAAAACCACAGCGGGAGGTAATGGGTGAGATATTAAAGGTCGGAATTCCGGTTGCAATACAGGACGGCTGTATTCAGGTTGCGTTCATTATAATAACGATGATTGCCAACCACAGGGGACTTGATACATCGGCAGCAGTGGGTATTGTTGAGAAAATAATAAGTGCAATATTCATAATTCCATCGTCTATGCTTGCGACAGTTTCAGCGCTTTCAGCACAGAATATAGGTGCAGGAAAGCATGACCGCGCGGCTCTGACACTGAAATACGCAACATTTATAACATGTACATATGGAATTGTGGTAGCAATAGTTATGCAGTTTATCGCAAGCGGGCTTATTGGTCTGTTTACTTCTGATGCAAATGTGGTTTTACTCGGAACGCAGTATATGAGAAGCTACATAATTGATACAATGTTTGCAGGTGTGCATTTCTGTTTCAGTGGATATTTTGCAGCATATGGAAAGTCTTATATCGGATTCCTGCATAATATAATATCGATTACATTTGTGAGAGTTCCAGGGTCTTATCTTGCTTCAAAGCTGTTCCCGGCTTCACTGTTTCCGATGGGACTTGCCGCACCAGCAGGCTCGGTGTTATCAGTTGTGATATGTGTCGCAGCATTCCTATATCTTAAGAGAAGAGGGAAGCTGGGATAAGTGGAAAGTTGTCTGATAATTTTGTAATATTTGAAAAGAATAACTATTACCACGATTTATGATTTTATAACCAACATGTATTTTACAGGAATGACACATGGGGGTATGATACATTTATCAAGGGCAAAGGAGCCGGAAGTCTTTAGGGGATTCTGGCTCTTTTTTGCATTAGTAAGTATTTGAAGGAGGAAATATATATGGAATACGAGATTTCTAATCGTTTATCAGGTGTTCATGGTTCGATGATAAGAGAACTTTTTAAGTTAGGAGCAAGCAAGGATATTATATCTTTTGGCGGTGGCAATCCGTCAGCAGAGACATTTCCATGTAAGGAAATAGAAGAGATAGCTGCAAAGGGACTTGGTGAGAATCCTGTCTCTTTATTACAGTATGGACTGAGTGAAGGTTATACACCCCTGCGTGATACTATGAAGAAATATCTTGAGAAGAAGGAAGGCTTTGATTTTGAGAATAATGAGCTTTTCATAGTGTCAGGCGGACAGCAGTGTGCGGACCTTACAACTAAGGCACTTGTTAATGAAGGAGACGTTGTGCTTACTGAAGAGCCTGCATTTGTAGGCTGCCTTAATACATTCCGTTCTTACGGTGCAAAGCTTGTAGGAATCCCAATGGAGCAGGATGGAATGAATATAAATGCACTTGAGGAGGCTTTAAAGGCTAATCCTGATGCAAAGCTTTTATACACAATTCCATCTTTCCAGAATCCTACAGGAATTACAACTTCCCTTGAGAAGAGAAAAAAAGTGTATGAGCTTTGCTGCAAATATGATATCGCAATATTAGAGGACAATCCTTACGGTGAATTAAGATTTGCAGGTGAAAATGTGCCAACTATCAAGTCGATGGATACAGAGGGCAGGGTTATATATGCAGGAAGCTTCTCAAAGGTAATGGCACCTGCATTCCGTCTTGGTTTTCTTGTATTTAACAAGTCGCTCACAGGACCGCTTACAGTTGCAAAGCAGTGCACAGATGTACATTCAACTGTACTTTTCCAGTACATTTGTAATGAATATATTAATAACTATGATTTCGACAAACATCTTGAGGATTCAAGAAAGGTGTATGAGCACAAATGTAATCTCATGATGGAGTGCATGAAGAAGGAATTCCATCCTTCAGTAACATTCGGTCACCCTGAGGGCGGACTTTTCGTAATGGCATTCCTGCCAGAGGGAATGGATTCTGCACCATTTGTAAGGGAGGCTATTAACAGAGGTGTTCTCTCAGTTCCGGGAGCAGCGTTCTTAGCAGATGAGAGCCAGAAGTCTAATGGATTCAGACTTAATTATTCGACACCTTCTGATGAGCAGATTGTTAAGGGAATTGAGATTCTTGGAAAACTTACATACGAGTGGATTAAGTAGGAGGAGTGAAAAGTTATGAAGATAGCAGCATTCAGCGTTCGTCAAGATGAAAAACAGTATTTTGATACATTTGCAAATGTATACAAGGTGGAATTACAGATTAATAGGAGCGGATTTACAGCAGATGATATAGAAAGTGTCAAAGGCTGTGAGGCTATGTCGGTGTGCGATGGCATGTGTGACTTGTCAGCACCTGTTCTAGAAAAGCTTGCAGCAGAGGGTGTAAAGTACATCGGTTTCAGGACAATCGGATATAACAGTGTTGACCTTGAGGCAGCAAAGCGCCTTGGAATCCGTGTTGCACACAGCGGATATTCGCCATATTCAGTTGCCAATTATACAGTAATGCTTATGCTTATGTGTATCCGCAAGGCTTTGTATGTAATGATGCGTTCACACACAGCAGATTATTCACTTGGTCCTATATGTGGACGTGAAATGCAGAATATGACAGTAGGTATTATCGGAACAGGAAGAATTGGAAAGGCAGTAATTAAGAATCTTTCAGGATTTGGCTGTAAGATTATTGCGTATGACCCATATCCTGCAAAAGGCCTTGAAAATGTTGAGTATGTAACTCTTGATGAATTGTATGCCAGAGCAGATATTATCTCGCTTCATACTTTCTTAAGTGATGAGACATATCATATGATTAATAAGGATTCAATTGCAAAGATGAAGGATGGCGTTATCCTTATAAATGCGGCAAGAGGCGCGCTTGTTGATACAAAGGATCTGATTGAGGCTGTTGAGAGCGGCAAGATTGGTTCAGTTGGAACTGACTGCTGTGAGGGTGAGGATGAATTTATCCGTACAGACCGTAAGTATGATGACCTTGTTGTTAATCACGATTACATCATACTTAAGTCTTTCCAGAATACTATTGTCACACCTCATGTTGCATTTTTCACAGATCAGGCTGTGTCTGATATGGTTGAGTCTTCAGTTAAGAGTGTTGTGCAGTTTGCAGCCGGTGAAGACACACCATTAGAGGTGCATTAATTATTCAAATTTTTGAAATATTCTTCAAGCTGGTGCTCGAAGATTCGCTGATTTTCTGAGCAGAATGAGCCAAGCGGCTGATAATAAATGCTTCTGAAATGTGGACAGTCATCTATATGCAGCAGGCTTATGTTTTCAGGAAGGCTGCTGCTTGTCCATGTTACAGAGGCAACAAATGATACTCCAAGACCGAGACTTATGAGTTTGCCCTGTAATATGTAATCATTGCATGAGTAGGCTATCGGAGGAGTTTTCTTACATTTACTGAATATTGAATTGAACACTCCGGCATAAGATGGAGTATCTGCAAGGTCAATGAATTTCTCGTCCATCATCTGTTCTACTGATATGTGTCCGGTATGGGCAAGTGGATGTGATGATGAAACGGCAAGGCAGATTTCTTCTGTCATAAGAAGATGTGCATTGTCTGGAATATCATAAGCTGATGAGACAGAGTCAATCAGCAGGTCACACCCTTTTGGTTCAGAAGATATTGAAAAGCTGACATGAGGGTGCTCATGGATAAAATCTTTAAGTACATTGCTGACAAGAACTGCACTTGAGCGGAGACAGAGCCTTATTTCGCCTGCATCGCCAAGACTTTCACTGACAGCACGCGCAGCATCTTCTGAAAGAGCCAGTATTCTGTCTGCATATTCAAGCAGAATTTCTCCCTGACGGGTACATTCGAGCCCTTTTTTATTACGGATAAAAAGCTGTGCGCCAAATTCTTCTTCAAGCTTGTGGATTGTCTTGCTTAATGCTGGCTGTGCTATGCACAATTCACCGGCAGCACGGGTCATATTCTTGTGTCTAGCGGCAGACTGAAACTGCCTGAGCTGATATAATTCCATGTTCGCACCTCTCTTGTATGTAGTATTTTATAAAAATTACAATTAACATAATATAGAAATCAGGATATTTACGATTATGATAACACAAATATTATTAACGCAGACATTTATAATGTTTATTCTTATGATTCTGGGACTGATTCTGTCTAAAACAGGTCTGCTTACAGAACATGGCAGTAAGGATATGGCCAATATTCTGCTGTATGCGGTTATTCCGTGTGTAATTATAAGAAGCTATATAACAGATTTCACGATGGAGAAGCTGTATGGACTTCTTATGTCGGCGGTACTGGCTGTAGCTGCATTTGCAGTGGCGATAGCTGTATCATATATAATATACGGCATGCGAAAGCCGATAGACAACTTTGGAACGGCTTTCTGTAACGCAGGATTTATCGGAATTCCACTTGTAACTGCGGTATTTGGAAATGAAGCGGCATTCTATGTTGCATCATTTGCAAGTATTCTTAATCTGTTGCAGTGGACATATGGAATTGTGATAATAACCCGCCGCAAGGATATGATAAATATAAAAAAGGTATTCGTCAATCCTGTGACAATATCACTTGTTATAGGACTGTTTCTTTTTATTACGGGAATTAAACTGCCAGGTGTAATAAACAGCACGATGGCTGGAGTTGCGGCACTTAATACACCTGCAGCCATGATAGTACTGGGATATTATCTGTCATGTGTCAGGATCCGTGACTTACTGCTTAATCCGTCCCTGTATCTGGCATCGTTTGTCAGGCTTATAATAATTCCTCTGCTTACACTACTTGTGCTTTATATTATACCGGCGGGACACGGTCAGATTGGAATGATTACACTGATTGCTGCGGCAACACCGGTTGGAACGAGTACGGCAATATTTGCACAGAAATTCGGGCAGGATTATGAGCGGGCAGTATGTATGGTCTGCCTGTCAACGCTGTTTTCAATTATTACAATGCCAGTTGTGATGTATCTGGCACAGATGTGGATTATGTAGTTTAACTATTATTTCTGGTTATGGTTTTATAACTAAAATGTATTTTACAGGAATAACACAATGGTATATTATACAGACATCAAAGGCAAAGGAGCCATGACCCGGAAGGGGTAATGGTTTCTTTGCCTTTTTTGCGTATAAGATATCTTTGCAGGAAAATGTATAGCAAATGTGGCTATTCACAATATGAGGAAGAAAGGAACTAAAGCTATGGGAAATAACGGAATTGAATTGGAAAGAGATGGCTTTAAGAGCCGTACAGGTTTTATTCTTGCCTGTATCGGTTCGGCAGTAGGAATGGGAAATATATGGCGTTTTCCATATATGGTATCTGCATGGGGTGGTATGACATTTTTAATACCTTATGTAATATTTGTAATATTGATAGGTTCAACAGGTGTTATCGAGGAGATGGCACTTGGCCGTGCGACTAAGGGCGGACCTATTAAAGCATTTGGCGACTGTATGCAGATGCGTACAGGAAAGAGAAAAGCAGGTGAGGCAATTGGTTTTATTCCTGTGCTTGGCTCACTGGCTTTGGCAATGGGCTATACTGTAGTTGTTGGCTGGATATTCAAATATACTTATCTTGCATTTTCTGGAAAGCTTTCAGCAATGGGCAATGATATGTCAGCTATTGGTGGTATGTTTGGAAGTACAGCAAGCACATTTGGCAATAATATGTGGCTTATAATCGCAATGGTTGTAACTGCTGTTATTATGGCACTTGGTATTGCAGGCGGAATTGAGAAAGCAAACAAGGTAATGATGCCTTTGCTTTTCATCATGTTTGTAGGTCTTGGAATATACATTTTCACACTTCCAGGTTCAAGTGCAGGTTATAAATACATTTTTACACTTAACCCTAAGGGACTTTTTGATATAAAGCTCTGGATATATGCATTTGGTCAGGCGTTCTTCTCACTGTCTATCGCAGGTAACGGAACTGTTATCTATGGTTCATATCTTAGTGATAAGGAAAATGTTGTTTCTTCTGCAAGAAATGTTGCAGTATTTGATACTATTGCTGCTTTATTAGCTGCATTTGTTATTATTCCGGGTATGGCAGCAGGCGGTGCCGAGTTATCTTCAGGTGGTCCCGGACTTATGTTTATCTATCTTGTAAATGTATTTAATGGTATGCCGGGTGGCAAGATTGTAGGAATTGTATTCTATGTATGTGTTCTGTTTGCCGGTATGAGCTCACTTGTTAATCTGTATGAAGCTCCGGTTGCAACTATTCAGGAGAAGCTTAAGCTTAACCGTGTTGCATCTGTTGGAATTATCGCAGTGGCTGGCTGTGTTGTGTCGCTTGTAATACAGGGTATTGTATCAGGCTGGATGGACGCAGTATCTATCTATATCTGCCCACTTGGCGCAATGCTCGCAGCAATTATGTTCTTCTGGGTTGCAGGAAAGAAGTTTGCTGTTGATGCTGTTAATGCAGGTGCAGATAAGCCTATTGGAAAGTGGTTTGTACCACTTGGCAAATATGTCCTTGTTCCACTTTCACTTGTTGCACTTATTGCAGGTGCTTTACTTGGTGGAATTGGCTGATGACTGGCATGGAAATAGTGGAATTGGACTGGCGGATTAGAATTGGCGGAATGAGACTGGGCGCTTTGCAATCCGCCTTTTTTGCGTGGTGGAGCGAGAAATAGCGGTGGATTGGACTTTGAAGTGGAGGGGAGGCAGGAGAAAGTCCAAAACGCAAGTCGGCGCACAAGAGCGTAAGACCAGACATCACATGACCAGACATCACATTTGTGCAAAAATTTATATAAAATCTCATAAACCTCTTGCCCTAAAGCTAACTTCAAGTCGTATCATACAGGTATCAAATAATTTACATTTTTATGAAAGAAGAGGTGTTATTATCATGAAATTTATGGATAAGGATGATTTTGAAAAGCAGAATGTTTTCGGAACAGGTCAGGCAAATACAGCATATGCTAAGTATTTTATTGGTGATTCTTTTCTGAATCCGCTGACTGATCCTAAGTGCGGGCTTTTTCTTGCAAATGTGACTTTTGAGCCGGGATGCCGTAATAACTGGCATATCCATCATGCAACAAAGGGCGGAGGACAGATGCTTATATGTACAGCTGGAGAGGGCTGGTATCAGGAAGAGGGCAAGGAGCCTGTAAGCCTTGTGCCTGGAACTGTAATCGCAATTCCACCAGAAGTTAAGCACTGGCATGGAGCTAAGAAGGACAGCTGGTTTTCACATATTGCTGCAGAGATTCCGGGCGAGAATACAAGTAATGAATGGTGTGAGCCTGTAACTGATGAAGAATATAACAGATTAGGATAGTGTCTTATATGGCAGGAATGGAGGATTACAATGGCTAAGATTGTACAGACAGCAGGAAAAAATGCGTTGGGAGAGTTTGCACCGGAGTTTGCACATTTTAATGATGATGTGCTTTTCGGGGAGAACTGGAATAACGAAGATATTGATTTAAAGACAAGATGCATAATCACAGTAGTTGCGCTGATGTCATCAGGAGTGACAGATTCATCACTTAAGTATCATCTTGAAAATGCTAAGAATAACGGAGTTACAGCAAAGGAGATTGCTGCTGTTATCACTCATGTAGCATTTTATGCGGGATGGCCAAAGGCATGGGCTGTATTCAACATGGCTAAGGAAGTATGGAAAGAAGATTAATTGAAAAGTTTAGGTAAGAACTGATGAGTGTTTTGAGCAAAAATTATACATTGAGCAAGGGCTGCTGTTGCAGCGGGATACCGTCATATTGATACAGCGCAGGCATATGGCAATGAGCGCGTTGTCGGCGGACCGAAAATCAATACCGCATTTTTAGAGGCAGGACTTCTCGATGAAATCAGCTTGCTGGTCGGAGCCGGAATCGACGGCAGAGGCAGTATGCCGGCTGTGTTTGACGGACTTGCGATGCAGCATGATGTAACAAAGTTAAAATTGATCGATGTAAAGAAATTCGACAGTGATGCGGTGTGGATAGGTATCAGTGTCAAAAGTCGAGGCGGCAAATCATCAACAATATGTTGAGATGACTTGCCGCCTTTTTTCTGAATAAATTCCCGCTTCACATTATCAAACATTTTTTGACGATGATCTTCAGATACATTTGTAAGTTTATGCCATGATGTACCCTTGCCAGTAACATCCATACCTGCAACACCATTTGCATTCAGTAAATCTCCGTCCGAATCAAACTGCTAATATTCATTGACATATAAAAGCCTCCCTGTAAATAAATTCAAAATCCGTTTAGAATATGCGCATAATCATAAAAAATAGGGTTATAATACTTGCGTATAATCAAAAAATAAATTACAATGTGCGTATAATCATAAAAGTTAGAACTAACATATATGCGCATAATCTGGAGGAACGATGATATTAAAAAGAAAAATATATAAAAAACTACTGGAATGGAAAAATGAATGTCAGGGGAAAAAAGCTTTACTGATAGAAGGCGCCAGACGTATTGGAAAGTCTACCATCTGCGAAGAATTTGGAAAAAACGAATACGAAAGTTATCTTCTGATTGACTTTGCTAAAAAAGATAAGGAAGTCGAAATGTATTTTGAGCGATATCTGAATGATCTGGATACATTTTTTATGCTGTTACAGACACATTTTGGAACAAAACTGACAGAGAGAAACTCTCTTATTATTTTTGATGAGGTGCAGATGTTTCCACAGGCAAGAGCTGCGATAAAATATTTGGTTGCAGATGGAAGATATGATTATATCGAAACTGGCTCATTGATATCTATCAGAGAAAATGTAAAGAATATTGTCATACCGTCAGAAGAAAGAAATATCAATATGTATCCATTGGATTTCGAAGAATTCGCAATAGCATTAGAAGAAGATTTGCTGGTTGAATATATAAAAAAATGCTTTGAAAAAAGGGAACCTTTGGAAAGAAGTATGCATAATCAGGCAATGCTTTTGTTTCATCAGTATATGCTTGTTGGTGGGATGCCTATGCCTGTAGTGGCATTTATTGAAAGTAAAAAAGATTTTACAGAAGCGGATAAAGAAAAAAGGGACATTCTTAAATTGTATCGGGAAGATATTATGAAGATAGATATGAGATATAGAAGCAAAGTTCTTGCAATCTATGACCAGATTCCGGGATTTCTTTCACAGCATGAAAAAAGAGTTGTATTCAAAAAGCTACAAGATGGTAGTTATGCAGACCAGTATGAAGAAACTTTTTTCTGGCTGTCGGATTCTATGATATCCAATGAGTGCTTTTTGTGTAATGATCCGAATGTTGGCTTATCATTGAATGAGACAAGAAGCTATGTAAAGTGTTATATGGGTGATACCGGACTTTTGGTAAGCCATGCATTTGATGAGAATGAATTACTTGAAGATGAAGTATATAAACAGATATTGGCAGGCAAATTACAGATTAATGAAGGAATGCTTTATGAAAATGCAATAGCTCAGATGCTGGTGGCGAATGGACATAAGTTATATTTTTATACACACTATAATGAAAATAAGCACCGAAATGATATTGAAATTGATTTTATCATTTCAAATAATAGCAGATTAAAATATAAGATGTTTCCGATTGAAGTAAAGTCTGGAAAGCAATATAAAACAACCTCATTAAATAATTTCAGAGAAAAATACAAGGAGCGCATAGGGGAAAGTTATATTATTCATCCAAGAAATTTAATTGTAAAAGATGGAATTATATGCATTCCCCCATATATGACGATGAATATATAAAAATCTGACATACACACTTGACAATATGCCTCTGAGCGTGGTGTTGGTGAAGGAGTGCGTACCTGTGGTGTTCCAATAGAGCAGCTTTTAAAATAATTGTTATAATGATATTATAAAGAAATGCCAAAAACAAAGGAGAGGTGTATGTATCACAAGAAATTAGAATCAGATATCAGATGTCCATTGGAATACGGTCTGGAAGTATTTGGAGGCAAATGGAAATCAAGAGTTATATGTGTTCTGGCGGATAAGAAGATATTAAGATATAGTGAGTTAAGGGCAGAACTGGTGAATATTACAGATGCAGTTCTTTCAACAACATTAAAAGCACTGATTGCTGATGATATTGTATCAAGGAAATCATATGACGAGATTCCGCCAAGAGTTGAATATTCACTTACGGAAAAGGGCTTGTCTGTAATGCCGATATTGCAAAGTATATGCGACTGGTCATGTGCATTTTACAAGAAAGAAACTGACAAAGAATCGAGCCAGTGCATGAAGTGCGACCATAAGTAATGGATGAAAGGAAGGTTATTGTGTGAAAAAAATAACCTTCCTTTTCAAATTAACATATATTGTGTAAAATGTTACATGGAACTGCCTAGCGGTATACTGGCAAGCAGCAATACGACATACGCAATATGCAGAAATGGAGCGGGAATTGAGCAGATTAACGATTATTACTAAGGATAAGGCTCAGGTTACAATGGAGTCTTTATATCAGGATTTAGAGAGAAGAATAGTAGCAAGTCCACCGGGATTGTGTACTATTGACCTTACGAGGTCATTTATAAAAATGTGTCTTGCACAGTCATGTGGCAAATGTGTCCCATGCCGTGTGGGACTTAGACAGCTTGCGAGACTTTTTGATGATGTGCTTGATGGTAACGCAACAGAGGAAACTCTTGATGTTATCAGGCTTACAGCAGAGGGAATCTATTATTCCGCTGACTGTGCAATCGGATATGAGGCAGCAAAGCTTGTACTAAAATGTATTGATGGCTGCGAGGATGATTTCAGGTCACATATTGAGAGAGGATTTTGTTCATGTAACAGTAACCAGCCGGTTGCATGTGTGAAGTCATGTCCGGCAGGAGTAGATATACCGGGATACATAGCACTTGTGCATGAAGGCAGATATGCAGACGCGGTTCGTCTTATAAGAAGAGACAATCCAATGCCTACAACATGCGCATACATTTGTGAGCATCCATGTGAAAACAGATGTAAGAGAACACTTATTGACGCGCCAGTCAACATCAGGGGACTTAAGAAAATGGCAGTTGATAATGCCGGTGATGTTCCGGTTCCGGCATGTAATGAGCCAACAGGTAAGAAGGTTGCAATAATCGGTGGTGGTCCGGGAGGACTCAGTGCCGCATATTATCTGGCTCTTATGGGACATAAGGTTACTATATTTGAGCAGAGAAAGCAGCTTGGTGGAATGTTAAGATATGGAATTCCTAACTACAGACTTCCAAGAAAAAAGCTGGATGCGGAGATTAACGCTATATTGTCTACAGGAATAGAAGTTAAGAAAAATATAAGCGTAGGAACAGACATTACGCTTGAGGATATTAATAAAGAATATAATGCAGTATACATTTCTATCGGAGCACATGCAGACAAGAAGATTGGAATTGATGGTGAGGATGCTACAACAGGCGTAACATCAGCAGTAGAAATGCTTCGTGCAATTGGTGATGATGAAATGCCTGACTATACCGGTAAGCGAGTGGTTGTTATTGGCGGTGGAAATGTAGCAATGGATGTTGCCCGTTCTTCTGTAAGATTAGGTGCTGAGAAAGTAAGCATTGTATATAGAAGAAGAAAAGCCGACATGACGGCACTTCCGGAAGAGGTTGAAGGTGCAGAGGCAGAGGGCTGCGATGTTCTTGAACTTATGTCACCAGTTAGAATAGAGAAAGATGAAAATGACGCAGCAGTTGGTTTATGGGTTCAGCCACAGATGATAAGCAGGATAAAAGGTGGCAGACCATCACCTAAGACTGCAGCTAAGGACGAGGTTCTTATTCCTTGCGACCTTATTGTAGTTGCCATCGGACAGGGTATCGAAACAAGATATTTTGAGGAGCATGGCGTTACAGTCAAGAGAGGAACAATTGAGGCACTTGATACAAGTGAGATTAAAGAACGTAAAGGAATATTTGCAGGAGGAGACTGCGTAACAGGACCTGCAACAGTAATCAGGGCTATAGCAGCCGGAAAGGTTGCGGCAGCCAACATTGATGAATATCTTGGCTACCATCACGAGATAACTTCAGATGTAGAGATACCTTATGCCGGATATGAGGATAAGGTACCTTGCGGACGAGTTGAGGTTGCACTGCGTGATGCAGCAGACAGAAAGAAAGACTTTGAACCTATTGAATATGGATTTTCATGCGAGGAAGCATGTCAGGAATCTGGACGCTGCTTAAGATGTGATCATTTTGGATTTGGTTCATTCAGGGGAGGCAGAGAGAAACAATGGTAAATTTAACAATTAACGGTAAAGCTGTATCAGTAAAAGAAGGAACTACCATTCTTGAAGCTGCCAAAACAATAGGAGAGACAATACCTACACTCTGCTATCTCAAAGAAGTCAACGCAATTGGTGCATGTCGTGTATGTGTTGTTGAAGTAGAGGGTACTGACAGATGTGTTACAGCATGTAATAACTTCGTAGAAGAAGGCATGGTTGTCTACACTAATTCAAGAAAAGTGCGTACAACAAGAAAGACTAATGTCAAGCTCATACTTTCACAGCATGATTACAAATGTGGTACATGTATAAGAAGTGGTAACTGTGCGTTACAGTCAATTGCAAATGAACTTAATATATCAGAGATGCCATATGATTCAATCTTAGAAAAAGATAATTGGGATAAAACATTTCCACTTATCAGAGATGCCCAGAAATGCATCAAATGTATGCGTTGTGTGCAAGTGTGTGATAATATTCAGGGAATGCACATATGGGATGTTGTAAATACAGGTTCGCGTACAACTGTAAATGTGCGTGCAAACAAGAACATTGCGGAGACTGCATGTACACTTTGTGGTCAGTGTGTAAGCAACTGCCCTGTAGGTGCACTTACAGAAAGAGATGATGTCGGAATCGTGCTTGATGCAATTGAAAATGAGGATATCATTACAGTAGTACAGATTGCACCTGCAGTAAGAACAGCATGGGGCGAAGATTTTGGTATGTCTAAGGAATATGCGACAGCACAAAGACTTGTTGCAGGACTTAGAAGAATAGGATTTGATTATATATTTGACACAACATTTGCAGCAGACATGACAATTATGGAGGAGGGAAGCGAGTTTCTTGAAAGGCTTCCAGAAATCAAGGAGTCAGGACTTCCAATGTTCACATCATGCTGTCCAGGATGGGTGAAATTCGTAAAGAGCGAGTTCCCTGAGATGGCAGGCAGACTTTCAACAGCAAAGTCACCACAGCAGATGTTTGGTGCAATAACAAAGTCGTATTATGCAGAAAAGCTTGGGGTTGACCCGGAAAAGATATTCTGTGTGTCAATCATGCCTTGTCTTGCAAAAAAGGACGAGTGTACATGGGACGGAGGCAAAGATGTTGACGCAGTTCTTACAACAAGAGAAGTTGAAAGAATGTTCAAAGCATTTTTCATAAAGCCGGAAGAACTTGATGAGGACGAGTTTGACAATCCTTTAGGTGAAGGAACAGGTGCTGGTGTCATATTCGGTGCAACAGGCGGTGTTATGGAGGCGGCACTCAGAAGTGCTTACTATCTTGTGACAGGAAATAATCCTGATGCGGATGCGTTCCAGTCAGTGAGAGGTCTTGAGGGCTGGAAGGAAGCTTCATTTGACCTTAATGGGACAACTGTAAATGTAGCTGTTGCCAGCGGACTTGGCAACACAAGACGTTTGGTGAATGCTATTAAGAAGGGCGAGGTTCACTATGATTTCGTTGAAATCATGTCATGTCCGGGCGGCTGTATCAACGGTGGCGGACAGCCTTACAAGGAAGACGCTGTGATGGTTGAGGAGCGACGTCATGTGCTGTACGGGCTTGATAAGCGCGATAATCTTAGATTCTCACATGAGAATCCATCGGTTAAGCAGTGCTATGAGGAGTATTTTGAGAAACCGTTGTCACATAGGGCTCATGAGATATTGCATGTGTAGGGTGTAGACAGCCTGCTCTGCGGGTGGGGAGTGCGGGGCATCTGCTTTCAGTATTCTTCGCTTAGTAGAAGTATATGCCGCCAGCTGCAGCGGGTGGTGTGTTATGTGACTTTGTTCATTTGGGATAGTGTCAAATAGCACATGAAATCAGCGCATAAGTAGGGAAAAGCCTACTAATGTTGCTAAATGTGATGAATTAGTAGGTTTATTTAGAAGAAATTATGATGAAAATAGAGGAGAAAAAAGAAAATTGCCTACTAAATTTATGATTTATGCGAAAATAGTAGGTTTTTTGACTGATAAGAAATGCCTAATATTATAAACGTATGAGAAAAAGACCTACTAAAGTGTGAAATGTGATGAATTAGTAGGCATTTAATGGGGAAAGAAGCATAATAAACCAACTAACAATGTAAAAAAGACCTATCAGATTGTGAAAATTGATGAAAAAGTAGGTTTAGGAGGCTTTTTATGGATATAAATGAGTTATCACCATCAGAGGTTTTCTCTTATTTTCAGGAGATTTGTGCGATTCCGCATGGTTCTGGGAATACTGGGATGATTGCGGATTATTGTCTGGAGTTTGCTAAGTTGCATGGACTTAAGGCAAGGAAGGACGCGGCTGATAATGTTGTTATATTTAAGGCTGGTTCTTCTGGATATGAGGACTGTGAGCC
>ENA-OOXF01001130-OOXF01001130.1-human-gut-metagenome-genome-assembly--contig:-NODE-1130-length-18232-cov-5.549926_pt1 | contig 18232 bp, 16 predicted proteins | sample MGYA00241586_ERZ501341 | MGnify/ENA primary metagenome ERZ501341 (study PRJEB25962, sample SAMEA2042985) | human gut metagenome | biome: human gut; feature: human-associated habitat; material: faeces... | reverse complement strand
CTGAAAGGCTGGAAACCTGGGGCTTTCTTGATTTTGCCACACATGTAGAGATATCTATGATTACCGTAGATGAAGCTCACTGTATATCACAGTGGGGACAGGATTTCAGACCAAGTTATCTGAATATATTGTCGTTTGTTAAGAAACTGGCAAGGCGTCCTATAATAAGCGCATTTACAGCTACAGCGACAAGCAAAGTAAGAGATGATATATTGCAGATTCTTTCACTCGAAAGACCTGTAATACTCACGACAGGTTTTGACAGAAGCAATCTGACATTCAAGGTCAAGCATATTAAGGACAAGGATTCATACATACTTGATTACCTTGTAAGCCACAGACAGGATAGTGGGATTATATACTGTGCTACAAGAAAAAATGTTGAAAAAGTCTATGACATGCTTAATGCTAACGGACTTTCTGTGACTAAGTATCATGCGGGTCTCTCAGCAGAAGAAAGAAAAGAAAATCAGGATTCATTTATATATGATATCAAGCCAGTTGTTGTTGCAACTAATGCATTTGGAATGGGAATTGACAAGTCAAATGTAAGATTTGTAATTCATTATAATATGCCACAGTGCATAGAGAATTATTATCAGGAGGCAGGACGTGCCGGAAGAGATGGAGAGGATTCAGAATGCGTATTGCTGTATTCTCCGCAGGATATTATGATAAATAAGTTTTTCATAGAACATAGAGAGCCTAATCCTGATATGGATGCAGAAGAACAGGCACGTCTTATGATTCTTGATAAAAGAAGGCTTAATGCAATGGTCGATTACTGCAAGACAACAGGCTGTTTAAGAGAGTATATACTTAAATATTTTGGAGAAAGACCAGACAATCCAGAGGGTGGAAGATACAACTGCCATAACTGTTCTAACTGCGTTATTGATGAGGCAGAACGGGAAGCAGATGAGGCTTATATGTATCCGGGAAACCGTTTCAGTGCACCTGTATCAAGGAATGCTGCAATGGTGGCAGACAGAATGAAGCGTTCTGCCGCTGCTGCAAAGTCAGCATATGCAACGCCCAAGTCAAAGAAGCCGGAGGATGCACTTAATGACAGAGGCGTTATGTTGTTTAACAGACTGCGTGAGTTAAGAAAACAGATAGCTGTTTCAGTAGGCGTTCCGCCATATGTAATATTTTCAGACAGGACGCTTATAGATATGTGTCTTAAAGTTCCGTTTAATGAGGAAGAAATGCTGTCAGTAAGCGGTGTTGGTGAGAATAAATATGAGCGCTATGGCAAGGTGTTTATGGATGAAATATACGATTTTCTTGATGGAATGAAGCAGAATCTGGCAAGATGAGATTAAAGTGTTTATGGACAGAAGAATGAATGGGAGATATGAATGAAGAATTATAAGATGATAATAACTTATGATGGTACAAGGTATTATGGTTGGGAACATCAGCCAACTACAGATATGACAATTCAGGGAAAGTTAGAATCAGTCCTTTCTGCCATGACAGGAACTGAGGTTGAGGTTATAGGTGCAGGAAGAACAGATGCTGGAGTGCATGCAAAGGGAATGGTAGCCAATGCACATATGGAAACAAAGATGAAGGAAGATGAGATATGCGATTATATGAACAGATATCTTCCAGAAGATATCTGTGTGCAGGAGGTTCGTGTTGCATCTGACAGATTCCACAGCCGTTACAATGCACAAGGGAAAACTTATTGCTATACATGTTATGTTGGGGATAAGAAGCCTGTATTTAACAGAAAATATGTCAATATAATTGAGGGTAAGCTGGATGTTGAAGCCATGAAGAGGGCAGCAGATATACTTACTGGAGAACATGATTTTGCATCATTTTGTGGCAATCCCAAGATGAAGAAATCGACAGTCCGTGAGATTTATTCAATAGATGTTTCTTTAAAGGGTTCATTCCTTAATCTTACATATCATGGAAGCGGATTCCTACAGTATATGGTAAGAATATTAAGTGGTACACTTCTTGAAGTTGGACAGGGAAAGAGAACACCAGAGAGTATGTATGAACTTTTAGAGGCACGAAACAGAAGTCTTGCAGGTGCAACTGCGCCGGCGAAGGGGCTGTGTCTTTTGAAGGTTGACTACTCGAAGGAGGCTTGATAGGCCGGACACCGTACAGTGTGCTGTGGTGTGTGTGAGATGTCCTTAGGCATCTGCCCTCAGGATACTTATGTCTAGTGAAACTAAATGCCGCAACCTGCTAAGTTTATAATGGGACTTGTAATCAAACGCGCTTCGCTTGAACGAGATTACAAGTCCCAACCTTTAGCAGATTGCGGCATTAACTTTCACACGACATAAGAATATTCGGGCATACACCTAAGGACACCACACACCTATCCCACAGCATACTGTACGGCTGACTTCTTCTTCACCAAGTAGTCAGCCTCCGGACAAATGCTCGCCTGCGGCATTGCATTCTGAGTGGGGCTGGTGAAGTGCGTGATGTCCTCTGTTGATAAGATACGTTTGCACCAGCCGTGGAAGGCTTGGCTGCCTAGTAGCGGGGTGGTGGCTTTGAGATTGGGAGATGTTATGCAAGACCGATTTATGCCGAACCGTGTGTAAGTTAATGCCGTTATATACAAAAAGTGCTGTGTAAAAATCTCGTTCAAGCGAAGCGCGTTTGATTTTTACACAGCTAAAAGACATTGTATATGACGGCATTTACTTACACTAGGTGCAGGCATCCATGAGGTCTTGTATAACATCTCCCAATCTCAATGCCCACCTTTGTACTAATTAAAGAACCTTTGACAAGAAATCCTTCAATCTCTCACTCTTAGGATTGCCAAAGAATTCTTCCGGAGCCCCCTCTTCATTGATGACTCCATCATAGAAGAACATGCATCTGTTGGCAACTTCTTTTGCAAATCCCATCTCATGAGTTACGACAATCATTGTCATTCCTGATGCGGCAAGTTCCTTCATGATTGCGAGAACCTCACCAACCATTTCAGGATCAAGTGCAGATGTTGGTTCATCGAAAAGCATTATCTCAGGATTCATTGCAAGTGCTCTTGCTATAGCAACTCTCTGCTTCTGACCACCACTCAACTGGTTAGGATAAGCATCGGCTTTGTCAGAAAGTCCTACTCTTGCAAGAAGTTCATCAGCTTTCTTATCAGCTTCTTCTTTGCTCATAAGTCCAAGCTTAGTAGGAGCAAGAGTTATGTTTCTTCTTATAGTCATATTAGGGAAAAGGTTAAAATGCTGGAACACCATTCCAATCTTCTCTCTTAATTCATCCACATTTACACTCTTATCTGTAAGATCCTGCTCATGGAATAATACATGACCTTCTGTAGGAGTTTCAAGAAGGTTAAGCGAACGTAAAAATGTTGATTTACCGCAGCCAGATGGTCCGATAATTGCAATAACCTCTCCTTTGCGGACTGTTGTATTGATTGATTCTAATACAACATGGTCGCCAAAAGATTTCTTCAAATCCTTAACTTCAAGTATGATTTCGTTAGTATTATCGCTCATTGTTTCTTAACCTCCTCTCAAGTTTCTTAACAAGCTGTGAAAGTCCCATAACCATTACAAGGTAGATGATGGCAACACCAATAAGTGGAAGCATTGGATCATAAGTTATGCTTCGGATAATATCGCCGCCTCTTGTAAGGTCGTTAAGACCGATGTAACCGCTGATAGATGTTTCCTTTAACAGAACAATGAACTCATTAGCAAGTGCTGGGAGAACATTCTTGAATGCCTGAGGAAGAATAACACTTATCATAGTTGTTTTATAAGAAAGACCAAGGCTTCGTGCTGCTTCAAACTGTCCGTTATCAATAGACATAATACCTGAACGGAATATTTCGGCAACATAAGCACCTGAGTTGATACCAAATGCAAGTATCGCAACAATAAGCTTGTCAATATGTACAGAACTGAATATTACATAGTAGATAATAAGCAGCTGTACCATAGTTGGTGTTCCTCTGATTACAGTAAGATAAATGTTGCAAATGAAGTTAAGAACCTTCATGTGTCCTGTCTTATCATGGTTAGAACGGACAACTGCAATAAGGAAACCAATAACAACACCCATAAGTGCTGCAAAGAATGCAATAATTACTGTATTTAACAGACCCTTAAGAAGATAAGTGTATCTTGCTTCTTTGATGAAGTCTGTCTTGAACTTCTCAGCAAAACTCATGCCTGATGAAGAAGCATTGTCGTCACGGACAATAATAACCTGCTTAGAAGTTGTATAAGTAGTTGTGAAATCGATATTTTTCTTACGCTCATCAGTAACTGTCATACCAGCCATACCGAAATCAGCTTTACCAGAAGATACGGCAGTGATAATTGAATCAAATTCCATATCCTCAATTTTTAAATTCATTCCGAGGTAATCAGCAATAGCCTGTGCAATATCAGCGTCAATACCAATAATAGAACCCCCTTCATAGTACTCGTATGGCTTGAAGTAAGCATTTGTAGCCATAACAAGAGTTCCATTAGTACGGCTTATACCGTCTGGTGATTTGTAACCTGAAAATGTAGCATTATCGCCAACATAATCGTCAATAAGCTTCTGGATAGTTCCATCTGCCATAAGTACTTCAATAGCCTCATTGAGCTTTGCAGTAAGGGAATTGCCCTTAGCAACACAGATGGCATAATCCTCATTTGCAAATTCTTCTTCGAGAATTGTAAGGTCTGGATTAGCTTTAACAAATGCTAAAGCAGGCTGTTCATCAATAACAACAGCATCAGCTTTACCCTGCTTTAAAGCCTGTATAGCATCAGAACCTTTGTTGTATCTTGATACAGTTGTGCCTGAACCGTCAGTTTCGTAATCACTTACGAGAGTATCACCAGTTGTTCCTAACTGAACACCAATAGTCTTGCCTGCAAGATCATCTACAGAAAATACAGTGTTCTTAATCTTCTTGCCCTGACATGAAGTAAGAAGAACAGAAGAGAACAAAAGAGTGAGGGTCGCAAAAACCAAAAGGAATCTCGACCTGTACTTTTTAAAATTCATTAGTAACTCCTTTCCATGCGAACTGTGGTGTATACGGACGCTGCAAAGCGAATATATTTAGCTGTGGAGCACGCTTTCGCTTCTTGTCGCTAGCAACGGACACTAAGTTCACCGCAATTAGGCTTTCTTCAAAAGCCGCTTGCGGTTTACCAAGTGCCGGCTACTCCGAAGAGCATCCACAGCTAAATATATTCACTTTGCGACTGTGTATACAACAGTTCAATATAATATATTTCATTAATTATACACACATAGTAGGGAAATTAGCAATTAAAATATTTGCGATTGAAGAAAATGTGAGCGTATAGATTGGGATTGGACGTTGAAGTAGTGGAATGCACGGAGGAAGTCCAAAAGGAATGGAAAAGAGTGGTGGATTGGACGTTGAAGCAGAGGAATGCACGGAGGAAGTCCAAAAGGGAAGAAATTGAGTGGTGGATTGGATGTTGAAGCAGAGGAATGCACAGAGGAAGTCCAAAAGGGAAGAAGCGGCGTGGTGGATTGGACGTTGAAGCGGAGGAATGCATGGAGGAAGTCCAAAGGAAGAAAATATGTACATGGGAACAGATGACAAGCAGGCGTCTGTTCCCACAGATTGAGGTTATTAGTTAGTCTTGCTGCATATGCCATTGCAAGGTCCAGCGCATGCACCAGAGGAAGTCTGACTGTTATTGCCATTATTACAAGAGTTCTGGCAGGCTGTGCTGTTAGTGTTAAGAGTGTCGGTGCAGTCATTCATGCAAGGCTTCTTGCAGTCTTTTTTTAAGTTACCTTCGCATGAAGGTGGACTTAAATCGAGAGGCTTGATGGCTCTGTCTAAGAGGTTGCCGCAAACGAACTTGATGCAGTCAGATTCTTCACCGGAAACAATACTTCCCTTAGGTGTTGAGATTCTGCCGGCACTTGTTACGCGGTATCCACAGAAGTAAAGGCTCTGTAAGATGAGAGTGAGACCTACAGTAACCTCGTCATCTGTAGTATCAAGACCTAAAAGCTTAGGTATTGCATAAAGGTTGAGTCCCTGGGTTACAACATTGGCAGATGACAAGAAACCTATACTGTTAAGTGCAGGCGTATAAACAGGTGGAGTTGCGTTATTCGAGTTGTAGGAAACTCCGTAAGGAGCGAATATTTCAAGGGTGACAGATGTCGGATTGGTATCTTCATCATAAGTTGCAGCAGTAGTTGAGTTAGGAAGGTAGACTGCCGTTGGGGTAAGAGTTGCTAATGCTCTGCATGACTCATCATAAAGCGTTACTGCAAATGTTACAGTAAGGTTGGCAAGTTTCACAGAGTAGCAGTTAGGCCTTCCGGCTATCTGGGTGATTTCAACATTTTCATCACCATAAGTGTAGGCTATATCTATAACACTGACTGATGCGTTGGTAGCTGTTGGATAAGTCGTTGAAATATCTGTGCCGACAGCGAATGTGGTACACAGATTAATACCTATCTCATCATAGATAAGAGGGGCAAGAATACTGAGTTCATCGGGGGAACCGCATATCGGGTTCGTGCATACATCAAAGCAGCCATTAGGCATGTTCTGCACAATATTGCTTACAATGCGGGTAGAACCACATTTGCTGCATTTACATTTAGCCATTATCTTTTCCTTCTTCGTTTCTTTACTACATTATATGTTCTATCTACATTCGCGTGACCATATAATAATATAAAAACGGGAGTGTCCTTTTATGGCAAATGTATACACAGCAGGCAGTGACAGACGGCTTATAATCTATAGCATATCACGATATATATTTTTGAGAACGGCGTACATAGACGGTATAGAACGCCCGATAATGCTTGTGTCAGACTTTTTGGACGGACTTTCAGATGTAGTGTTGGGAGACACAATATATTATGCATATCAGAACCAGAACGGAGATATTCTTGTTAAAAATGTGATGAACAATGAAGCACTTTTTCATGTGAAAAGCAGCGAGAACCCAGATATGCACTGTCCACAGCTTGTAGTAAATAAAGACAGGTTAATGCTGTTTTATATGGTGACAAACCCGCTTACGGACAGACTGTCGCTGCGAGCTGTCTACCCACTGGAAGAAGGTGACAGTCTTAATATTCCTGTTGATTGTGAAAATGTTGATATGTATGAAGTGTTTGGAATGCAGGGAAAAGCATTTTTGTATGTAGACAGTTTCTACGAAATAACATCAGATGGGAAATTCATTAAATGTCAGGATACAGACATGCTGATGCAGAATGAACAGAAAATATCAGAGTACAAAAACCAGCTTAATACATATATGCAGGAAAACAGACAGGCAATACAGACAATAAGCCAGCTTGAGGCAACAATAGAAAGTGTAAAGGCACAGTATAATGAACTTATGGAGACGGCAATTGCGTATAGGGATGAGGCAATTAAGTGGCGCAGTAAGTTTATATAAATTACTTGAAATCTTCCTCCATAATTGCGATAATAATGCAAATGGAGGAATTATGGATAACAGGAAGCTAAACAGAAGGAATTTTTTACTATTATTATTTGTGCTGGCGGCATGCGTTGTGGGTGGCCGTTCTATATTTGGGTTCTTTGCACTGCTTACAGGATATGAGACTGCGACAACAGAAGTGTCTGCATTTGCAGCTTCTGAGATGTATATGATGTTTCTTTTATTTCTTGTATGTATAATTGGAGGCATTGTTATGAGTTGTCTTAGTAAGGCTAAGGTGAGCAGGACATTTTTTCTGATACGCAATACGGTGCTGATTGTGGCACTTGTGCTTGGTAATATGTCTTTTCCTAATATAACAATCATGAGTACGGTTGTTATGTCTAAATATATAGGTGATACGGGGATGTATGATTTTGCAGTCAGCTCACCGCTTCTTGTGTCAGCGTTAAGACAGCCATATCTGTTCTACACATACATGGCAGCAGAGGGGTTTATGATTATTCTTGCGTGTGTCACAGTGTATAAGTATATTGTGGACAAGAAAAAGAACAGTAATTATAATAATATGTACATGTAAATGTGTCTGCTGCACTAATAAGGTGTGGCAGACAATTTTTGCGCAGTTAACAGATGCGCTTAATATGCCGGTTTATATGCGGGAGATAATAAAATGAAGGTAATGACACCACATTATTATAAGGATTTCAGATGCATTGCAGGAGCCTGTACAGATACATGCTGTGCCGGGTGGGATGTCGATGTTGATAAGAATTCTTACAAATATTATAAAACAGTTAAAGGTGCTTTTGGAAAACGCCTGAAGAGTGTAATGGTACCATCACAGGATGGAGAATGTACATTTACATTGAAAGAAGGAGGACGATGTCCTTTTCTTAATGATGATAATCTGTGTGATTTATATATAGAACTTGGAGAGGATAAGCTTTGTGAAACATGTGCAGAGTTTCCAAGATTTATTAACGATTATGGAAATATAAGAGAGATTGGCATAGCACCCTCGTGTAAGACGGCTGGTGAGCTGATGTTTTCATATAAAGATGAACTTACATTTGATACGGTTGAGGATAACAGTCTTTCGCCTGAGCCTAATGATATAGATGCATATACATATATGCAGCTTCGGCAGGCAAGAATAGTGGCTTTTGGAATAATATCAGACAGGGATATAAGTATATTTGAGAGGCTGATGCTCTATCTTGATTATGCAAAGCGTATCCAGAAGCATCTTGATGCTGAAAGGGACGAGCTTATAGCTGGTGTTGCAAAGCGGTTCTGTGGAGCTGATTACAGAGAGGAGCTGCTTGACAGACTAAAAAGCCGGGATGAGAAGCTGCATGGCAAAAGGCTGATAAAGGGATTGAGACATTTCTTTGATGACTTTAAAGGAATGGAGGTAATCAATCCTGACTGGAATATTCATGTGGCGAGAGTAAGACAGTTCCTTGACGGGCTGGCAGATGATTCTGAGCTTGCAGCGGTAATGAAAACTTACCATGCGGGAAGTGAAGCATTTGCACATGAATATGAGCAGCTTGCAATGTACTATGTGTATAGATATATGCTTGACGCAGTGAATGATTATGATATCCTGCTTAAAGCCAAGAATGCGGTTATAGGCATACTTGCAGTGGACATTATGGCAGCAGCTAATCAGGTGTCCGGCTGTATGCCAGATTTTACAATGCGCGTTGATATAGCACATTTGTATTCAAGACAGTTTGAACATTCATATTACAATTATGAAGTTTATAGAGAGTACTTTGGCATGAAGAGATGTTATTCATATGAGTTTCTTATGGACGTTTTAGTGTCACTGAATTAACGGAGGAAGTTTTCTTATGAAAATGATTATGAGATTCCTTAAGGATTATAAAAAGGAATGTGTTCTGGCACCGCTTTTTAAGATGCTAGAGGCGATATTCGAGCTGTTTGTGCCACTGGTAGTATCATCAGTTATCGATAAGGGTATTGTTAATGCAGACAAGGGATACATTATGCAGATGTGTTTTATGCTTATACTTCTTGCAATCATAGGACTTGTATGTGCCATCACAGCACAGTATTTCAGTGCCAAGGCTGCAGTTGGTGCAGCAACAGGAATGAGACACAGTTTATTTGCACATATCCAGACATTCTCATTCACAGAGATGGATACACTTGGTACATCGACACTTGTAACAAGAATGACAAGTGATATTAATCAGGTACAGAATGGTATCAACATGGTACTGCGACTGTTCCTTCGTTCACCATTTATTGTATTTGGTGCGATGATTATGGCATTCACTATTGATGTGAAGGCAGCACTTGTATTTGTTGCGGCAATTCCGGTACTTGCACTTATCGTATTCGGTATCATGCTTGCAACAAGACCTATGTACAAGAATGTACAGTCAGGACTTGATAAGATTCTTGGAATAACAAGAGAGAACCTTACCGGTGTGAGAGTTATCAGAGCATTCAATAAGGAACAGGATGAGATTAAGCGTTTCAAAAACGATAACGAAAGCCTTAACAGATTACAGAAATATGTTGGTAAGATATCAGGACTTATGAATCCGCTTACTTATGTTGTTGTAAATGTATCAATAATTGCACTTATATGGATTGGTGGAGTAAGAGTTAACGCCGGTGCGCTTACACAGGGACAGGTCGTTGCACTTTACAATTATATGTCACAGATATTAGTTGAACTTATCAAGCTTGCCAATCTTATCATTACAATAACTAAGGCACTTGCATGTGCAGGAAGAATTGAGTCTGTATTCGATGTAACATCTGGAATGGCAGATGGCAGCGTTAAGGAAGCTGTAGCTAAGGAAGAACAGCCAGGTGTTGAATTTAAGAATGTTTCACTTACATACAGTGGTTCAGGTGCACCTTCAGTTGAAGGAATTAATTTCAAGGCTATGAAAGGCCAGACAATCGGTGTTATCGGTGGTACTGGTTCAGGTAAATCAAGTCTTGTTAATCTTATCCCGAGACTGTATGACGCTACACAGGGCGAAGTACTTGTTGATGGTGTAAATGTTAAAGATTATGATATTGAGGCTTTAAGAAATAAGGTCGGTATCGTCATGCAGAAAGCAGTACTTTTTAAAGGTACTATAAGAGAGAATATGTGGATGGGAAAGAAGGGTGCTACTGATGAGCAGATAGATGAAGCACTTGAAATTTCACAGTCTAAGGAATTTGTAGATTCTAAGCAGGGACGTCTGGATTATGTTATAGAGCAGGGCGGTAAGAACCTTTCAGGTGGTCAGAGACAGAGACTTACTATTGCAAGAGCAATCGTAAGAAAGCCGGATGTGCTTATTCTTGATGACAGTGCATCAGCTCTTGATTTTGCAACTGATGCAGCACTTCGAAAAGCTATAAGGGGAATGAACAATTCTCCTACAGTATTCATAGTTTCACAGAGAGCGGCATCCCTTATGTATGCTGATCTTATCATCGTATTAGATGACGGACAGGTTGCAGGAATGGGAACACATGACGAGCTTCTTGCAAATTGTGAGGTATATAAAGAAATATATGAATCACAGTTTAAGAAAGCAGATTCAGAAGGGGGTGTAGCATAATGAAGAAGAATAAATCAACATTTGTAAAACTCCTTAAAAGAATTAAGAAGCACAGCTTTTTTATAATATTATCGCTTATTATGGCAGCAGTAACTGTTGCAACTACACTTTATGTGCCAATTCTTGTAGGTCGTGGAATTGACTGCATTATCGGTGTGGATAATGTAGATTTTGCAAAGATTGTGAAAATACTTATACAAATCAGCATATTTGTTGGAATTACAGCACTTTCACAGTGGCTTATGAATATATGTAACAACAGAATCACATATGAAGTAACAAGAGATATAAGAAATGAGGCTATAGAAAAAATTCAGGTGCTTCCACTCAAGTACATTGACGGACATTCATATGGTGAGATTGTGAGCCGTGTAATAGCTGATGTTGACCAGTTTGCAGATGGTCTGCTTATGGGATTCACACAGTTCTTTACAGGTGTAATGACTATACTTGGAACACTTATATTTATGATTACAATCAATGCTAAGATTACACTTGCTGTTGTTGTTATCACGCCACTTTCGTTTTTAGTTGCAAGCTTTATTGCCAAGAAGACCTTCAGCATGTTCAAGCTCCAGTCTGAGACAAGAGGTGAGCAGACAGCACTTATTGATGAAATGATTGGTGGACAGAAGGTTGTTAAGGCTTACGGCTATGAAGATGAGGCGGTAAGAAAATTTGATGAGATTAATGAAAGACTTCAGAAGTATTCCTTAAAGGCAATCTTCTTCTCATCTATCACTAACCCTTCAACAAGATTCGTAAACAGTCTTGTATATGCGAGTGTTGCTATTGTTGGTGCATTTTCAGCTATCAATGGCGGGATTACAGTTGGCCAGTTATCGAGCTTCTTAAGCTATGCCAATCAGTATACTAAGCCATTTAACGAGATATCAGGTGTTGTTACTGAGCTTCAGAATGCTCTTGCATGTGCAGCCAGAATATTTGAACTTATTGAAGAAGACCCTGAGATTCCTGATGCAAAAGACGCAAAGGTTGTTGATGAGGTTGATGGAACAGTTGACCTTAATGATGTGTGCTTCTCTTATGTGCCAGATAAGAAGCTTATTGAGGGCTTCAATCTTCATGTCAAGAAGGGACAGAGAATTGCGATTGTAGGACCTACAGGCTGTGGTAAAACAACAGTTATTAATCTTCTTATGAGATTCTATGATGTTAACAGTGGAAGCATTGATGTATCAGGAACTGATATAAGACAGATGACCAGAAAGTCTTTAAGACAGGGTTTTGGTATGGTTCTTCAGGAGACATGGCTTAAGTCAGGAACTATAAGAGAGAATATCGTAATGGGTAAGCCTGATGCTACAGAGGAAGAGATTATTGCAGCAGCCAAGGCAGCACATTCATATGGATTCATCAAGAGAATGTCTAACGGATTCGACACAGTTATAGGCGAGGATGGTGGAAGCCTTTCACAGGGACAGAAGCAGCTTTTATGTATAACAAGAATTATGCTTGCAAAGCCGCCAATGCTTATTCTTGATGAGGCTACATCTTCTATTGATACAAGAACAGAGATAAAGATACAGAATGCATTTGCAAAGCTGATGGAGGGAAGAACAAGCTTTATTGTAGCCCACAGACTTTCAACTATCCAGTCTGCGGATGTTATTCTTGTTATGAAAGACGGACATATTATAGAGCAGGGTAATCATGAAGAATTACTGGCTAAGAACGGATTCTATCACAAGCTGTATTACAGCCAGTTTGATACAGCAGCCCAGAATTAATATGGAGATATATGTATGTTTATAGAGGCGGAGAATATTAGAAAATCATATGGCAGGAAAACGATAGTGCTTAACGGCGCTTCGTTTCATGCTGCCAGCGGAGAGTATATTGCCATAGTCGGTGCCAACGGCTGTGGCAAATCTACTCTTCTGGAGATACTGGCAGGAAGTCTTAAGGCAGATGGAGGAAGTCTTAAGATAGATGGCACAGATGCATTTGCAGATGTGAAGATGTTTCAGAAATATATTGGTTTTGTGCCGCAGGAGAATCCACTTATGGAGAAGCTGTCGGCAAGGGATAATCTTAAATTCTGGTATTGTGATACGGGAAGAAATATGGAAACAGACTTATTAAACGGTGTTCCTGCAGTGTTAGGAGTGTCAGGATATCTTGACAAACGTGTTGATAAGCTGTCAGGAGGCATGAAGAAGCGTTTAAGCATATGCTGCGCACTGGCTAAGAATCCACCTGTACTTATATTAGATGAGCCGGGAGCTTCATTAGACATTGTGTGTAAACAGGATATTATGAATTATCTGTCTGCATATACGAAAAGCGGAGGTACAGTCATTATAACAAGCCACGAAGAAGGTGAATTAAAGCTTGCTGACCGAATGTATCTTTTAAAGAATGGTAAGCTTAATGAACTTGACCATCCGGTTACCGGCAATGAGCTTTTAGAGATTATTCACAGATAGATTTAATTGGGGGATTAGATGAGAAGGAAACTGGAATTATTAAAATTGCAGATTAAATCCGCATTTTTATCTATACCGAAGATAATTCTGGGTACGGTAGTGACGGCAGTACTTGTGATTGTAATAAGTACATGCGTAGGCATTGCAACGGCACAGGACAGTGATCTGAGAATGAAGGTTGCTGTTGTGTATCATGATTATGATGAGACAGAAAACTCTGATTCGGCAGATGATAATAAGGAGTTTCGATATATTAAGATGGCATTCAATTATGTCAGTGAGATAGACACAATTAAGAATGTCTGTACATTTGAATATACTGACAGACAGCAGGCTATAGATGGTTTAAGGAATAATTATTATGTTATGGCTATTATTGTGCCAGAGAATATGATAAGTGATATTATGTCGGGCGAGAATACACCTGTTGAGGTTGTGTGTCAGTCAGAGGGTGTTAATAATACTTCGATGATATTCCGTGAGATGGTGAGGGCAGGAGGTTCTGACCTTGCAACTGCAGAGGCGGGGATATATACATTTGACGATTTGTTCAATGGTGTGCTTAAGAATTACAAGGGCTTGCGGGGTACACATGAAAATAAGCTTAATGACATATATCTTTCGTATGCACTTAACAGAAGCATTTACTTTAAGACAATAGATATATCGGTTAAAGAAGGCCTGAGTACAGTACAGTTCTATGTATGCACAGCAATTGTGATGATGCTTTTACTTAGCGGAATAACATGTGCCGGCAATATGAAGGGCGAGAACAGGTCGCTTGCAAAGAGCCTTAAAGGTGCGGGAATATCAGCATTTGATACCGGAATTGCAAGAACTACCGGAGTTGGCATTGTGTATATAGTGATATTTGAAGTGCTTTTTATTTTAATTAATATAATGAGGCTGGGGATACCTGCAATATCAGGAGTTATGGCAGTTTCGACAGTTGGAGAATTCATTGCTTCCATACTGGGGATTGTGGTGCTTGTGTATGCGGCAGTTTCATTTATAAACTGTATATTCTCAGTAGTTGACGACACGGTGTATTCAGTTATTACGGTGTGTATCCTTGGAATGGCGTGCATGTATGCATCCGGATGTATTGTTTCATCAGCATTTCTTGCGCCGGGTGTGAGGGTTATTGGCATGTATCTTCCGACTAACGGCTTATTCACACTTGCAGGTCAGATAATTAAGGGAACTGTGGATATCAGTACCATTATGAAAAATGTTTTGTGGATAATTATATTTCAGACAGCAGGGGCATTGGCGGTTAAGATAAGGAGAGACAGATAATGAAGAGATTGTTATACTGGCTGTATCTGCTTGTTAAAAGGCAGTTAAAGAATCCTGTGATTGTCGTGGCGCTTATTGCAATGCCGGTTGCAGCGTTAATAATTACGCATACCGCGTCTCTTAAGGAAACAGGGCCTGTAAGGGTTGGAATAGTGCTTGAAGATGACGATAAGATTGCCATAATGACAAGAGATTATCTTGTGAATGGCAATTATTCAGTTCAATTCTACGAAGCAGAATCGCAGGAAAAGCTTGAGCAGGATATAATGAATAAATACACAGAGTGTGGCTATGTAGTTGGTACCGGGCTTAAGGATAAGCTTGACAGTGGCAGCTACAGAGACATTATAGAGCTTATCATATGCAGGTCAGATTTTGTCAGCTCAATGACTGATGAGATATTCTTTTCTGCTATGTTTAAGGCATATTCGCCTGAGGTTGCAGTTAATTATGTTAATTCTGTAGACATATTTAAAAAGCATTCAGAAAAGGCAGAGGAAGAGATAAGAAAAGGGTACGAGGAATACATATCCGGAGATGACACATTCAGAATTGATTTTAAAGTGTTAGATGGTGTACAGGATAATGGGACACAGCTTGAAGATAAGACAGGAGAGTTTCCGTTAAGGGCATTGCTTATAATTCTTGTATATATAGGAGGACTTTTTGGAATCGTGGAATATTATCTTGATAAGAATTCAGGAACATTTATAACACTGCCTCGTATGTACCGTGTGGCAGGAAAGCCGTTGTATGCATTCATATCATGTGTACTTTTTGCAGTATCAGCAATGTTAACACTTGCGGTGGCAGGACAGCTTAAGGGGGCAGCAGATATACTGCATATAGCTGTGTATGTAATAGCAGTTACTTTATTTGCATGGCTTGTGGCAATACCTGTAAGGAGTGCCAGTGCAATGATTTCAATAATACCGGTGCTTCTTATAGCGTGTCTCATATTATGTCCGGTATTCATTAACATAACGGCATATGTGCCATTTGCAAAATATATAAGAGCATTGCTGCTTCCGTGGTATATGCTTAAGTAGGAGGATGGGATACGGTGAATAATAAGAAAAAACGTATATTTGACATTATCCAGATTGGATATGTGGGTGATGTTGCAAGCCGTACATTTGATATTGCGATAACTGCTGCAATTATAATCAACCTGTTCATTGCGATATTTGATACATTTGAACAGTCAATTCCGTACCAGCCTGTGTTAGATGTTATAGAGTGGATTACAGTTATCGGCTTTACAATTGAATACATACTGCGTGTATGGACGGCAGAATATCTGTATCCTAATAAATGTACAGGTATTGCGAGAATAAAATACATCTTCTCAGGAAGCGGTATTGTTGACCTTTTATCGTTCCTGCCCAATTATCTGCCTGTATTTTTTCCGGCAGGAGCAGTTGCTTTCCGTATGTTCAGGGTTATAAGAATCCTAAGGATATTCCGTGTCAATTCATATTATGATGCGTTAAATGTTATAACAGAGGTAATAAGGCGAAAAAGGGACCAGATATTATCCTCTGTATTCATCATTGTGATGCTTATCATAGCATCATCACTGTGCATGTACAGTCTGGAGCATGAGGCACAGCCGGAAGTGTTTAAGAATGCATTTTCAGGAATATGGTGGTCGGTATCAACACTTCTTACAGTAGGTTACGGCGATATCTATCCTGTGACAGTGCTTGGAAAAATGTTCAGTATTATCATTACATTTCTTGGCGTCGGAATGGTCGCTATTCCAACAGGTATCTTATCTGCAGGTTTCGTTGAGCAGTACAGCCTTATTAAGAAGTCTACAGATTACCTTATGGAGAAGGAACTTAAGTTTATTAAGCTTATTATAACTAAGGACCACAACTGGAATGAAAAGAAGGTATGCGAGCTTAGTCTTCCAAGAGGACTTATTCTTGCAGCAGTATTAAGAAATGGTGAGACATTGATTAAATCAGGTGATATAGTATTCGTGTTCTCAAAGCGTTATATGGCAGATGCACAGACAATAAGTGTATAGATGGTGAATGATTATGATGATATTTGTGACAACGACAGATTCATTAACTGATGAAAAGTTATATGAAAAGGCCTATTCGCTTATTCCGGAATACAGGAAAACTAAGGCTGATAAGATGAAAATGCGTGAAAATAAGCTGCAAACCGTGACGGCAGGCCTACTTCTTAATTATGCGGTAGGAAAATGGTCTATAAAAACAGAAGAAAGAGATTATAAAACAGATGAAAATCTATATGAGAAGGTGGATATTATTTCTTTGATTGAAGCGAATAATCCGTACTTTGATTATGAAATAGCATATAATTCGCAAGGAAAACCTTATTTTTTGTCAAATCGTGAAATTTTTTTCAATATCTCACATTCGTCTAATTATGTAGCATGCGTGATAGGCGACAGACCGGTAGGAATTGATATTGAAAAAGCCCGCAAAGGTAGACAGAATCTGGCAAAACGCTTCTTTGACATATCTGAAGCAGAATGGATTAAAGAGTGCGATAGTGATCAAAGATTCTTCAGAATATGGACATTAAAAGAGGCTTATGGCAAGGCTACAGGTCAAGGTGTGCTTGACATTTTGGACAAAATAGTTTATAGATTAGAGAAAGGGAAAATGAAAGCATATATGTGCGGACTTCCCCAGAATTTCACTATTGTAGAAAAGGAAGTTGATGGATTCAGTTTATCGGTAATACAATTGTGAAATCCATATCCGACTATTCATTATACAGTTGAAAAATATTAATAATGGCAGTATAATATAGAATATGTATATCTATGGAAGAGCCTAAGGAGGGTTTATGAGCAGAAATCATTTTAATGAATTAAGTCCATGTGAAGCATTAATTATGAAGCTTATATGGGAAGCACCACAGGATATTCCTGTACAGGAACTTATTGATCAGTTAAGAGACGATTATGGTAAGGATTACGCAAGAACAACAGTTGTTACTTTCGTAGGTAAGTTGAAGGACAAGAGATTTGTTGATACATACCGTAAAGGAAAGGCAGCTTTCATTCATCCACTTCGTTCAGAAGAAGAATATAGAAGACAGCTTTTAAAGGAAGAAGCTGATTTCTGGTTCAACGGAAAGGCTGTTGATATGGTTGCTTCTATTTGTGAATCACAGAAGTTAGAAGACGATGAAGTTAAGAGAATTAAGAAGATTCTTAATGGTCTTAATAAATAATAATTTTATAAGCAAAAGCAATAAAAAACATCACCTGATACGAAAGTCGGATTCGTCAGGTGATGTTTTTTGTTATGCATATATAATATAATTAATGGTTTTTATTCTGATATTCAAGTGCTGCTGTTATGAAGCCTCTGAATAATGGATGTGGACGATTAGGTCTTGACTTTAACTCTGGATGAGCCTGTGTGGCAATAAACCATGGGTGATTCTTTAATTCTAT
>ENA-OOXF01001117-OOXF01001117.1-human-gut-metagenome-genome-assembly--contig:-NODE-1117-length-18396-cov-2.170111_pt1 | contig 18396 bp, 17 predicted proteins | sample MGYA00241586_ERZ501341 | MGnify/ENA primary metagenome ERZ501341 (study PRJEB25962, sample SAMEA2042985) | human gut metagenome | biome: human gut; feature: human-associated habitat; material: faeces... | reverse complement strand
AGTACTGCCGCACCGCCGGTCGCTGCTGTTACACCGGGAATAATCTCCAGTTCTACTTCCGGATAGTTGACACCGACCTCATACATCAGTCCGGACATACCGTACACACCGGCATCTCCGCTGCAGATCATGGAAACTACTTTTCCCTTTTTTGCTTCTTCAAAAGCCATCACACAACGATCCACCTCTTTTTTCATGGGAGTGGTCAGGAATTCTTTCCCCGGAAAATGTTCTTTTACCAGATCTACATATACTGTATAGCCGATAATTACCTCACTTTTTTCCATTGCATGAATTGCCTTCAGTGTCATCTGTTCGTATTCTCCCGGTCCGATACCGATTACATATAATTTATTCAAAGCTCACACTCCATTTCTTTATTGTACACGCAGCGGTCACTCCCTCTGCGGCCTGTTTTCTCATGATAAATGCTCCGCCATCGCCGGCAAGGCTGGCACTTCGTTCGCATACATTGTCCACACCGGTGATCTTGCTGACAAATGCAGATGGCGTAAAGGTACCTTTTGCTTTTTCAAGTTCTTCTCCACGATAAGTCACAAAAGGAAGGTGATATTTTTCACAGAACGCCAGCAGTCCCGGCTCTTCTTTTTTCAGATCGATGCTGGCTGCCAGGATAATCTGTTCTGCAGCTATTCCATGTTCTGACAGATACTTCTGAATCTGTGTTTCGATCTTTTCTTCCGGTGTGTTTTTCCTGCAACCCACCCCAAGATATACATTTTTCGGATACAGATGAAGCATCTGAGTCTGCTCTGTTCCCAGGGCTTCTTCCTGTTCTCTGTCACTTTGCGGGATTGCAAACCATAAAGTTCCCTGTTTCCCATCCGGGCTTTCCGTCTTCCGGAATCGCAGCTGTGCCGGAATGGTCTGTTCTTTCGGAAAGACGAATCCTTCTCCGGCTCCCCAGGCAATAGTTTTTCCCCGGATCAGCAACGCCGCCATCTCTTTTGCCAGCTCCATATCAGAAATCACCAGATTGTTTTTCCGGGCGAAGACATCCACCGCAAAAGTGTGGTTTACGTCTGTCCCTGTGGTGATCACGGGTTGCGCTCCGATGCTTTCTGCAGCGAATTCCGTCAGTTCGTTTGCTCCGCCGAGATGACCGGAGAGAAGAGAGATCGCATAGCTGCCCTGTTCATCGATCACCACAACCGCCGGATCTGTTTTCTTACTTACCACGAAAGGAGCGATGGTTCTCACAGCGATCCCGGTGGCACTGAAAAAGATAATTCCATCCAGTCGGGGGATCCATTCTTCTGCCCATTCTCTCAGGGTCCCTTTCACTTTCCGAAAAGGATGTTTTTCAGGAAGCTCTACATATTTACTTTTCACAAAGCCATATACCTCCTGATCCTGCTTTTGCAGATCTCTCAGAAGTTTTTCTCCAAGGACACAGCCATGTTCTGTGAATGCGATGATTCCTGTCTTTTTCATCTTATTTTGTTGCTTCCCGAAACTCTGTGGTGAATGCCGGATTATACAGTTCTGACCGGTCATAGTGGCTGTGAGCCACCACATCACCGATAATCATCAGTGCGGTCTTTGTAATATTGTTTTCTCTTGCTGTCTGTGCCAGCGTTCCTACTGTACAGACGAATGTTTTCTGATCTTCCCAGGTCGCTTTGTATACAATCGCTGCCGGCGTATCGGCGGTGTAACCACCCTCGATCAGTCTTCTGCTCAGTTCTTCTAACATGCCTGTACTTAAAAAGACAACCATCGTTGCCTGATGGGCCGCAAAGGACTGGATGCTCTCTTTTTCCGGTACCGGAGTTCTTCCTTCCATTCGGGTTATGATCACGCTCTGTGATACATCCGGCAGTGTGTATTCCAGGTTCAGCGCGGATGCCGCACCACAGAAGCTGCTGACACCCGGGCAATAATCAAATGCAATATTTTTTTCTTCCAGAACATCCATCTGCTCCCGGATCGCACCATACAAAGAAGGATCTCCGGTATGGAGACGTACCGTTGTCAGCCCCTTTTCTTCCGCTGCAAAAATCACATCCAGAACTTCTTCCAGTGTCATCTTCGCACTATTGTAGATCTCACAGTTTTCTTTCGTGTATTCAAGAAGCTGTGGATTGACCAGTGAGCCTGCATAGATCACTACGTCTGCTTCTTCCAGAAATTTTTTTCCTCTCAGTGTGATCAGATCCGGTGCACCGGAACCTGCTCCTACGAAATGTACCATATGTTTTCTCCTCTCTTGTCCCTGGCGTCAGGCACTCTTATTTTCTCTTATTTTTTATCTTTTACGACCAGAAGGGTATAATATCCTGCTTCTTCCGGTATCTCTTTGGCCGATGCATAGATTTTTTCCTCCGGCATGCCGCAGTTTTCGATCATTACGGCATTCTGTCCGCTTCTTAAAATGCTGTCTCTTACTTTTTTCAGGCGTTTGCCGCTTTTCATCAGCACTTTGGTTCCAGGCAGTTTTAAAAGATCATCCATTTCTTCTGCTTTATAGGTCGCCGGAATCACATGGAGCGGTTCTGCCATCTCCGCCAGACCCATATTAAGACGGGCCGCCACTGCACAGAAAGAAGTGATCCCGCTCACGATTTCAGCCTGATAACCGCGTTCCAGGATACGTTTATGTACATACAGATAAGTGGAATATATAGTAGGATCTCCCAGTGTCAAAAACACCACATTTTTTCCCTGTTTCAGATAAGATTCCACTGCATCTGCAGCCTTATTATGATTGTCTTCCAGTACTGCCCTGTCTTTTGTCATCGGCATGGCCACCGGAATCAGTTCTTTTTCATCCAGTTTTGGATATGCTCCTTTTACGATCTGATAAGCGACACTGGCTTTTATATCGTTGCCCGGTACTGCGATCACAGGATTCTCGCGGATCAGACGAAGTGCTTTCAGTGTCAGCAGTTCCGGATCTCCCGGTCCCACTCCAAGTCCATATAATATTCCACTCATAGTTTTTTCTCCTCATTTTTCTGTTGATTTGGTTTCTGTTCTTTATCTGCACATTGATCGTGTGCTTTTTTTTCTGCCTGCTTCATGATTTTTCGGGCGAGTTCCGGAACCTTCGAGGTTTCTGCCAGCTTTCCATATACATTGGAAAATAAGATAGTTCCCACTTCCAGCTGTTCGCCTGCCCTTTTATTCAGATAGAATTCTACCCGGTCACTGATTTCTTTCATCGTAGCTTCCAGATAACCCTTTCGTTTTAAAATCTCCACACTCTGCTCCGTGGTGATCGTATCAAGAATCTCTTTTGCTGTCTCCAGATCTGCGCCGGCGCGGATCGCATTCGCTGCCATCAGTTCGCTTCGACTGTCTGCCTGGCGGGAATGGGTATTCATGATTCCGCCGGCTACTTTCACAAATTTGCCGATATGGGAGATAAACAAGATACCCTTTACTCCCAGCTCTCTTGCCATATCCAGGGTCTCCCCCACATAATTGCTACATTTCATCGAATAGGTAAGATCCAGTCTTGTCTGTTCTTTTGAAAAAGCCTGACCGTAATTTCCCGGTGTAATCACCAGATAAGACCCGCCGCCTTCCACCAGCATCTTCATCTCCAGCCGCAAACTGGCCACCAGTGCTGTCTCACTCATCGGAATCACGATGCCACTTGTTCCAAGAACAGAGATTCCGCCTTCGATACCCAGACGTGGATTAAACGTCTTTTTTGCAAGCTCCACTCCTGCCGGAATCTCAATCTGCACATCCAGACCTCCGGTGTAGTGATATTCTTTACAGACCTGCTCTACATTTTCAAGGATCATCTGCCTTGGAACCTTGTTGATCGCCGCCTCGCCAACTGCCTGCCACAGACCCGGTCTGGTCACTCTTCCTACGCCGATCCCTCCGTCCAGAGTAATCTGTGGTGCATCCCTGCGGGAAACGTTTGCATATACATAGATTCCCGTCGTTACATCCGGATCATCACCGCCATCCTTCTGCACGGCACAGCGCACCCTTCCCTCATCCATGGAAATCTCCTCGATCAGCAGATGCAGTAAAATTCCTTTTGGTGTCTGTAAAGCCACCTCTTCCACTTTTTCTCCGGTCAGCAGCATCCGCGTTGCCGCCTGCGCCGCAGCTGCCGCACAGGAACCGGTTGTATAACCGTAACGAAGTTTTCTGTTTTTTTCATCTACCGCATAATACCCTTCCAGACCGGTGCGGTGTGTTTTTTTATCCATATTATTTTTTCCAATCACAGTTTACTTATTGCTTTGTCTTGTTGCCTGCATACATGAACAAAGAATGTGTCTTGGCACATTCTCGCGGAGCGTTTTTACTTTGCAGGAAAGCAGTTTCCTGTAAGTAAAAAACCGTTGTCAAAAAGACAACGGTTTTCCTGCTCATTTCTATTCTGTAATCCTTCGGTTGCCGCAAATGTTTACAGTCCTCACCATACAGAGAGTACCCCGACTTTAACGGTAACGGACTTGTACAGGAATTTCACCTGTTTTCCTGCAACTGTATGTGATAAATTTTTCACGACAATATTATAAACTCTTTCCTCTAGGCTGTCAATGATGGATAGTATCAGGATTTTTTGATCCAGGTGCTGTAGAACGTCGTATTTTTATAGGTAAATGCATGTGTTTTTTCCGGATCCAGATTCGCATTCTCAAATGCTTTTGGTGTCATAAATCCCAGATATTCCAGCATAGTATGACCTTCCGGAACCTTCAGTTCTTCCAGTATACCTTTCACTTCATCGCTCAGCTCATTGGTCTTGTTATTATCGTAAGCATCACAGATCGCTCTGGCGTTCGCAACAGCTTTTTTTGCATTTTCCATCGCTGTACCGCCTTTGCCGCTCACGATGAGATTCAGACTTCTTGTCAGTGCTCCGTCTCTTGCCACTTCAAACTGTGTTGCCTGATAAATCATATTTTTCGCTTCTAATGGATATGGAGCCGTGCTGGTCTTATTGGTCCGCATGCGGTTTAACATAACCATCGCGACACCTGTCATACCGGTAAGTCCCTGGTTTGCCGACTCTGCATAGACAGCTGCCGCAAGGAACTCGTCCTCTGTTACATCCACACCCACCTGAGGATCGGAAAGATATGTTTTCTTTTCCACATTGTATTTTCTTCCATTCGCATCAGTCACCTGAAGATAACGGTTTTCCCGGTTCGTGCATAGTCCGTTGGCATCGAATGTATAAACATAACTTCCGAGGCTGTAATCTTTACCGGCTACCATTCTGCCGTATTTATCAATGTAATAACCACCGATCCCGGCTGTTCCCACCCAGTAATTATAGGCTTTCTCACCTACTTTTTCTGCACTGTTCTTTGCGGTCGGTTTCAGATAATACCAGGTGCTTCCCTGCTTCAGCCAGCCGGTTACCATATAACCATTCTCGTCTAAGTAGTATTCTTTTCCGTCTACAGTCTTCCAGCATTTCTTTGCATAGGTGCCATCTTCCTGTACCAGCATCCAGCGGTCTCCGTTCAGTACCCAGTAAGCCTGCGCCTTTGTTTTTGACTGATCCCATACACCATTGGCATCCACATAGCTGTTTCCGATCCAGGTGTCTGTCTCCATGGCTCCGCTTCCATTCATGTAATACCAGGTGCTTCCCAGCTGTAACCAGCCGGTTACCATCGCTCCATTACCCGGATTCAGATAGTACCAATTGTTTCCAAGCTTCAGCCAGCCGGTTGCCATCCAGCCGGCTCCATCAAAATAATACCAGCTTCCGTTGATCATTTCCCAGTTATTTCTGGTATAGCTTCCGTCTGCATGACGGTACCACCAGCGGTTTCCATCCCGGATCCACTGATTGACATCCACTACAGCCCGTGGCTGTACCTGTACCTGAGGTTCTTCCTCTGAAACCGCCTGTTCACCGGTCTGTGCTGTCTGCGGTTCTGTCTGTTCTCTGCTCTTATCTGCAGCTGTTCTGTTTTCTGCTGCTTCAGTTTTGTCTGTCTGTACCTCTGCCGCACCCTCTGCTGCATATTCCTCTGCCTGTTCTTTGTTTTCTGTTTCGTTCTCCTGCCCGGCCACCTGGGATGCTTCCTGTGTCACTACCGGCTGCGGAACACTTGCCAGTGCCCCGGTCGGTGTCAGCATGGTAACTGTAAGGTATCCTGCCAGTAATCTGCTTACGTATTTTTTCTTCATATGTACTTCCTTCTATTGTATTTTCTTCTATGTCTGAAGCATTGCACTCTTCTCGATTATACAAGAAACAATGTACTGGTTTCTTTGCCACAGCTTTTATTATAACTTTGTTACAAATCTTTGTCAATTTCTTTGCATTTTCCTCAGCACTTTTTTCAGATAATTATACAGATCAACCCGCCCTTGCTGTCATTGACAATCTTTTGCATTGTATCCTGCAGCTTCACCTGACTTTCTTCACTGATCTGAGCAATCTTGGTACGGATGCCGTCTTCTACCAGCTGTTCGATGGATTTTCCGAAAATATTGGTCTCCCACATACCATCATCGGTATTTTTTTCATTTTCTTTGATGAATGTGATCAGATCGTGCGCCTGTTCCTCGCTTCCTACAATCGGTGCAATCTCCGTCTCAATATTCGCTTTGATCATATGGATGGACGGACTGACCGACTTGATCTTAACACCGTATTTGTTTCCCTGACGGATCACAACCGGTTCTTCCAGTGTGATCTCATTTTTCTCGGGGATCACCACACCATAACCTGTTCCACGTACGGATTCGATGGCCTGCTGGACTTTTGTATATTCCTGTTTCATCTGCGCCAGCTCTTTCAGCGTATGGATCAGCTGATACTCGCTCTCTATCGTCACACCGGTCATCTCGCTCATCACCTGATAATAATAGGGGTCTTCGATCTGAATACGGACTTTTACCACGCCGTTGGAAAGGTTGATTTCTTCCAGTGTGACTGATTTGACATAGTTGCTGTCCATCTCCAGATTTTCCTGCCGGATATCACGGATATATTCCATGGTTCCCATCTTCTCTTTCATCTGTTTCAACAGATCTTCTTTCAGATAATGGGTGACCGGAAGCAGTTCCACCCATTTTGGTATGTAATATTCGATCTGACGCACCGGGAATTCATAAAGAATCTTTTCCAGGATCCGGAGCACATCTTCTTTTCGAAGTTGTTCACAGTTTACCCCGAGTACCGCTGCCTGATATTTTTCTTCCAGTTCTCTTACCAGCTTCTGTGCCTCTTCCCCGTACGGCTTTTTCGAATTCACAAGAATCAAAAATGGTTTCCCCTGTTTTTTGAGTTCCTGTACTGTCTTCTCTTCTCCATCCACAAAATTTTTACGCGGAATATCACCGAAGGAACCGTCGCAGGTTACTACGAGACCGATGGTAGAATGTTCCTGGATCACTTTTCTGGTTCCAATCTCTGCCGCCTGATGAAACGGAATCTCCTGTTCATACCAGGGGGTTTTTACCATTCGTTCTTTTTCCTGCTCCATATCCCCTGTAGCTTCAGGCACCATAAATCCCACGCAGTCGATCAGTCGGATCTTTACCGGAATCTCTTCTCCCAGATTTACATTCACCGCTTCCCTGGGAATAAATTTGGGTTCCACTGTTGTAATTGTTTTTCCTGAACCGGAAACCGGCAGCTGATCCCGCACCTCCGCAGCATCCTGTTCTTCCATTCCCGGAAGTGCCAGAAGTTCCATGAACCGTCGGATAAATGTGGATTTGCCCGTCCGGACCGGTCCTACCACCCCCAAAAGGAATTGGCCCTTCGTACGGGCTTGTATATCTTTGTAGACAGCAAATGGCTCCATATAGAAAAATCCTCCTCACCTATACTACTACTCAGTATATGTGAGAAGAATTTTCTCTAATACCAGATTTTTTATTTTTCACAGGAGGATGGATCCTCTTGTGCCATATTTCTCCGCAGCTGTTCCAGATACTGTTTTTCTTTTTTACTCAGTACTGCATCTTCCAGAAGTTCCGGACGGTTCTGAAGGGTTCGCAGGATAGACTGCTCTCTCCTCCACTTTTCAATATTCGCATGATGACCGGAAAGCAGCACATCCGGTACTTTTTTCCCCATCCATTCTGCCGGACGGCTGTACTGCGGATATTCCAGAAGATTGTCATGGAAGGAATCAAATTCCGCGGATTCTTCATTGTTCAACACTCCCGGCACAAAACGGGAAATTGCATCCATCATTACCAGTGCCGGAAGTTCCCCGCCTGTCAGTACATAATCACCGATGGACACATAATCTGTTACCACTTCTTCCAGCACACGCTCATCGATACCTTCATAGTGCCCACACAAGAATACAAGATCCTGTTCTCTGGCAAAATCTTCCACCATCGACTGCTGAAATACTTTTCCCTGCGGTGTCAGATAGATCACACGTGGTTTGTATCCGATGGATTCTGTCACCTGTTTCCATGCTCCGTAGACAGGTTCCGCCTGCATCACCATGCCGGCTCCTCCGCCATATGGATAGTCGTCCACTTTCATATGTTTATTGGTTGAAAAATCCCGGATGTTCGTTGCAGTCAGCCGGATCAGTCCCTGCTCCATAGCCCGTCCCATAATACTGGTTCCCATACCCTGTTCGATCATCTCGGGAAACAATGTAAGTACATGATAATGCATACTCTTTCCTTCCTGTAATCATACAGCCGTTTGCACAGCTGCTTTTTATCAACATGGATACCTGTCTGAATCTGTCCCGTCAAAAAACGGTCAGATCAGACCATCCAACAGATGAATTTTCATTTTTCCTGCTTCCACATCCACATCAAGGATGCAGTCTTTGATTGCCGGGATCAGAACCTCTCCATGTTCTTCTGTCCGGATACAATACACATCATTTGCCCCTGTCTGCATCACATCTGTCAGAACACCAAATGCTGTACCATCCTCAAGTTCTACCTGCATATCAATCAGATCTGCAATAAAATACTCATCTTTTTTTAATTTCACTGCATGTTCTCTGGTCACATACAGGCTCTTTCCTTTATACTTTTCAATGTCATTGATATTATCAATGCCTTTAAATTTCAGAATCACAAACTGTTTGAAAAATTTTACCCCTTCGATTTCCAGACCTTTCTGTTCTCTTCCGGTATCCAGGATCACCTGTTTTAATTTTCTGAACCGATCTGGATCGTCTGTAGTAGGAAATACTTTTACTTCTCCCCGGATCCCGTGAGTGCTGGAGATTACTCCAACCTGCAGCAATTGTTCCATATCTCTACTCCTCTTTGTTTCCTGTTTCCAACGATATTTGTTACCCGCGGAAATGAATGAAAAAGGATATAGCCATTGGCTATATCCTCATATTTTCAGCTATTGCAGAATTTCAACTACAACCTTCTTATCACATTTAGAGGAAGCAGCTTTTACCACAGTTCGGATTGCCTTTGCGATGCGTCCCTGACGGCCAATCACCTTGCCCATATCGGAAGGTGCCACCTTCAATTCTACTAAAATCGCATTGCTCTCTTCAGTCTGGTTTACTACCACTTCTTCCGGATGGTCTACGAGGGATTTTGCAATTACTTCTACTAAATCTTTCATCACGCACCTCCACGTATTTGTCAAAGCATTTCCATCTCAGAGAAATGCATCAGGCAAAAACGATATTACTGCTCAGAGCAAATCATGAACAGCAACAACATAATTCAGCAGTCCCTGGCGGTCCTGCATTATTTTTCGATACCGGCTAATTTGAAGATTTTGCTTACAACTTCTGTAGGCTGAGCACCGTTTGCCAGCCATTTTTTAGCTGCTTCTTCATCTACTTTGTATACGCTCGGATCACAGGTAGGATCGTATGTTCCGATCTCTTCGATGAATCTTCCATCTCTTGGGGATCTGGAATCTGCAACGATGATTCTATAGAAAGGTGCTTTTTTCTGACCCATTCTTCTCAGTCTGATTTTTACTGCCATTTTAATTTCCTCCTTAAGGTTATCCTTGTTTATTATAGTTTTATTTGTTTATTTAAAAGGGAAGCTTAAAGCCGCCTCTTTTACCGCTTTTACCACCCAGCATGCCAGGCATCTGTTTCATCATCTTTCTGGTCTGATCAAACTGTTTGACCATCCGGTTGACTTCCGCAATATCTACACCTGCGCCCTGAGCGATTCGTTTCTTTCTGGACGGGTTCAAAAGATCCGGGTTGGCTCTTTCTTTCGGAGTCATGGAAAGGATGATGGCTTCTTTTCTCGCCATGTCTTTCTCATCGATCATACCCTCGATGTCTTTTGCTTTGTTTCCCAGTCCGGGAAGCATGTTCAATACACTGGAAATACCGCCCATATTCTTCATCTGGTTCATGCTCTCCAGATAATCGTCAAAGCCAAAGGTTGCTTTCTTGATCTTCTGTTCCATCTCGCGGGCTTTGTCCTCGTCGATGTTCTGCTGGGCTTTTTCAATCAGGCTCATCACATCGCCCATTCCCAGGATACGTGAAGCCATACGATCCGGGTAGAACTGTTCGAGATCGGAAAGTTTCTCTCCCATACCTACATACAGAATCGGTTTTCCACTGATTGCTTTGATAGAAAGTGCCGCACCGCCTCGGGTATCACCATCCATCTTTGTTAAGATCACGCCGTCAATGCCCACCTTCTGATTGAAGGACTCTGCCACATTGACTGCATCCTGACCGGTCATCGCGTCAACTACCAGAATGGTCTGATCCACATTGACTTCTTCTTTGATCCGGATCAGTTCCTGCATCATATCTTCATCCACATGAAGACGACCGGCGGTATCGAGGATCACAACGTTAAAGTTCTGATTCTTTGCATGTTCAATCGCTGCTTTGGCGATGTTTACCGGGTTCTGTTTATCTCCCATCGAGAAAACTTCCACACCCTGTTTTTCACCGTTGATCTGCAGCTGTGTGATTGCTGCCGGACGATAAACATCACAGGCTACAAGCAATGGCTTTCTGCCTTTTGCTTTCAGCTTTCCGGCGATCTTTGCTGTGGTTGTTGTCTTACCTGCACCCTGAAGACCTGCCATCATGATAACAGTAATCTCTCCTGCCGGGCGCAACGCGATCTCCGTGGTCTCACTTCCCATCAGAGATACCAGTTCATCATTTACGATCTTGATCACCATCTGCCCCGGATTCAGTCCGTTCATCACATCCTGACCGATCGCACGTTCCTGTACCGCTTTGATAAACTGTTTTACCACTTTAAAACTGACATCTGCTTCCAGAAGTGCCATCTTAACTTCTTTTAATGCTACCTTTACATCTGCCTCGGTTAGACGGCCTTTGCTTCTCAGGTTTTTGAATACATTCTGCAGTTTTTCAGTTAAACTTTCAAATGCCATGTATTATAACTCCTCTAATATGCTGTGGGATAAAGTCTCGATCCGGTTCATCACCTGATTCAGATCTTTTTCCTCATAGTGTTGTGTCAGTCCGTGAATCTCATGTACCTTCTCGCGGACCGCTACGAACTTTTCTACCAGATGCAGTTTTTCTTCATATTCTTCCAGTATTCTGGTACTGCGCTTCACCAGATCATGAACCCCCTGCCGGCTGATTCCCTGATCCTGCGCCACCTCGCTGAGCGAATAATCATTCAACACAACATCTTCGTAAACATTCTGCTGATGCTCCGTCAGCAGTTCGCCATAAAAATCATATAACAATGCCTGTCTCGCAAGCTTATCCATGTGCATCACCTTGGACATCATACAACAATCTTTCATGGGTGTCAAGTACTTTTTCTTGACATCGTCATTTTATGATGTTGGAGGCAAAAGGTATTTTATTTTTCTTCCACAAACACATATTTTTTCAGCCGTTCAAAAGCTTCCTGCACTCTGCTGAGTGGCAGTGCCAGGTTTACGCGGATGCCGTACGGGGCAAAGAACGGGCGGCCGTCCTGCCATGCCACACCTACATCCCAACCGGCTTTGAGGACCTCGTCGATGGTTTTTCCATGTGTCTTACACCATTCTTCACAGTCCAGGAACAGCATATAGGTTCCCTGCGGGCGGCTTAATGTGACACCGGGAAAGTGTTCTTTGATGAAATCGCAGGCATAGGAAACATTTCCGCTCAGCACCCGGCACAATTCATCCACCCACTCATAGCCTTCCGGTTTATATGCACCGATCAGCGCATACATGGAAAGTACATTCATCGCATTATAGTGTGATTTACTGCTGGCTGCCATCACCCGGTCACGAAGATAGGAATTGTAAATGATATGATAACTTCCCACCAGGCCTGCCAGGTTAAAGGTTTTGCTCGGCGCATACATCGCCACGGTGCGGTTTCTCGCATCCTCGCTGACAGACTGTGCCGGCGTATGATGATATCCTTCCAAGATCAGATCCGACCAGATCTCATCGGAGATAACCACGCAGTCATTGGTCTTATATACTTCCATCGCTTTTTCAATCTCCCAGCGTTCCCATACCCGGCCACACGGGTTATGGGGATTACAGAAGACTGCCACATGGATATGATGCTCTTTGATCTTCGCATCCATATCTTCATAATCCATCCTCCAGATTCCTTCCGCATCTTTTTTCAGCGGACTGTGAACCATCTTATATCCATAATTTCCGATACTTCCGGTAAATCCGATATAAGTCGGGCTATGCAGAAGCACTGCATCCCCCGGACTTGCAAATGCCTGTAATGTAGACAGAACACCGCCGAGTACACCATTTTCATACCCGATCGCCTCCGCAGTCAGTCCCTCTACACCGTTTCGTTTCGTCTGCCAATCGATAATCTCCTGAAAATACTCTTCCCGCGGATCAAAATATCCAAATGCCGGGTGTTTTACTCTCTCCGCAATTGCCTCCTGTACAGTCGGTACTGTCGCAAAATTCATATCCGCCACCCACATCGGAATAATATCAAATCTCTGTTTTGGTTTCGCCGGACTTCCCTGTCCGTCTTCACTGAGACCATCTACCGCAATCGCATCCATACCGTGACGATCCATGATTGTTGTAAAATCGTATTTCATTTGTAAAAACCTCCATGTATATAATTACTCTTATCAGTAACTGCTCCACACCTTCACAGTTATCTTTATTATATATGTTTTCTGTATAAAGCACAAATGTAAAAGCAGGCAGGAATACTATCTGAAACTAGTTTCCTGCCCGTTTTTCCATTACATTATTGTCTGTACATTCGTTTGTATTCAGGAAAGCTTCGGGAATAACGCTTTCACCGTCGGATAGATCTGCACAAATTTCCGATACTGTGTCTCGTATTTTTCTGCGATCTCCGGATCCGGTTCTACGGTTTCCACCACTTTCACGATCCTTGCAGCCGCCTCTTCCACCGATGCAAAGGTTCCATCCGCAACTGCAGCAAGCATCGCACCACCAAGGGCAGGCCCTTCCTCGGAAGCGATCCGGTCCACTTTGATATTCAGTACATTGGCAATGATCTTCCTCCACAGTGGACTCTTCGCTCCACCGCCGCAGATCCTGGTTCTCTCGATATGAATCCCCAGAGATTTTGCTATCTCAAAAGAATCACGGATCGCAAACGCCACGCCTTCCAGAACCGCCTGGGTCATATCCGCACGTGTGGTATCCATGGACATGCCGATAAAGGTTCCTCTCGCCTGCGGATCATTATGCGGAGAGCGTTCTCCCATCAGATATGGTAAGAAGAATACATGATTTTCTCCCAGCTTTTCTATCACTTCCTGCTCTTTTTCGTAATCTTTCGTTCCGATAATGGTATCCATCCACCATTTATTGCAGGATGCCGCACTCAGCATGCATCCCATCAGATGATAATGTCCGTCAGCATGGGCAAATGCATGCAGGGCATTGTGTGGATCCACGCCGAAATTTTCACTGGAAATAAAGATTGTTCCGCTGGTTCCCAGAGACACATTACACTGACCATCTCCCACTGTACCGGTTCCCACTGCTGCCGCAGCATTATCCCCGGCACCCGCTGCCACCAGACAGGTTTCCGGCAGTCCCAGCTCTTTTGCTACCTCCGGTTTTAATGTGCCCACTTTTTCATAACTTTCAAAAAGTTCCGGCATCTGTTCCCTGCTGACGCCACAGATTTCCATCATCTGTTCTGACCAGCATTTATTTTTCACATCCAGCAGAAGCATACCGGATGCATCGGAGTAATCACAACAATGTACACCGGTCAGACAGTATGCCAGATAGTCTTTCGGAAGCATAATTTTACAAATCTTCGCAAAATTTTCCGGCTCATTTTCCTTTACCCACAGAAGCTTCGGTGCGGTAAATCCGGCAAATGCGATATTCGCCGTATATTCAGACAGTTTTTCTTTTCCGATCACCTGATTCAGATAATCGGTTTCTTTTGTGGTTCGCCCGTCGTTCCACAGAATCGCCGGGCGGATCACCTGATCCTTCTCATCCAGAATAACCAGTCCATGCATCTGTCCGCCAAAACTGATACCTGCCACCTCTGCCGCGTCGATCTTGCTGATCAGCTCACGGATTCCTTCTTTCGACTGTTCCCACCAGTCGTCCGGATTCTGTTCTGACCAGCCCGGATGTGGGAACGACAGTGGATATTCTCTGGATACGATATTGACAACCTGTCCTTCCTGATCCATCAGCAGAAGTTTTACTGCAGATGTTCCAAGGTCTACGCCAATATAATATTTCATTTTTTCCTCCTGTATCTGATCTATTTTTATTTTATGCAAAAGGATTTTCTGTCGGATATCGGTCTCCCTTCGGATGGTTGTATCCGATCTCATCCGGTGTTACGCCGATGTATTTGAATACTTCAAACAGTGCTTTTCCATAGTGTCCGAATGCAACGGCTCCATGATGTGGATAGCCTTTTTCGATCAGCTCATGACGATAGAATCTTCCCATCTCCGGAATCGCGAAGATACCGATGCCACCGAAGGAACGGGTAGCAACCGGAAGTACTTCACCGTTTGCCACATAAGCGCGCAGTTTTCCATCCGCGGTGCTCTGCAGACGGAAGAATGTAATATCTCCAGGTACGATATCTCCTTCCAGTGTTCCCTGTGTCACTTCTTCCGGAAGGGATCTTGCCATGATCAGCTGATATTTCATGGAGCAGGAAGTCAGTTTTCCGGTTGTGGTATTACCACAGTGGAATCCCATAAATGTATCTTTGTGTGTATAATTATATTTTCCTTTGATTTCACTTTCATACATATCTGCAGGTACGGTATTGTTGATATCCAGCAGGGTTACCGCATCGTTACTTACCATTGTTCCGATAAATTCACTCAGTGCGCCATAGATATCCACCTCACAGGATACCGGGATGCCTCTTCCGGTCAGACGGCTGTTCACATAGCACGGAACAAAACCGAACTGCGTCTGGAACGCCGGCCAGCATTTTCCTGCGATGGCAACGTATTTTCTGGATCCTTTGTGTGCTTCGATCCAGTCAAGGAGAGTCAGTTCATACTGTGCCAGTTTTGGAAGAATGGTTGGTTTGTTGTTTCCATCCCCCAGTTCTTTTTCCATATCTGCAACCACTGCCGGGATTCTTTCGTCTCCGTCATGTTTGTGGAATGCTTCGAACAGATCCAGTTCGGAGTTTTCTTCGATCTCCACACCCAGGTTGAACAGCTGTTTGATCGGTGCATTACAAGCCATAAAGTCCTGCGGACGCGGACCGAAAGTGATAATTTTCAGATCTTTCAGACCAACAACGGCTCTTGCAATCGGAACAAACTCTTCCATCATCTCAGCGACTTCTTCCGGTGTTCCTACCGGATATTCCGGGATATATGCTTTCAGATTGCGAAGCTGCAGGTTGTAGCTTGCGTTCAGCATACCGCAATATGCATCTCCACGTCCCTGTACCAGATTGTCTCCATGCTCTTCTGCTGCCGCAACCACCATACACGGTCCGTCAAAATATTTTACCAGCAGAGTCTCTGCGGTCTCCGGACCGAAGTTCCCAAGATAGACAACCAAAGCATTACATCCTGCTTCCTGCACCTCTTTCAGGGCTTTCTGCATATCCAGCTCACTCTCTACTACGGTTGGACATTCGTACAGTTCTCCCTTATAAGCTGCTGCCACTGCTTTTCTTCTTGACTCGGACAGTGTGATCGGGAAGCAATCTCTGCTTACTGCCACGATACCTAATTTTACTTCCGGCATGTTCATCATGATCTTATTCCTCCTTGATTTTCTGCAAGTTCATCTTATTTGTTTACTTACTAAACTAATCACACTGTACCACTTGTTATATCTTCCGTCAAGATGCTTTTTTAGTTTACTTTTTTCAATTTGTTTACTTATCAAACAAATTGTGGTATGGTAAATAGCAGTTAAACAAAAAATATTTTTACAGGAGGTGTGTGCATGGTCACAGGAAGCAGAGAACTGATCCGGGAGATGAACCGGCGGCTTGTTCTGGAAACCGTTATCAACGATGGCCCCCTTTCCCGGGCGGCTATATCAAAAAAACTGGGACTTACCAAAGCAACAATCTCTGCCATCGTACAGGATCTGCTGGAGGAACAATATATCGAAGAGATCGGAAGCGATCAGACACAGTACGGCCGTAAACCGATCCTGTTACAATTCTGCCGTCAGAACGGTTATATTATCGCTCTGGATCTCGGTGTGGAACGTACCGTGCTGATGGTCTGTGATCTGCTTGGACAAAACTGTCGGCTTCACCAGTATAACTGCCCGTTGGAACGGGATACTTCGATTGATTTCTTGTTGCAGCTCATCCGGAATCAGATCCGTCTTCTTCCCGCCACCCCCTTTGGTGTTGTGGGAATCGGTATCGGTATCCACGGTACCGTCTGCCGGAATGAAATCACCTTCACTCCAAATTATAACCTTGCAGACCTTCCCATCAAAGATACGCTGGAGGACGCTCTGGAGATTCCGGTATGGCTGGAAAATGAAGCAAATCTTTCCGCCCTTGCCGAAAAAACCTTTGTGGAAAATCATAAAAATCTGATCCATGTTAGTATTCATGCAGGTGTCGGTGCGGGGATTATTCTGGATCATCATCTGTATACAGGACTGACCGGTACAGCCGGAGAGGCCGGTCATATGATCGTCCAGCCCGGCGGTCGTTCCTGTCCCTGCGGCAACCGCGGCTGTCTCGAACAATATATATCCGAACCGGCAGTTCTCTCCCGTTACCGGGAGTTATCCGGCCGCACCACGGTCTCCATAGACGATCTGGTCTGGGCCTATAATCAGAAAGAAAACGCTGCTCTGGCTGTGACGGATGAATTTACCACCTATCTTGCCTGCGGAATCAACAACCTCTGGAACCTTTTCTCTCCGGAATGTATCATCCTGAACAGTCAGCTGACCGCTTATCTCCCTCAGCTGCTCCCGGAGATTTTGCAGAAACTTTCCCCACGTTTCCGCGCCACCTGTCAGCTGAAACTTTCCACGCTTCAGGATACAGGGGTGCTTCTTGGGGCGGCAAGGGTTTGCATCAGTAAATATCTGGGGATTGAGAAGCTGTATTTTTCCGGCTTTCAGCCATGATACGCTGTTTGACTCGTTGCTCTCGTAAAATCAAAAACCGATAGTTTTCTGTATCTTTCAAAAACTATCGGTTCTTTTCATAAAATCGATTTACAGAATTCCCTTTTATCCCTGCCAGTTTCCGGAATATTTGATATACGCATCCGAACAAACTCTCTGCACATCCTGGAGTACCGCAGAGGCAGCTTCCTTTGTTCCATAGATACCAGCCGTGATAACATACCATTTCTCAGTATTCAGATTGCTCCAGTCCGTAGTCACAAACACCTGCGCATCAAATCCATTTTCCCGGATTTTCTTTGCCTGTTTCTGAGCCTCTGCCTCCGTCTTTGCCGCACCACACCAGATGCCGTAAAAAGGAGAGATGGAACTCTGAGAACTATCAGACTGCTGAACCTCCTTTTCCTGTTGTATGTTTTCTTCTTCCTGATATTCCTCTTTCTTTTCTTTCATTGTTTCCTTTCTGAACAGGAATTATAATCATCCTATTTATTTTTCACATTACAAACCCGAATTCTTAACTATTTTGAGCATTCGGGTTTTTATTTTTTTACAATACACTGGTTTTCTAAAATTTCTATAAAAACACAACACATCCCCAAAAACGTATCTTGACTTTCCTCACCATTTTTCCTATACTGCTTTTTGCAACCCTTTTACCCTGATTTTCTGATAAGGATATTTATATTATGTTTGAAATTTTTGTTGACTCCGCTGCAAATATTCCGGCGGAACTTGTGAAGGCATTTAAGATTAAAGTGCTTTCTTTTGTAAATCTTGTAAATGGTAAAGAAATGACCTGTTTTGATCCGGATCTTACGCCAGAGGAGGAGCGTCAGAAAGGAAAAGATTATTATGATATGGTTCGTGCCGGTGCGGATATCAAGACCGGGCTGATCAGCAGTGGTGTTTTTGAAGATGCGTTC
>ENA-OOXF01001116-OOXF01001116.1-human-gut-metagenome-genome-assembly--contig:-NODE-1116-length-18413-cov-2.204271_pt1 | contig 18413 bp, 9 predicted proteins | sample MGYA00241586_ERZ501341 | MGnify/ENA primary metagenome ERZ501341 (study PRJEB25962, sample SAMEA2042985) | human gut metagenome | biome: human gut; feature: human-associated habitat; material: faeces... | reverse complement strand
TAATAAAGCCTATAGAACCCATATCATCGTAGAATACCCTGACTTCCACACCGGCTTTTACTCTCTCTTCCAGAACATCTTGAATCTTATGCCAAGCTTCAGCATCTTCTATCGCATGATATTCCATGAAGATAAACTTTTGTGCTTACATCCGTTTTTTTATCCATAAGCTATCCTCCTCTAAAATATCTGTAACGAAAAAAATCCGCCCAGAATAGATTCTTAATCTAACCTGAGCGGATAGATCCGTCAGGCCAGTTTTGTTCAGGCAAGAAAACCATATTTACATTCATTGACACCCCAATCCTTATCCTACGCTGTAGTTATCTCCGTTCGGTGCCAGGATTGAATTATTGCATTGGTGCCCGTTAAGAAATTTCGGTGCTCAATATCTGCGTTTAAGTGTTCTCTCGGTGCTCACGAGCACCAGGAAAAAGAAAAAGCAGCAATGAGCTTTTACGATCATTGCTGCAAAAAATGCACGTTCCCAGGGGGAATCGAACCCTCAACTAGTGCTTAGGAGTTCGAGTCACCTTAGTTCCCACATGTCACCTGATGTCAACCAACGTCAGTATTTATCAGGAAAGTAGGCACTTGATTGGAAATCCTTGTCAATATAAATTAACAGATATAATCCCATTTTTGATATTCTCTGTTAGCAGTTTGTTAGCAATGCTAACGTATGGGATTAACTAATGTGTGCATCAAAATTCATAAACATGACCATCATTCCCCTGTTACTGACGGTAATGACTGATCAATATTTCTATTAGATTACTTACATTATATCGTGTGGTAGGTCGGTTGTCGATAAGTTTTTGACCTTTTTTCCTATCTCAAAAGTCAGGTAACTTACCCACACTTTATCTTCCAGCTATAATTTTTTCTTCACGCTCTCGCTCCTTCACATATTTCCAGAATGCTTCCAACGATTCCTCGGCACTCATATCCGGTTCTGGTAATGGCTCCAGTTCATCCAGTCTTTTCAATAATCTTATCACTTCCTCTGCGTCAAACTGATCATCCTCAGCCTCCATTGTGTAATAATCAAGTCTGTCATTCAGCAATCTGATTTCCTTACTCTTACTCATGCTTAAAATCTCCCTTCACTGTATACGTGACAGTTTTCGACAAAATCTTACAAATTTTTTGAAATTATTTTCTATCATTTTTGACGCAAATAAGCGGCATACGTCTCTTTATCAAGACATACACCGCTTGTCATGTTTATACTGTTACACTCTTTGCCAGTACGCTCCCACATTCCCACTTTTATTCAATTACTATGTCAGATACTTATTCTTCCTCAGAACCACTCTTTTTTCTTACATAGAATACGGCTCCAAAAACAATCAGTATAATACAGATACCTATAATAATGATTATCGTATTATTCCATGCATATTTTGAAGTGCTGTCATCTGTCTTAGGTGCAGGAATGGTTTCATCAGATTTGTTGTCTGCCTGACCGTTATCACTCATAATCTTGGCATCAACAACAATCGTGTAATCTGATGCACGGGTAAATACAAGTTCCACATTTCCATCCGGATCAATCTGCCCGGCGCTGATAAATTCCAGTTCTCCGGTCTGTTCATTGTAGTAGAACAGGTTCGCATACAGTCCTGCATTCTTTGATTCCATGTTGACGGTCAGTGTGGCTGTAAATCCAAACTCTCCGTCATAGGCAAGTGTCAGGTTCATGGAATACCGTTCCCCGGTCACGTTGTTGATGACATCCACAGGAATGGATTTTCCGGCGTCGGCTCCGACGGTCACGCCGAAATCAATATCTCCGGATGGTTCTGTGATGTCCTGTCCGTTAATCTTCCAGGAAAGACCATTTCCCATGTCAAGCACCAGTGTGACATTCTCTCCCTTAATGCTGTCAAAAATATCCTTCGGTACTACCGCCGTTCCATTCATGACAACTGTTACTGTATCGCCTGACTTAGCTTCTTCAAGCTGTGGCTTGATAACATCCCAGCCTTCCTTGCCGCTGTCGTCCTTGATGTATGGCTTAATTGAATCTCCTTTTTCCTTACCATTATCCGTATCAGGCTGTGGCTTCTGATTCTGATTACCATTGTCTGTGCCAGACTGCGGTTTCTGGTTTTGGCTGCCATTATCCTTGTTGCTGTCATCGGACTTAATCTTAGCGATCGGCTGTGTGTAACTGTGTCCGCACTTGGAGCAGGTGTAGGTCATGATGCCTTCCTCTGTTGTCGTTGCAGCCTTCGTCACTTTTGATACATAGCTGTGTCCTGTTGCCGGAATATTCTCCGTGTAGCTGTTTCCACAAGAACAGGTATACGTCCTTACCCCTGCCTCTGTACAGGTTGCTTCCTTCGTAATGCTTCCCGTATAGTTGTGAGTGTGCTTTTCCTCCGGCAGCTTCGGAATGCTCTCTGTGTAGCTGCTGTTGCATCTGGTGCAGGTGTAGGTTCTGATGCCTTCCTCTGTTGTCGTTGGCTGCTTTGTCACGGTTGCTTTATAATCATGTCCCAATGCTGCCAGCTCTTTTCCGGTACTCAGAAGTTTATCACAGTCCGTACAATAGGTATCTCCTGCGTATCCGGTCTGCGTACAGGTTGCTTCCCGCTGATTCCGTATTTCAGTATGTGTGTGATCACATTCGCTTCTTGTAATCGTAATGCTTACACTTTCTGTCTCGTAGTTGCCCTTGTCAGTTCCTGTATAAATTGCATTCGCTGTCACTGCCACACCATCTGCAAGTGCCGTGTCCTTATCAGCCTCCTGCCAGTTCCATCCATCCGGAAGCGTAATATCGCCAACCTTCTTTGTGCTGTGCGCCGGAGCCATTTCAGCTTGCGGCATGTTCGGTGCCTGAGCTGCCTTATTTACAGTAATTGTAAGCTTTGTATCAACAGCATTATAATTATCCTTGTCTGATGGTGTAAATGTTACATCATACTCTGTCTTTTTGCTGTCTGCTGCTGTAGGCGTGCTGCTGCTGTTCTTCCATGCAAATGTTCCTGTGATTTCAGTTCCATCTGCTGTCTGATAAGTTGCTTTTCCTCCGGTCAGGGTACTGTCTGAAAGTTTCTGTCCGTAGGTAAGTGCGCCTGCTGTCGGCTTCTCTGCAATTACCGGTGTTGCCTTAGTTACTTTAACAGTTATTGTTCTGGTTACTGTATTGTAGTTGTCAGCGTCATCAGGTGTGAATACTGCCTGATAGCCTTTGTTGTTTACAGTCGGAATGATATTCGTTCCTGTAAAGCTCCATGTTCCGGCAAGTGATTTGCCATCTGCTCCGGTCACACTGCCGCCTGTCATATCAGAATCAGCAAGTGCAACAGCAGGATTGTATTCACGCTCTGCTACAGTTGGAACTGTTACTACTGCCGGTGTTGCCCTGGCTACTGTAATAGCCGCTGTTCCGGTAAGTTCCTCGTAATGTTTGCTGTCAGCAGGCTTGAATACCCAGCCCGCCTGTGTGGTTCCGGCAGTCGGTATGCAATCCGGATCAGCCCATTTGAGTGTTCCCTTTACTTCGGTGTCTGTATCTGCTTCCACAAAGGTAACACTGCTAAAGCTAAGCTTAGAAAGCTTTTCTCCATATGTAAGTGCATTGCTTCCATTTACAGATACTGTATTTCCGCTCTTTAATGTAACAAGCTTCTTATCCGTAATCTTGATGGTCAGTACATAACGAGCCACATTATAGTTCTCCATTGAAGCCAATACTGTTATTGTAGCTGTAGCTCCAACCTGAGATTCATCTGCCTCTTTCACTTTATAGGTCAGGTTTCCGTCTTGATCTACTGCTACATCACTCAAAAGCTGCTCGTTATACGTATTTGTTAATGCGTATGCTGTAGTTCCCCTATCTGTCGGGAGCTTTCCTGCAATATTCACACCGATTGTCTTGCCGTCTGAACCGGCTGAATATGCATAACTCCTTTCCTCACCAGCTATGGTCGGCTCAGCTGCTTTGTTAATCGTAAATACGACCGGATCACTTGCAAGTCCTGCATAGTTATCTGTCTCTGCAACATAAGCCTTTACGGCATAGATTCCTGCATTTACAGGTATGGCATCTGTATATGCAGATGCATCCGAAGGTGCCTTATATGCAGTACCATCTGAAGCTGCTGTTGCATACTTATAAGTTACTGTACCGAATTTTGCTGTTGCATTTGGTTCTGGTGTCTCATCCTTCGCATAAGTATAATCAGAACAGCTAAGTTCTGTAGTAAAACTATTAGCTGCCTGTTTTACTGTAAGAATACCACTCTTGCCATCTGAACCGTTTCCAATAAAGGATACTTCATAATTGGCACTATTAGAGGTTCCTGTAATTGCATAGGTTCCAACATCTGAATTGTCTTTCGCAGTAGTTGATAAGCTGATGTCAAGTGCTTCTTCGGTATCATCTGCTACCAAAACATTGTCTGGGTAGGCATCACCTGAGGCAAGACTCCATGTAAGTGCAGGGTTTGTCTCTCCATAGAATTTTTCTTTATCAGCAATCACTACGGTAATCTGCTTCTTAGAAACTACCGGTGTCACTTCACAAGTTACAGAATCATAAGTATCTGCATCACTTCCTGTAGGTGTAAAGACAAGCGTATATTTCTCACTTGTACCGACTGTCGGAAGCTTATCTGCATCCTCAGCTGCCAGAGTCCATGTACCCTCAACCTTCGTGTCACTGTTTAGTCCTGCTGTCACAACTGCCTTTGTCATATCTGCCTTTTCAAACATGGCAGATACCGTATTACCATAAGTACCGGAAAGAACCGGTGCAGTCTTTACATACGGAGTCGGCTTTGCAGTGGTAAATTCAATAGCAGGCTTTGTTAATGCCGTTATATTGCCTGCCTTGTCAATGGCTGCTATCCAGACTGCAGTTTTCTTACTTGGATACAATGGAAAATAAACGTCCGGCTTTCCAAAATTACCTATTTCAATTTTATTATCACCTTTTGTTCCTGTCGTTTTGAAGATTGAAGGTGTCCAACTCGCAACAAAGTTTTGGTTAGCATTACTATACTTAAGTCCCTCCGTACGAACTTCCCATTGTCCACAATAAAGATTTTCGTCCGGTTTAAAAATCCACCCATTGCGGGGCGCCCATTTTCCATCGTTTTCGACAGCGAACTGTGGGTACTTTGGCTCACCTTTCATATAATTTTCAATATCTCTTTTGCAGTCGTCGTAGGTGTAGTCAGTAACCCCGTCAAATACTCCTTCGGATACAAAGAACCACATCAGCGTTGCATCCTCGCTTAAATTAACCTTGAGTATCGCCTCTGTATCCTTCAGGGTACCGTCTTCTTTTTTCGGGTCAGCTATTTTTACTACAGGAGCCTGTGCATCCACCACAATGCCATCGGTACAGATATAATCACTCTGATTTCCCGCACCATCCACTGCATAGGCATAGACCACGTAATTTCCTTCGCTGCTCAGGCTGCCCGAAATGGTTGCGCCGTCTGATGATGGAAGAATAGTGCCTGTTCCTGCGGCTACTTCCGAAAACTTACCGCCTGCTGCCAACGCATCCAGTTCATCCTTTGTCTTTACTGATGCCAACGCCGTATCTGAAACCTTCTCAACATAATAGTAATACCTGGAAATGCCGCTGACCTCAGCCACATCGGCTTTCTTATCATTTGCCTGTATCTTAATATCCAGTGTTGCATCATTATAAAGATAGCCAAAGCTGATGGTGTTCAAAAGCGACCGGAACCAGTTTTCCTTAATCTGGATACCATAGCCATCCGCCACGCCATCCTTATCCGCCCAGGTCGGCGCACTCTTATCAATGCAGATGGTTACCTCCACCGGCTCGGAAAGGCAGCCCTTTGCCGTATCCTTTCCATAGAGCGTTACCGTATTTTTACCCTCCTGCGTGAAGGTATAGCCCGGATTTTCGCCTGCAACCGCCGCCTTAAGACCTTCATAAATCTCCACGCTGCCGTTTAGACAGGAGTCTGAAGCAGCAGCTTTACTGTTTCTGTATAAAATCTGAGATGCGTCATTTTTGTCATCAATCGCAAAGCTTACAGGCACATCCGCCCTGTACCATTTATCAGTGCCAGAAACTAACGTCTGCGCCAGCGTAAAGGCATACGGAATCTCAAAGCGTATCGCCGCATTTCCCGTATAATTGCCCTTGCCGGTAAGGTTAAGCTTTGCCGGCTTTGCATCTGTAGTGGGTCCGGTCGTGTCTTCCTCCGTTACCGTAAAGTCTGTGTCCTTTACCAGAACATAGCTGCCGCCATCCGCACCTGTAACGCCGCTGTCTGTCAGGAGCTTTTTAAGATCCGCAGCTTCCCAGTCAAGGTCATCAAAAGAATACGGCTTTCCGGTGTAGTAAGCACAGCCACTAAGCGAGGTAGAAGGAATTGATAACTTACTTAAATCTCTCGGCGTAATCTCCGCTGTCAGCGGTATCACAACAGACGGACAACTATTATTTTCCGCCATGACCATAATCGTAAAAGGATAGCTGCCTGCATTGGTAACCGTATAGGTATTTGCGTCCTCATACGCCTTTCCATCTGCCCCTTTGCAGGATATTTGCAGCGGAAATGTATCCATATACTCACTGTCAAATCCATCCGTTGCAAGCTTCTTACCCCGACAGGGCGCAATATAGCCTTCTGTTACCGGAATATGTGCATTCGCATCATACTTATCCGCTTTAAGCTTTACGCTTATCGCATCACTGTCAGCCAATGCCGTATGCGCCTTTCCATCATACTCTGTCGCAGCTGCCATAGCGCCTGTTACCTGCATCTCACCCTTTTTGATGGCAAACTTTACCTCAACCGTACCATAGTAAGCGCCGCGTCCGGTAATTATCGCTGTAGGCGCATCAGTTGACTCTTTATTTTCATTACATTTAATGTTGTTTTCATAGACTACCGTATAATCTGCGTTTGTAATGTCTGCATTGGCAGAGTCTGTGGAGTTCTGTGCCAGCTCTTTTCCAGATTTGTATTCTGGTCCGGTAAGCTTTACATCTCCATTTGCAGTTTTCAGTGTAATACCCGTCATTACCTGCGGATAGCCATCGTAAATACGTCCCTCCAGACCCTCAATTATCAGTCTGCTTTTCTTATAGGCTTCCGCAAGGTCAGTCCTTTTGCAGTTGCTGCAATAGCCATAGTCATCCTTCGTATGTGCCTTAAGGGTTACCTTGGAAGACGGCATCGTGAAGGAAAGGTCTGTCGTATCTATCGTTACTGCTTTGCCGCCATAAGGCTCATAAGAGCAGACCTCGCCCGTGACCTTAATTTTCTGGTCCGTCGTACCTCCATTGCTGTACAGTCCGTAGGTTACACCGTCCCTCTGTGTGACATTCGTGTCATTTTCTCCACCTGTAGGCAGAGCGATACCACTCAGCTCTATCGGAAACCATACCTTAAATGCGCCAGCTCCCTTCGTTATTTTGCTGGAAAAATCAGCAGAGTCATGATTACAGTAGATGCTGGCATCCAGATTACTTTCATCTCCCGTAAACGCATCAGGTATTTGTGCTCCCTTCTCTATAACTATCTCAGCCTTGCCAGAAGGAACCGTTACATTCTCTAGTCCAGCTACACCCTCGCCCAGCCGCAGTACAGCGGTATCACCAGGAAAGCTTATGTTTCCGACCACGTTTATATTTTCTATGGTAACATCCTGTCTCCCTGTCATAAACAGGTAGTTTCCCTTACCCGTCAAGGTATGTGGCTCATCACCCTCTGAACGCAGCGTTATCTCAGCCGGCAAATATACTTTATCGAGCATCTTGTTTATACTCTTACCTGCTATCGTATCCTTCAGCAGCAGGATTTCCAGCTTCTTCCATAACTTGTATTCTTCATTCTTTTGGTGCTCTTTCGATTCTTCCAGATAGAACATGGCTGCATCCCATGTCAGGAAATACATCGTTTTTGTCTCACCGCTATTTTTTTCTATCTGAAACTTTACAACGGCCTGAGATGTATCCTCCGGCGTGTCAGCGCGAAGCACTTCTACACTGCCCTGACTTCTATCCGTTCTGCTTATATCGGTCTTAATACCGGCTGAATAAAAAGCATAGCCTTCTGCCAGCGTATCCGCGATAGCATAACCATGTGCTTCATCAAGCAGAGAGTCGTCATTGTTTTCATCAAAATTGCTCAGAGCAATCTCTCCATACTTACCACCTGAAAGCATTACTTTTGCGCGTTTTATCTGGCTAAACTCTCTGTGGTCTATATGCAGAGCCTTTATCTTTGCAGTATCTCCGGATACGCTAAGGGTGGCACCTCCACATACCAGAACCTCTTCTCCCTCATACGTACCTCCGGTAATTGTACAGGAAATATCAGTATTGTGCATCTCACTAGCTTTTCCAATATAAATACTGTTGCTGTAATAACCATCTTTTAGCTTTGCAGCCGCACCATTCACAAACCTCAAGACACCCTTATAATTACCATTCTCTACCGTAAGCTTTGCTTTGTTCTGAATAGAAACTGGGGCGATCAGTGTTCCATTCTGTCCCGTGCCTGCGTCTTTAAAGACTGCCTCCACACCTTCGCCAGTGATATAAAGACCCTTTCCTGTAACGGTACAGCCATTGAGATCCATACAAAAGCTGACATTTTTTGTACCCCCATCTATTTTCCACTCGCTTCCTGTCTCAGAAATATTTTTCAGGATTTTCAACGTAATTTCAAGGTCTGCATCAGCAGCATCTACTGCATCTTTCATTGCAGCTATTGCTTTCGTAAGTGTTGCATAACGTTTTGTATTCCCACCTACCGTAACTTCCGCAACACCTTCTTCTACCGTAAAGACAGCCTTTTTGGAGGTCGCCGTATATTCACCGCAGGTCGCTACACAGTAGTATTGATAAGTGCCTGCCAAAAGTCCTGTAGGAATCCTGTAGGTTGCAGATGTTGCATCCTGCCCCGTTTGTTTTACTTTGGTTGTTGTCCCATTTATTGTTTTATCAGCATACCACTGGTAGGAGATACTGCCACTGCCAGATTCCGCTTTTACGGTTAGCTTCGGCGCCTCGGCAGCGGTATAGTTTTCCATCACAGTTTCCGCTCCGCTTGAAATCGTAGGATGCGTCGTGAAATAGAGCGGACTTTTAACAGCCGTTACCTTTCTCCCTTCTTCTGTCCACCTGGCTGTTAGGTCTGCATAGGTACCATCATCATACTTTAAGGTATAGCCGACCTTCAGAAGGTCCTGCAGGGTTTTCTTAGGATTATTAACCCAAATCGCATTGCCTGAGGCTTGGGCAGGGGTAAAGGTTCCCTCTGCAATCTGGCTGTTGTCGGGTAATCTAAGACGTCCATTAAAGGTTCCACCCTCAATGTTTACAGCTAACTTTTTATATTCGTTATCCATTATAATACGGTTGCCAGCATTCGCTGTTAAAGTAGCGCCTTTTTTAACTGTAATTTTAATGCTACTATTATCGTAAACACCGATGCAGCGAGAATCCTTGTTATTGTTTTCAATAACTGCGCCGCCGCCAATGATACAGTCGGAGCAGCTGCCCATAAACATAATAGCGCCATATTTAAGCTTAACGTTTCCGGTCACCTTCGTATTGGTAATTGTACAGGCGTTACTGTCACAAATAGTAATGACGCCTTCCTGACTACCATTACTTCCACTAATATTTGCTTCGTCAATGGTACAGGTCGCACCTCCCCACATCGCAACTGTGGAACCGGTTCCAGCATTTTTGATTGTGACATGCTCAATTTTCAGCACGCTATCTACAGTTATCAGTCCATCTCCTTTGAATCTATTTTGCCCATATTGATAGTTGCCTGTAATTGTTCCCTCATTCGAGCCGGACGAGGTAATTGTTATATTTGCTCTTTTAAAATATAAACGCGCATTGTCAGCCAGTTTCAATGTATGGCCATTCAAATCCAGCTCTATCTCTTTTGCCAAACCGGTACCAATGGTAAGCGCACTTGTTATGGAGGCATCATCATTCAACAGTTTAATGGAAACTTTTTCCAGGTTTGCGTTTCCATGCCCGCCAATCCATGTTGCAAGGTCCTGAGCGTTGTATTTTTTCTGTACAGTCCCGTCAGCTTTCATTTCTGTTACTTCAATCGTTCCATCAGCCAGCAGCGCAATCCCATATTCGCCTACGAGCACATAGATGGTCGGAAGCTCCACGTCTTTACCCAATACGAGCTGGTTGCCGTCTCCATCCTCATCCGGCAGTACCGGCGTGTAGGCATAGCAGAAGCCGTTTGACACTTCACTGCTGTCAAATTCTTCTGCGTCGCTCTCTTCCACATTCAGCTCCCACTTGATGTTTTCCAGACGGATTTTCTCCGTCGTTGTCTCTGTCTCAGAGGAAGCTGCTGCGTCAGAACTGCCTGTCGTCTTTACACTGTCTGCATTATCGGATGTAGATGCTGTGTCGGTTTTCTTTGCATTGTCTGCACCGTCGGATGTGGCTGCTGTGTCAGAGGCATCGTCCTTCTCTGCCGCGTGTACTATGAGTTTATGCGGCAGAAGGGCATCCGCCATCTGGCCAATAAGCGCACCAAAAGCAGAGGGTAGGTCGGCACGTGCCTGTGTATCCTCTGTATCAGAGCTGCTAGAGCCATTTGGGTTGTTTGATTTGTCAGAATTTCCAGAATCCTTTGATGTATCCGAATCCTTTGTATCTGCATTTCCATTGTCAGAAGTACCAGACTTATCGGAAGCATCCGCATTGCCGGAATCGCCATCCTTTTCATCTGAAGATTCTGTATCCTTCTTATCATCAGAGGACGCAGTATCTCCATTACTGTCATCCTTCTGCGCATCGTTCTTCTCTGTATCTCCCGTCTCGGAAGCATCTTCTTCATCGTCGGCTTCCTTTTCATCCGCCTGCGTGGTCTTTTCTACCGTAACGGTCAGGCTAGTCGGAAACTTGATGTCGCTCTCAAGCGCACCGATGGGCAGGGTCTGCTCCGTGATGTCCTTTGAAAGCTCCTCAAAGGAAACTATAGTCGTTTTACCTGTCTCACTTTCATCGGTCTTTGCAGAAACCGAGAGTGCGGACAGGTCTACAGTATTGGCAACCATCGCAACGGTCAAGCCCATCACAAGTATGCGCTTACGCAGCTCCCTCCACCTGATTTTTTCATGGGTCTGCTGCCAATCCTTCTCTGGCATGGTGTTTTTCTTTTTCATGTAAACTCCTCTCTTTTACCCTTTTCCCTGAAGCAGCCGGGATACTGCCTCCCGCAGCTGATATTCCGTCACAGGCTTTACCAAAAAGGTGTCCGCCTGCATCCTGCGGCTTTGGGGTTCAAACTCTGCCTGGTCGCTGATCCACAGGAGAGGGACATCCCTGCTGTACCCTCGTATGCTCATGCAGAAATTCATCCCCCTGGCTCCGTCCTCCATGACCACCACAGCATCATAAGGCCCATCCCGCTGCATGGCATAGGTACAAAACACGCCGTTATCAAAGCGGTCTACTTTGCCCAGCTTCATCAGCAAAGCGGTTTCTTTTTCTTTCTGGCTATAACTGCATAGCGCAATTCGCATTTTCGCACCTCCATTTCATGATGGGTTTTATCGCCTCATATAGCTCCTGATCGGAGCAGTCTGCCGGAAGAAACACAGGGATACGCAGGTGATACGCGATCAGGGCGAAGTTTTTATCATCGCTCCACCAGACAAGCGGTGTTTCCGGTGCCAGCTGCTTTGCCTGAATGGCAGCCTCCAATCCCCTTGCCCCGGTCATGGCGATGACAACCGCATGGTAGCGGCTCCGCCGGAGTGCCTGAGCAAGCTGGTTCTCATTCCACAATTCGTCAATCGCAAGCTGCCCATCCCCATCAAAAAGGGAGCGCAGCCTGCTTTCAAACCATTCCACATTTCTCAGCTCCGTACAAAGTGCGATTTTCATGCTGAGCCTCCTTTCCTGAAAAGAAAAATAAAAAAACCAGACCTTCTCATCGGAAAGTCTGGTAGTATAATTAGAGTAGCATCTTGTCAAGAGAAATGCAACCGACTTTGTTTAAGACGCAGGTTTCCTGTTTAAGACGCAAGTTTTTTCCTGCGGTTTTATGTTATACTAATATTGGATTATTGTGCAAAGGAGATGGCACGATGCAGATTGCGATTGTGGATGACAGTGCAGAGGACAGAGAAGAACTGTCTACCTGCCTGGAAAATTATATGAAACGGCATCAGCTGGACTATACGCTGACAGAATTTGAGGACGGAGAGAATTTTCTGAAAGCTGCCGCCCAGGTCAATTTTCAGCTTGTCTTTATGGACATCTATATGGAGAACATGGATGGAATAGAAGCCGCCAGAAGGCTGCGCCAGAAAAACAGGCTCTGTAAGATCGTTTTTCTGACCATTACAGAAGATTATGCCCGGATGGGGTACAGCCTGTCCGCCAGCTATTATCTGCTGAAGCCGCTTTCGCTCCATCAGGCAGATTTTGAAGAAGCGATGGAGCTGTGCCAGCTAAAACCGCCCTATGAAGTGATGACACTTTCGGTTATGGCTGGCCGTCAAAAGCTGGAACTTCCCACAGAGAAGATTCTATACATAGATTATCAAAACCGTATGACACGGATTCATACGGCGGAACGCGTGATACCGGTAAGCGGAGGTTTTCAGGAGGTCACTGCCGCATTGCAGAAGGACAAGCGTTTTTTGCCCTGCTACCGGGGCGTTCTAATCAACATGGATTATATCAGCCATGTTGACAGCCAGGCCTTCCGTTTGATAAACGGGGAGGAACTTCCGATTGCTCTCCGCAATGGAAAACAGCTGCGGGAAACCTACCGTCAGTATGTTTTCTCTGGAATGGGGCGTATCGTATGAGAATGAAACAAATACGCAGGCGTATTCTGGGGGGCTGTCTGGCCTGCCTCCTCTGCTTGACCGGCAGTATCCCTACATTTGCCGCTGGAACTGCAACCACAGCCAACGCCGATGAAAGAAGGGAGAATCCGCCGGGTTTAGAAAACAAAGCTTCAGGGGCACTGGATAGCGGAACCCTGGAAGCACCTGAAGAAGTATCCCTCGTCCTTGTCACGGAAATACAAAATGAAGGCGAACTGCTCTCCCTGCCGGCTTTTACCCTGCCCCTTAGAACCACACCGTCTGATGATGACCTGGAGGGAATTTATCAGCTGGCCCTTCAGTATCAAACCGTCTGCGCCACTGTAACAGCAGGTGAAGAAATCCGGCAGGAAACATTTTCTGTCGCATGGGATTTTTCAGCCATTGACCAGACCACTCCGGGAGAATATGCCGCAGCAGGCCGGATTGAACTGCCGGAGGGGTATGCCTTTGGTGAAGCTGTATTGCAGGAGCTGCAGATTCCCGTCCGGGTAGAAGAAATGACGCCTGCTGTCATTACCTCTATAGAGCAATGGTATCCTTATACAAATGCATTTGCGCTCCCACAGGGCAGCGAAATTGAAGCGCTGGAAGAATTATTCGCCGCCTCCCCGTATTATCTGGAATGCTATGCGGAAAACGGAACCAGCTACACCGCTGTGGTGGAATGGGATTTTTCGTGTATTGATCTGAATACTGTGGGACTGTACCATGCAACAGGAAGGCTGACCGCACCGAAAAATACCGTATTTGCGGATCGTGTCGATTTCCCTGAAATTACAATTCCTGTTTCTGTTCAGGCTCCGGATAGACCAGACATTAACTGTTTTCTGGCCGCCAGAGGAAACCTTTATTTTCCTTGGGTCACACCGCCAGGGGGACTGGATGAGATCAGCGTATGGCTGTCCGAAAACAACGGTTCATGGAACCAACTGGAAAATGGCATTTACGTGGGACGGGAAATGCTCTCGATCGCTACCCGTCTGCTGACGCCGGGCAGCGGTTACCGTCTTCAGGTTGATTATGACGGCGGACAGACCGGCATCCTGTCCTTTACCTACGCAGATGAAATTGTTCTTGAAGGGTATCATGAAGGCGACCGGGATGGAGGGGATGCAGGCGGAAATCCACCCGACACCATCATTCAGCCGCCTCCTGAAGATACCGACGATCAGGATCATGGTTTTGCAGACAGGCCCTCCACGAAGCCTTCAAAACCGCCTGCAACAAATGACGGTGGAACGGATTCCGATGAACCGACTATACCGGAAATCGAAGCGCCCGTTATATCAGGTCAGCCAGAGGAAGATACCACTTTGACGCAGCCCCCTGAAGTGCAGACGATTGTCGGCGCTTCAGAGCTTACCGATCCTGCCTGGAAGCTTTCAGAAAACAGGAAGGATTCAGTGCAAAGCGCTATGACCGTTCCCCAGGAAGCCGCAGATTCCCAAAACTCTGCTTTTTCAGAGTTCTTCGATAAAACCACTGACCGGATTTCCGGCACACGCTTTTTGATGATGCTGCAAACAGGGGAGCAAAGAGCCGTCTTTTCCAAACAGGGAATCACTATCAGCATACCCAAAGACGCCTTGCCGGAGGGTATCCAAAACGAAGATCAGATTGAAGTCATCATCCAAAAGGATACGGATGGCGGTTTTTCTTTTTCGTTTTCCATCAATGGAACTGTGCTCAACTCCCTGCCGGATAGAACTTCAAAAGTCATCGGTGCGCTTTCTGGTATCCGGCTGGGCATTTTATCCTGACGCGCTTTTGACCCCGGAAGAAATACAAGATGAAAGCCATTATATGCGCTACCTTTCCATTGGAGAGCAGACCAATAAGACCTGACCTGATGGATGGACTTTGAAATAGATTTTTGCAACCTTTCGCACTTTTCTATTCCAATATTAGTATATCCAAAGCAGAATAAAACATGAAATACCACATCAGGCAGTCCCTGTTCATCAATAACCTTCTGCATTTGATCACGCAGGTGGCTTTCTCCGATAGGAGAACCAAGGAAAAAGCCAGACACTGCTTTTCAGTATCTGGTTTTTTATTGTAGATTTTTAATAACCTATTCACCTATAGAAGCAAACAGGTGACTGATAAATTCAAATGCCTGAATTGCTTTTTCAAAGCTCTGCCGATTGGATGTGTAGAGCAGATCTTCATGAAGAGTTTCATATCTTCCACGAATTTCATCGTTGAAATACTGTTTCCAGTTTTCAAAGGCATATGCCCCCAACGGATCATAATCTTCAGAAATATTACGTTTCTGAAGATAGAAGCTGTCCGTTTCTTTTGTGAGCTTTAGAAGCTGCTTCAGCCGTTCGGTATTATTCAGGAAATCCTGAATGTCACTGCGATCCAAAAGTACCGTAACATCATATATGTGACGCACTTTTCTTGGAAGAGTTCCGCAGATTGCATGCCTCTTGACTGACATTACCTTATCCAGGAACGTTCGTGTTATATCAAGTGTATTTACCTTGACTTCCTGCAGATCAAATTCGGTCACGACATCCTGCATGCCTTTCTCTTCGAGATATTCCTGAATATAAGTTTTCATGCTTCTCTTTGAAAAAGGATCCGGTCTTACACTGGAACCAATCTCCAGTTTTACCCGGCAGGTTTCCTTGCTTTCATTTTCAGGCCAAACAAATGCACTTTTGTTTCGGTCATTACGTTCATCTTCAATTTTCTCCATCAAAAAACCGGCTGAGATAGTATCTTCAACTCGTTTCAAAGCCTTGCTGTATTTCTTATTAGTCATATCTTCTACAGGTATGAATGTCAGATCAATATCTTCGGAAAAACGATTGATAGATCCTGGATAACATTTGCTGAGAGAAGTTCCTCCCTTAAACACACAAACTTCGGCGTATTCGCTGTTTTGAAGGTTTTGCATCATTTGAACAATATAGTAATCCCTGCGAACCGCATCAGCAGGAACTCCTATATAATCTGCTACAATGGCAATCAGTTCTTCAAATTCTTCTTTATGCTCGTGCAGGTTCATAGAATTCCTCCATTTCTGGAATTGCATACGATGAGAGGGCTGATAAAAACTGGTGCAATGTGTTTTCAACACCAAGATAATTCAGAAAGCGCTCCAGAAATGCAATCGTAGATTTCTTATACTTCCGATTTTTCAGGACAAACACCGCCGCAGTATCAGAGTATTCCGTCGCAAATTCTCTCATATATGCTGCTAATGCAGATTTTCTGATATCTTCAATGGACTTATAGTTCTGAAGAATCTCCATAGTTTCAATTACCGGAATCGTCTCCTGCGTCAAATCAATCCCACTGTTTGTCACACAAATATTTTTGATATTTTTCTTTTGTTCTGTAACAGCAGAAGAAAGAACCTCAACCCGTTTGCTTATCTGTGTTGTTAAGCCCTTTTGATTGTAAAGTCTGTAGCCAATTACAATTCCCCGGCCATTGTTCGTATAGTGACCAATAATCTCTTTTTCACTGATTGGAATTGTTCCAAAGCGAGATTTCTTTGGTCTGTAATAAAGACCCTTGGTAAGATGTACAAGGGAACCTTGTTTGCTCATTCTTTCCAATGTTTTATAGTAGGTCATTTCAGGAACAGTGCCGAACGATTTTTGATATAAAATGCTTGCTTCCAAAAGCTTGTTCTCAGGCTCCTGTTCGATCACAGTTTCAATATACTTTGCATAGCTATTCATACGACACCTCCTCAATCTCATTATATGTCAACTTTCCAATATGTCAAGTAGAATTCAATTTTACTTGATCGTTAGCAACTGTAATGATATCTTACCCTGTTGATAGCTAATTTATACAGCATCATGATCCCGCCACTAATGCAGAATCGAATCTCTGACCTGTTTTTAATTCAAGCTCTTCGCCAGGCTCGTCAGCAAAGCCGTCATCTCCGGATTTCTCAGAACCTTCATCAAAAGTTCCGCATCCACCCCTTCCGGAACAGCCACCGTGTTTGCTGTCTGATCAGCATCTGCACCATTCATCCTGTACCCTTCTTGCTGACCTTTTCTATTGGTAAATCCCATTAAAGAATTTATGCCTGTATTCTGTACTGACCCATTGAAAAATTATCCGAACCTTTCTAATGTAACTCAGCAAAGTGTAATTTCTATAATGAATGATGCCTTCCTTATGATGAAGGATTGTTTTTTCAATATTCAGTTTTTCATCATTTACAATATTCATCATGAGTGTTGCCAGAGAATACTCCATTTCATCGCTAAACATCAAAAAAACGATACTGCACAGACTTTTCCATCTATACAATATCGTCTTTCTACCTATTATTATACTTTCATCGTCTTTGCCAATGATGAAAGTAATGCCGTCATCTCTGGATTCCCCAATACTTTCATCAGCAGCTCTGCATCCACTCCATCCGGCACCGTGATCGTACTGTTGCCTTCATGCTGATTTTTCATCTGCGGATTGAGATTTTCCTTATTATAAAAGGCATTCTCCATAAGTTCCGCATTCTTCCTTCGGTCTTCATCGAGGATATGGCCATACACTTCCGTTACCATGTCCGCCTGTGCATGGCCGGAATCTCCCTGGACTGCTTTAATATCTCCACCACTTAATTTCAGCTTGTAGGTGACACTGGTATGACGCAGACTGTGAAACACTACATCAGGCAATCCCAGCTCATCTATGATATCCTGCATTTTCGTCCTCAGATAGCTGTCTCCTATGGGCAGCCCAAAAGTTGTTGCCATGACCAGATTATAATTCTGATACTCATTCCCCAGTGCTTCAATGATTTCTTCCTGATCCTTTTTCAACTCAATCAGGCATTGTGCCACAGATTTCGGAGTGAACACTTTTCGCTTACTGCTATCCGTCTTTGGTGATTTTAACACCCGGACTGTTTTATTATTTTTTTTCTGACTTGGAAATATCAGTATGATATCCTTGGAATTCAGCTCTTCCACTGCCTGTTCTTCCCGGCTGCTGTAATTAACCAGCAGCACAACAAAGTTGTCACATTCAACTGGTTCCACCACTTCAAAAGTCTCCCGCATACATTCCGTTGCAATATTTTTAATCAGAAAATGAACCAAATCGTAGGTTTCCACCTTATTTTTAGCATCATTATCAAAAAACAGATTGGAATAATCGTCCACAGAAAAAAGGACCATCCGGAAAATATGGTGAGGGAAATGAATGCAATACTGTTCCAGCGCATTTTCAATTTCTGCCGTAGAGACGTAATATCCCTTGATGATTCGGCTGAGAATATTATTTACGATAATATCCTTCTCCTTATCAATCTGATTTTCCAGGGCATATCTGTCCCTGGCAATTGTCTGGAATGCCTTCTGCAGATATTCAAATTCATTTCCAGCCGGTTCTGCCGGATGCTGCTGTCCTATTGCCTCAATTAATTTCAAAACCGGATTGTACTGTTTTTTAGCCAGATAATGGGCAAGAAGAACGCTGATAACCGAGCTTGCCAAAATAAAGCAGATATAAGCATTCCTGGTGTGGTTAATATTACGGAACAAAGATAATGTATCAATCCCGCAATAATATTCCCAGTTTTCCGC
>ENA-OOXF01001094-OOXF01001094.1-human-gut-metagenome-genome-assembly--contig:-NODE-1094-length-18639-cov-2.357835_pt1 | contig 18639 bp, 16 predicted proteins | sample MGYA00241586_ERZ501341 | MGnify/ENA primary metagenome ERZ501341 (study PRJEB25962, sample SAMEA2042985) | human gut metagenome | biome: human gut; feature: human-associated habitat; material: faeces... | reverse complement strand
GGCGGCGTCCGATCCCGTGGCGGCCTATCGCCGGTGCGTGGAGGAGTTCGTGAAATAGAGTGTGCGACGGTAGGGAGTATTTCGGGCGGTACGGAAGGAAGGGCTGCTTTGCGGCCCGGATCGAGCGATACGGACGGGATTCGTGTCGTGCGGCAGTTGTCTAAAATGGGTTTGGGAGCGTGGAGTTCGCGGAACTTCGGTCGGCACGGGTGTTGCCGGATCGTGCGAACGGAATGCGCGCCGAATTGCGGCGACCGAAGAGGCCGATTGCCGCGACAGGCAAGAAATAAGTTTTACTCTAAATCAAGAAAGTTATGAAACCGGTTACACTTTTCTATCAGCCCCGGTGCCCCTTCTGCAAGAAGGCGCTGGGTTATCTGGAGGAACTGCAGCGGCAGGAACCGTACAGCCGCATCGAAATCAGGATGATCGACGAACTGGCCGAACCCGAAGTGGCCGACCGTTACGACTACTATTACGTACCGACATTTTACGTCGGGGACAAGAAAGTGCACGAGGGCGGTATTATGCCCGACGAGGTGGAGGCCGTACTCCGTATGGCCCTCGACGAGCGATAGGCGGAAAGCCGTTTTTGCGGAAAAAGGAATGACAATCTAAAGAATGTAGAAATAGTTATGGAAAGAGAAATTGCCAAAGGCCTGCTCTCGATCGGTGCGGTATTCCTGCGCCCCGAGCAGCCGTTTACCTGGGCGAGCGGTATCAAAAGCCCGATTTATTGCGACAACCGGTTGATTCTGACCGCCCCCGAGGTGCGGAAGAAGGTCGAGGCCGCGATTGCGGAAACGGTGAAGGCGAAATTCCCCGCGTGCGAGGTGCTGATGGGAACATCGACGGCAGGCATCGCTCATGCGGCCATCGCCGCGACGATCCTCGACCTGCCGATGGGATATGTCCGCAGCGGCTCGAAGGATCACGGTCGGGGAAACCAGATCGAGGGCAAACTCGAAAAGGGCCAGAAAGTCGTGGTAATCGAAGACTTGATTTCGACGGCGGGATCGTGCATCGAAGTGGTCGAGGTGTTGCGTGCGGCCGGTGCCGAGGTGCTGGGCGTAGTGAGCATCTTTACGTACGGCATGAAGAAAGGACTGGATCGGCTTGCCGCAGCCGACGTAATCAACCATAGCCTTTCGAATCTCGACGCGCTGGTCGAAGTGGCCGCCGAGGAGGGGGATATCAAGCCGGAGGATCGGCAGCGCCTGATCGCCTTCCGCGACAATCCTTCGGACGAAAGCTGGATCAATAAATAAACCGCTATGCGCCATTTAATCGACCCTACGGATCTGTCGGTCGCCGAGATCGGGCAGATCATCGCCTTGGCGGAGGACATCATCGCCAACCGGGCCAAATACAGCGAAGTCTGCAAGGGCAAAAAACTTGCGACGCTCTTCTACGAGCCTTCGACCCGCACGCGGCTGAGTTTCACTTCGGCCATGCTGGAGCTCGGCGGCAGCGTCATCGGCTTTTCGGACGCCGCTTCGTCGTCGGTGTCGAAGGGCGAAACGGTCGCCGATACGGTACGGGTGATTCGTTGCTTCGCCGACATCATCGCCATGCGCCATTTCAAGGAGGGGGCGCCGCTGGTCGGTTCGCAGTATGCCGGTATCCCGGTCATCAATGCCGGGGACGGCAGCCACAGCCATCCGACGCAGACACTTACCGACCTGCTGACGATCAAGCGCGAGAAGGGGCGGCTGGATCACCTGACGATCGGCTTCTGCGGCGATCTGAAATTCGGCCGCACGGTGCATTCGCTTATCAAGGCGATGTCGCGCTACGAAGGGATTCGGGTGGTGCTGATCGCCCCCGACGAGCTGCGGCTGCCCGAGTATATGCTTCATGAGATCGAAACCCAGACCGAAGGGGTGGAATTCCGCGAGGTATCGACGATGGAGGAGGTGATGCCCGAGTTGGACATTCTCTATATGACCCGCGTGCAGAAGGAGCGTTTCCTCGACGAGGAGGAGTTCAACCGCGTGAAGGACAGCTTCGTGCTGGATCCGTCGAAACTCCGCACGGCCAAGCCGGATATGATCGTGCTGCATCCGCTGCCCCGCGTGAACGAAATCACGCGTGCGGTGGACAACGATCCCCGGGTAGCCTATTTCCGGCAGGTCGAGAACGGCAAATTCGTGCGTATGGCCTTGATCTATACATTGTTGAAGTGGGCCGAAGGCGAGAAGCTCGCCGCAGTCCCCGACCTGGCCGAGGGGATGTTCATAGACCGGAGTATGAAATGTCCCAACTCCCGGTGTATTTCGGCTACGGAGGATGTCGATCCGCTTTTCGTCAAAGCGGGAGACACCTGCCGTTGCGCTTATTGCGAGGCGAAAATCCGGTAGCGGATTTTGTCGATACAATGTCGAAATAAAACTGTCGGGATTGTTAGGTTGTCGTTGAAATTATTCGTACTTTTGTGCAAGTAAAAGACGATGGGCCGCAGGTCCGTCGGCGGCTACGGCTTCCGAAACGATGGAAAGGATTCAGATGCACCATACCCGGCGAAAGCGACAGCAGATGCTGTCGGCTCGATGTGCGGTCGGAGCGTGCAGTGTCGTTCCTGCATCGGATTTTATCGACGGAACTATGCAGGAGGGCACGAATCGGCTTCCCGCAGCAATATAATCTTGCCGCTATGACGAATTCTGTCGTAGCGGCTCTTTTTTGGTTGATTTAGTACGTTTCTTACTATGAAAGTTGGAGTAATCATGGGTTCGACCAGCGACTGGGACGTTATGTCCGACGCTGCGGCGACGCTCGCGCAATTCGGTGTGGAGTTCGAGAAGCGGGTGGTGAGCGCCCACCGCACCCCCGACCTGCTGGTGGAGTATGCCAAAACGGCCAAGTCGCGCGGACTGGAGGTAATCATCGCCGGAGCCGGAGGCGCTGCGCACCTGCCCGGCATGGTGGCCAGTATGACCGCACTTCCGGTGATCGGTGTGCCGGCATTGCTTGTATTGACGATATCAAGCGTGCCGTCTTCTTTTTCAACCAGCCAAGTCCAGCCGGAACCGAAGTTGCCGACAGCGCTCTTTGTAAAGGCGTCTGCGAATGCGTCGTAGCTGCCCCATTTAGCATTGATCTGAGCAGCAATCACATCGGTAGGCTGGCCGCCGCCGTTCGGTTTCAAGCTGTTCCAAAAGAAAGTGTGGTTAAAGCACTGAGCGGCGTTGTTAAAAATCGGACCGCTCTGCGTTGTGCGAATAATTTCTTCCAAAGGCATCGTTTCATAGTCCGTGCCTTTGATGAGGTTATTCAGGGTGTCGTTGTAGGCTTTGTTGTGCTTACCGTAGTGATAGGAAAGCGTCTTAGAACTCATGTACGGTTCAAGAGCGTCCATTGCAAAGGGAAGCGGGGGTACTGTAAATGCCATAACTTTAATCTCCTTAATTCTTGTGCAGACCATTATGATATGCAGACACCCTTAGTCCTTCTTTATCTCCCCAACTCGAGCAACAAAAGCTCCGTCCTTCATCATGACCTCAATATCCGAGCCCTCTTTCAGCTCACTGACCGACATCACGGGCTTGCCGCCGCGATAGATAAAAGCGCTGTTGCCGCGGATTTGCTTGGCTGGATCTAACAACTCCCAGACTTGTTCCAAACTGCGCAGACGGATGGTGTCCTTTTCAAACTTTTGAATCAGGCTGTTGCGCACTGAAGTACAAGCTGCATTTAAAGGTGCTCGATCCAACTTAGGGCGAGATCTTCTTAACCAGGAAGATTCTTTTAGAAGTTCCTTTCGATTTGCAGCGATTGTCGACTGTACAACACCTGAAATCAAAGAAAAAATTTCATTGCATCTTGATTCCTGCGCTCCGAAGGCATACGTCATTTGCGGAGAGACCAAGCGGAGAGAGTCTCCTGCTGAACGAAGAATTCCGTTCATTGCCGTCCTAAAGTTGTCAGAGAAGACGCCTACCTCTCCGCGGCTCAGTCTTAAGCGTGAATCTTGGGAATTGCTAATGGCTACAAAAATCAAATCAACTCGGTTCTGAAGAGAGGTCGTATCCAATCGGAAAACCGGAGAAGCCGCCTGAAGCCTTTTTTCATACGGTTCAATGAAACGGCTCGGAGAGATAAAGTAGCGAGCGGCAAATTTTTCTCTTTCAAGCGAAGAAGAGAGAGATTTCCGCATATCGAGCTGAAGTCTGGTTCTCAAAAACGTCAGGTTTTGGCGGTAATAGTCCAGCACCGGGCGCTGAAGATACGAAACCGCGGACAGGCGATGGCGGAAGGTTTCCAAAAAGGTCTGAGGATTTTCAAACGGCCGCGATTCATTTTCCACGTCTTGAAGCGCTCGATTGAATTGATTCTCAAAGGAGCGGTGAAGCAAGTTCCACGCCGAGTCGATTTCATAGAACAAGACGGATTGCTTTTCCGCGGCCGCTTCAGCCGCTCCGGTCGGTGTGGGTGCACGAAAATCCGCTGCAAAATCTGCAATAGTCGTATCGGTCTCATGGCCAATGCCCGAAATGATCGGAATATGGCTATTGACGATCGCCTCGGCGACAATTTTCTCATTAAAGCACCACAAGTCTTCGAGTGATCCGCCGCCGCGAACCAGCAGCAGGACATCCGCTTTGTTGTCCGAATTCGCTTTATTGATTCTCTGAGCGATCTCGGCCTCGGCACCCTTTCCCTGGACGGCCGTGTGATAAAGGAGGACTCTAACGTAAGGTGCACGCTCCCGAAGGCGATTCATCACATCCTGCAGCGCAGCTCCCGTTCTGCTCGTGATAATTCCGATCGTGCGGGGCACCCGCGGAATCGGCTTCTTTCGGTTTTGATCAAACCATCCTAAGGCTGCCAATTCGTTTTTTAAACGAAGGAAAAGTTCATAAAGTTTTCCCTCCCCGGCAGCTTCAATCTTCGAACAAATAAATGTTAATTTCCCGCTTCCGGGATAAAGATTCGGTTTTCCTGTGACTCGAACTTTGTCGCCAACCTTGAAGACACCGCGCACGGAGTAAAGTTTCCCCCGAAACATCGCGCAGGAAAGCACCGCTTCTTCGTCTTTAATTGAAAAATACCAGTGTCCGCTTGAAGCTTTCGTCGAAGATGAAATCTCCCCTTCAACAGCCACTGATTCGAACTGTTCAAATGACAAATTAACAATGTCTACAAACTGCGTGACAGAGAAGGCTTTATCGGACATTTTATTGTTTATGTGCTAAATACAAGGAGCGAGTGAGATTGCAAAATTTCCATTTGCCTCACAAGTTACTCACAATTTTATTCACATTTTCAACAGCCCGAATTCGAAGAATAAAAAAATTATCCACTCAATGAGAGAATTTGTTAATACATTGATTTATAAAGATTTTATTTTCAAAAATTACCTCCCTGTCAATTCTTTTCTGCTTTTTCGCTGCGAAATCAAGTCACTTCTCACCGAGTTATTCACAAAGTTATTAACAATGAAACGGCCTCTAAATTTCATAACTTCTTGGGTACTCGGCAAATAATTATTTTGTGTTTTGCTCAAAATACTATTGACTTTTGAAGTAAAGGTTTTACCTAGGTTTTGTAACTTTCAGATGAAACTTGAAAATTTAGGAAGCGCTCGCTGAAATAATGAGTTATCGGCAGTTTTCCACACTATCAAGTTAAAATAATCTTTTATTTTTTGCTTCACGGCAATGCAAGTACAACTAGAAACGTTTCTGCATAAACAATGGGATCGCAAAGGTCTGATTTCCTGGCTGCTCCTGCCCGCTTCTGCGGTATTTCTCTCCATGGCAGCCTCACGGCGTCGTAAAACCATTCCCGTTAAAGTCGGAGTGCCTGTCGTAGTCGTCGGCAATATTTATGTCGGAGGAACCGGGAAGACCCCGGTCACCATCGCTTTAGTCAAGGATCTGAAAGAACGCGGCTGGAATCCCGGCATCATCTCCCGCGGTTACCGCGGTAAAGCAGAATCTCCGGTTGAAGTTCGCCTCGACAGTAATCCCGACATCGTCGGCGATGAACCTTTGCTGATAAAAAAAAACACCGATGCACCCACGTTTGTCTGCCCGAAACGTGTCGCAGCCGCCGAAGCTTTGCTGAAAGCCTACCCGACCGTCAACGTCATCATCAGTGACGACGGCCTTCAGCACTACTCCCTTCACCGTGACGTGGAATTAGCCGTCGTCGGTGCCCGCGGCTTAGGAAACGGCTGGGTTCTTCCTGCCGGTCCTTTGCGTGAACCGCCCTCCCGTCTTGATGAAGTCGATGCGATTGTGTTGAACGCTACGGAAGACGTCGTGACATCTTCTACACCTCGCTACGTTGCGACAAGCGGATTCACCAATGCAATCAATTACGCTACCGGAGAGATCGTCTCCTTGGATACGCTTTCGAGAATGCAGTTTAAAAAGGGACTGAAGGCCGTTGCCATGGCGGGTATCGCCGTCCCGGAAAGATTCTTCTCCATGCTGAAGGCCCACGGATTGGAAGTGCGCCCGATCGCCTTACCGGACCATTACGACTATTCCAAAAATCCTTTCAAAGACTGCGAAGCAGATCTCATCTTCATTACGGAAAAGGACGCCGTCAAATGCCGCAAGCACGCCGATCTGAAAAAAGATGAGCGGATTTACGTGGTCCCGCTGGAAACCAAGCTCGACAAATTTCTTGTGGATTTTGTCGAAAAGAAAATCACTGCCGCAGCTAAGAAGAGCAAAGAAGCTGCTCAGCAACTCTAAACGGAATGCTTATGGATGCAAAAATTACCGAAATTTTAGTTTGCCCTCTCTGTAAGGGTCCGCTGCTTTGGAACGAAAAGAAAAAAGAGTTTTACTGCCGTTCCGACATGAAGGCCTTCCCCGTCATTGACGGCATCCCCTGCATGGTCCCGACTGAAGCTCGAGAAATGAAGGAAGAAGAAATCGAGGAACTGGATAAAAAATGAGCTTTACCGTCATTATCCCTGCTCGCTTAGCCAGCACCCGCCTGCCCAATAAACCCATTGCCGACATCTGCGGAAAGCCGATGATCGTGCGCGTTGCCGAACAGGCCTTAAAAAGCGGCGCCTCCCGTGTGATCTGCGCGGTTGACGATGAACTGATTCTCAAAGCCTGTGAAGCCAACGGCATCGAAGCCTGTTTAACGCGTAAAGATCATGCCTGCGGCACCGACCGCCTCTGCGAAGCAGCCGAACTCTGCAAAATCTCCGATGACGAAATCATCGTGAACGTCCAAGGGGACGAACCCTTGATTCCCCCGAAAGTCATCAAGAATGTTGCGGAACTTCTAATGAACCGCTCGGACTGCAGCATGGGAACGGCTGCCATTCGTATTCATTCGGCGGAAGAATTCTTTAATCCCAATGTTGTGAAAGTCGTTACCGACAAGAATGGCTCGGCTCTTTATTTCAGTCGCGCGCCGATTCCCTGGGATCGTGACGGCTTTGCAAAAGACCGCTCTGCGCTGCCGAAGCATCTCGGCCTGCGTCATGTCGGTATTTACAGTTACCGCTGCGCCTTCCTGAAAGCCTATCCCGAACTTCCGAAGTCGGATCTGGAGCGCTGGGAGAGCTTGGAACAGCTGCGCGCACTTTACAACGGCTACAAGATCGCCGTGGACACCTTCGAGGAAGAAATTCCTCCCGGCGTTGACACGCTTGCAGATTTGGAAGCCGTACGTGCTTACTTACAGAATAAATAACCTTAGTTTTATTGTCGAAGATCAAGCGGTTGCTTAGTTTTCATCCATTCGGACAGCTTGAAATTACAGGCAATAAGGCACAAAATTTAAATTTACATTCTCAATTATTTAAGGAGCCATTCATGCGCTTAATTCTTCTCGGAGCTCCCGGTGCCGGTAAAGGTACACAAGCAGCCCGTATTTGTGAACATTACGGAATCCCTCAGATTTCTACGGGTGACATGCTCAGAGCTGCAGTGAAGGCCGGAACTCCTCTCGGTTTAGCTGCCAAGAAGATTATGGATGCAGGAGAACTGGTCAGCGATGACATTATCATCGGCCTGGTCAAAGAAAGATTAGAAAAGCCGGACTGCAAGAACGGTTTCCTCTTTGACGGCTTCCCTCGCACAATTCCTCAGGCCGAAGCTTTGGTTAAGGCCGGTATCCCTATCGACGACGTCGTCGAAATCGCCGTTCCCGATGAAGTCATTCTTGAACGTATGAGCGGCCGCAGAGTGCACGTCGCTTCCGGCCGTACTTATCACGTTAAATTCAATCCTCCTAAGGTTGAAGGCGTTGATGACGTTACCGGCGAACCCCTGGTTCAGCGTCCGGACGACAAGGAAGAAACCGTTAAAAAACGTCTTGAGGTTTATCACGCTCAGACCGAAGCTCTTGTCGGTTTCTACCAGAACCTGGCTGCTAAGGGCGACAGCAAGACAAGATATATCAAGATCGACGGCGTCGGCGACGTCAAGGAAGTCAGCCGCCGCATTTTCGATGCACTTGATAAATAATTTTTAGCTCTATTCGATGATTGTTTGGCATCCGCCTTCGGGCGGACTGCCAATTTTTATTTTGCGGACTATGAAAAAACATATTCTCGTTACCGGCGGTACCGGCTACATAGGCTCCCACATGGTGGTGCGTTTGATCGAAGCCGGCATGGAGCCGATTATTTTTGATAACTTCAGCAACTCCAAACCTGCCGTCGTAGACCGCATTGAAATGATCACCGGAAAGCGTCCGACACTTGTTCGCGGTGACATTCGAGATGAAAAGGCTTTAGAGAAGCTGTTCACGGATTATCCGATTGATGCCGTCATTAACTTTGCCGGCCGCAAAGCCGTCGGAGAATCCGAAGCCGATCCTCTTCTCTATTTTTCCTATAACGTTGAAGGAACCATTGTTCTGCTTCGCGTCATGAAGAAATTCGGCGTCAAAGAATTTGTCTTCTCTTCATCTGCAACTGTTTACGGCGACCCCGGTTACGATGAATTCGACGAAAGCACACCACTCGCTCCGATCAACAACTACGGTCTGAGCAAGTGGATGATCGAGGAAGTTCTGCGCAAGACCTTCAAAGCCGAACCGGATTGGTCGATTGCCATTCTGCGTTATTTCAACCCGGTGGGAGCCCATGAATCCGGCTTAATCGGAGAGGATCCGAACGGTATCCCGAATAATCTGATGCCTTTCATTTCTCAGGTTGCCGTCGGCAGACGCGCTTCTCTGAAAGTATTCGGAAACGACTATCCAACCAGAGACGGCACCGGCGCCCGCGACTATATTCATGTTCAGGACCTTGTAGAAGGTCATTTGGATGCATTGAGGGTATTAGACGGCAAGCCCCAGCTTCTCACCGTTAACCTCGGCACCGGCGGCAACACCACTGTACTGGAGCTCGTTAAAGCGTTCGAGAAAGCCAGCGGAAAACATATTCCTTATGAAATCTGTCCACGTCGTGCCGGCGATAAAGCCGCCTACTGGACCAACCCTGAGCTTGCCAGGGAGCTTCTCGGCTGGACGGCTAAGCGCGGCATCGAGAAAATGTGTGAAGACACGTGGCGCTGGCAGCAAATGAATCCGGAAGGCTATCCGGACTAATCTAACGGCATCTTCGATAGAGGCTCATTCGCGAGCCTTTTCTTTTTTGTGCCAAAAAAGAAACCCCCGAATTTTCATCCGGAGGTTTCACAACGGTTTAGTTCCGTTCAGAAAAGCTGATTAGGCAAGCTTTTCTGTGATGAAGGTTCTGGTCTTACCGAGCAGAGCGTTCATGTCGGCAGGCGCTGCGCCGCCGCCCTGTGCAAAGTCAGGACGTCCGCCGCCTTTACCGCCGAGCTGCTCGGCAATAAACTTCATCACATCGCCTGCTTTGATCTTGCCGACGAGGTCTTTCGTCACACCGACCGCAGCACTGGCTTTACCGTCTTCAGACTTGATCAGAACGATCACGCCGCTCTTGAGCTGGTCTTTAAGACCGTCAACGGAATTGCGAAGTTCCTTGGTTTCGATGCCTTTCATCTCGGTCACAAGAACCTTGACGCCGTTGACATCCTGAGCCTGGGAGGCCACATGAGCAGCACCGGCCTGAGCAAACTTGACCTTAAGTGCATTCAAGTCTTTTTCAGTGCGTTTCAGATGTTCAACCGTATCAACAACCTTGGAAACAACCTCGAGAGCCGGAGCTTTGAGTTCTTCAGCCACTTCACGGATGATCTCTTCCTGGTTCTGAGCGTAGTGCAGAGCGGCCATACCGGTTACAGCTTCAACACGGCGAACGCCGGCGGAAATACCGGATTCAGAAATGATCTTGAACATACCGATGTCGCCGGTTCTTTGGACATGGGTACCGCCGCAAAGTTCGCAGCTGGAGCCGATGTTAAGAACACGAACCTTTTCACCGTATTTTTCTCCGAACAGCATGACCGCGTTGGTCTTCTTAGCCTCGTCGATCGGCATGACTCGGGTCTGAGTCGGCGCATTGCGGAGAATTTCTTTGTTCACGATGTCTTCGACTTCGTTGATCTGTTCACGAGTCATAGGAGAGGTGTGAACAAAGTCGAAGCGGGTTCTGTCGCCATTAACCATGGAGCCGCGCTGCTGAACATGGGCACCGAGCACTTCTCTCAGTGCCTTGTGCATCAAGTGCGTCACGGAGTGGTTGCGGGCCGTCGCTTCGCGGTTTTCTTCATCGACTTGAGCGCTGAAGAGATCGCCGACTTTAACTTCGCCTTCGGCGACATAGCACATATGACCAAAGACGTCAGCCTTGATCTTGAATGTATCGTCGACCTTGAGGATCGTTGTCTTGTTCTTGAAGGTGCCCTTGTCGCCCATCTGACCGCCGCTCTCTGCATAGAACGGAGTACGGTCGAACACAACAACAACTTCGTCACCGGCTTCGGCGTCTTTGACAAGTTCGCCGTCTTTGTAGATAGCTTCGACGCGGCAGGCCTGAACTGTGAGGGTGTCGTAACCTAAGAATTCTGTCGGCTTGCCTTCGTATTCGAGGCCCTGAGCCATCTTGAACTTGCCCTTGGCGCGAGCCTGTTCACGCTGCTTTTCCATCAAGGCATCAAAGCCTTCAAAGTCAACAGAAACATTCTTTTCGCGGCAGACGTCGGCAGTCAGGTCAACCGGGAAGCCATAAGTATCGTGCAGTTTGAATGCTACGTCGCCGCCCAGGATCTTGGTGCCGGAAGCCAGGGCTTCGTTAAGAATATCCAAGCCTTTGGAGAGGGTCTGAGAAAAGCGAACTTCTTCCTGGCGCAGGACTTCCTGAATATGCGGATTACGGATTTCAGGGTAGTGGTCGCCCATTTCTTTAGCAACGGCCTTAACCAAGTTGCTGAAGAAGAGTTTGCGGGCGCCGAGCTTGAAGCCGTGACGCATACCGCGGCGAGCGATACGGCGAAGAACGTAGCTGCGGCCTTCATTGCCCGGAACAACGCCGTCGGCAATGATAAATGTGCAGGCACGGATATGGTCGGCAATGACCTTAACGGAGGGACTGTTCGGATCAACATCCTCAGCTCCGGCAGCCTTGACTTCGTCAATGACGGCCTTCATGAGGTTCTGGAACAAGTCGATTTCGTAGTTCGAATGAACACCCTGAAGAACGGCAGAAATACGTTCCAAGCCCATACCGGTATCCACACTGGGACGCGGCAGCTTGTGCATTACGCCTTTTTCATCACGGTTGAACTGCATGAACACGAGGTTCCAAATTTCCATGTAGCGGTCGCCGTCTTCGTCGGAGCTTCCGGGAGGGCCTCCGGCAACGGAGGGGCCGTGGTCATAGAAAATTTCGGAGCAAGGACCGCAGGGGCCGGTGTCGCCCATCATCCAGAAGTTGTCGGAAGCGAAACGAGCGCCCTTGTTGTCGCCGATACGAACGATTCTATCGGCAGGGATACCGACTTCCTTATTCCAGATGTTGTAAGCCTCGTCGTCCTCGGCGTACACAGTCACCCAGAGTTTTTCAGGCGGGAGTTTGAAGTGTTCGGTAAGAAGCTCCCAGGCATTCTTGATGGCATCACGCTTGAAGTAATCTCCGAAGCTGAAGTTGCCAAGCATTTCAAAGAATGTGTGATGGCGAGCGGTATAGCCTACGTTTTCCAAGTCATTGTGCTTGCCGCCGGCACGAACACATTTCTGACTGGTCGTCGCACGTGTGTAGGGACGCTTGTCAAAGCCAAGGTAAACATCCTTGAACTGGTTCATACCTGCGTTGGTAAACAGCAATGTGGGGTCGTCACCGGGGACTACCGGGCTGGAAGCGACGATAGTGTGTCCCTTGGACTCCATGAACTTCAGAAACGTAGATCGTATTTCTGATGCAGTGAACATTTATATTTTCTCAAAGTAAGCTGCCGAAACAGCAATGTGTAACCGCGGTATTTTAGCAGATGGCTCTCTGCATCCGCCTTTTTAGACCGCAGATTTCCACGGTAAAACAATAAAGCCTGAACACCTTTTTACCAGTGTCCAGGCTAACTTTTTGTCCTCAATTTCTAAAAGAAACTGCTTTGTTTTTCAGCATTAAACGATACGGGAATAGCGGCGAACTCTTTCGTCTTCACGCAGGTAACGGTCGAAGTTCATCGCTACGGCTCTCACCAGCAGTTTGCCCTTCGGTGTTACTTCAATATAGTCGGGTTCCAGGCGAACCAGACCTTCAGCCTCGAAGTGTTTGAGATTGTTCAGTTCAAAGTCAAAGTATTCATTGAAGTTAATGTCAAATTTTTTCTCGATGTCGGCCTTAACAACTTTGAACTGGCACATCAGTTCCATAATGACTTTGGCACGCAGACGGTCATCGTCATTTAAGAGGTAGCCGCGGTTGGTGGCTAAGTTACCGCTGCGGATGGCTGCGTAATAGCTTTCCAAGTCGCGCGGATTGGCGGCATAGCAGCCGTTGACTTTGCTAATAGAAGAAACGCCGAGCGCAACCATGTCGCACTCCGGCTTAGTGGAATAACCTTGGAAGTTTCTCTGCAGCGTACCGTTTTCCTGAGCCTTGGCGAGTTCGTCGGTGACCTTGGCGAAGTGGTCCATACCGATGAAGTGATAGCCGTTGGCGCTCAAACGCTTGATAGCATCCATCATGATGCCGACTTTTTCCGGCGTGCTCGGAAGGTCTTCGGCATTGATGCGTCTCTGCGGTTTAAAGTGTTCGGGCAGATGAGCAAAGTGATAGAGCGCGATACGATCCGGAGAAAGTTCGATCACTTTGTCCAGAGTCATTTCAAAGGTTTTGCGGGACTGGAAAGGAAGACCGTAAATTAAGTCCATATTGATGGACTTAAAGCCGTTGGCACGAGCTGCATCAAGAACGGCTTTCGTCATTTCGAAAGGCTGGACACGGTTCACGGCAATCTGAACGCGATTATCGAAATCCTGAACGCCGATACTCATCCGGTTGAAACCGGCTTTGGCCAAAACTTCAACCTTGTCGACAGGGGTCGAACGAGGATCGACTTCAATGGAAATTTCTGCATCCGGCGCCAGCGCGAAGTGAGAACGGATAATGTCCATCACCTGGAAAATTTCTTCATTGTTCAGGAAGGTCGGGGAGCCGCCGCCAAAGTGAAGCTGCACCACTTCCTTATTGCCGCCGATCTCGGCAGAAACGAGTTCACATTCTTTGCTTAAAACTTCCAAATACTCTTTGGATCGACAGTGATCTTTCGTGACTTCTTTGTTGCAGCCGCAGAAGAAGCAGACATTCGCACAGAAAGGAATGTGAACATACAGGGATAGATCTGCCGTATTTTCACCGGTCCCTCTCGCATTAAGGACTTTCTTAAAATCTTCGGCGCCGAATTCCTTTGTAAATCTGTCCGCAGTGGGATAAGAAGTGTATCTCGGGCCCGGAACATCGAACCTTTGGAGCAGCTCCAGATCCGGGAATTCAACGTTCAGCTTTCCTTGTGTTTCCATCAGGGTTCCTTTTTAAAAGATCTTTTGATTTTTCTAGGTTCTGTTATTATTTTTCCAACAGGCGAAATTATCTCAAATCATCAAAGGCCGCACAGCTTTTTTGCCTCTTATAACAGTATTTAGAGAAAATGGCTTCTAATTTCACGCAATCCTTATCGGCAAATCGCACCGGCTGTGCCGGCTGCTACCTCAGGCATCTTTGCCTGTCCGCCGATCTGAATGACGCAGAAACAGAAATTTTTTCCTCTCATATCGTCTCCCAAAGAAGAGTTCCAAAGGGTGAAGTACTGTTTAGAGCCGGCGCCCCCCTTGATGCGCTTTTCGTCACCCGACTCGGTTCATTTAAAAGTTCGGTCCTCACCGAAAACGGCAGCGAACAAGTCACCGATTTCCACATGAGCGGAGAGGTACTCGGCGCCGAAGCGATCCCAACCGAATATCACACCTGCACCGTCACGGCCCTCGAGGACAGTGAAATCTGTTCCTTGCGCTATCGCGAACTCGAAGCACTTTGCGACCGAGATCCGAAAATCTCGCGCCAATTCCGTCTTCTGCTCGGAAGAAAAATTGTCGCGGCGCATCAAAACCTGCTCATCCTCGGCTGCACCAACTCAACACAGCTGCTGGCTTCTTTCCTGCTGAACCTTGCAAGAAAGTTCGAAGCCCGAGGATTCTCAAAAAGCGAGTTCGTCCTAAGAATGACTCGAGGCGAACTCGGCAGTTTCTTGGGCCTCAAGCTCGAGACCGTCAGCAGGACGCTCACCCACTTTGATGAATTGAACCTGATTGAAATTAACCAGAGACACGTTCGCATCATCAACCTGGAAGGGCTTAAAGCCGTCGCTAAAGAATCGGGGCGCGCCAAGAGAAAAACATTACAAGAGTGATGCTAAGGCTTCGTGCTTAACGCTTCATGAAACTCAAATCTTGAAAATCAAAAAAACTACTATTGCATTTGTCGCCGGTTCTTTTGAATTAATTTTGCGCAATTCTTGAAATAGATGACTTGTTTTTCTCAATTAAATAGAAATAATCGAGAAATTATGCTCCATAACCCTGATAAAAGTGAGAATACGTGGTCAATTTTCTGTTTTTAGCCTTATTTTTCCATAGAATTCTAAAAAGGCAGTTAACTCTGCCCGATAACCACAAACGAGAAAGGTAGAAAATGACTATCAAAATTACTAGACGTTCTGTCTGTACCCTTGGAGCAGCAGCTTTAGGCTGCGCAGCATTCCCTTCTTTCGCCGCTGAAGATCCGATCCGTATTATTGTCCCCTATCCTCCCGGAGGTCCTTTGGACGTCACAGCCCGTGCCGTCGCTGAAGAAGCCCGTCATGACCTGGGCAATATCATTGTTGAAAACAAGCCGGGTGCCGGCGGCAACATCGGTGTGGACTACGTTGCAAAACAGGCTCCGGACGGAAAGACAATCGTCATGGGCGCCTTAGCAACGCACGCTGTGAACCCCAACCTTTTCAACAAACTGCCCTACGATCCAATCAAGGACTTCACTCCGATTACGCTGATCGCTCAGACACCGAACGTACTGGTCATTACACCTGAATTCTCCCAGAAAACCGGCATCAAGACTGTTAAAGATTTGATCGCGTACGCCAAGAAGAACCCGGATGCTATTAACTATGCCTCCGGCGGCAACGGTTCCGCAGGTCATATGTCAGGCGAGCTTTTAAAGAACGCCACCGGCATCAAGATCGTCCACATTCCGTTTAAGGGCGCAGCGGCTGCTCAAATGAGCGTACTGAGCGGCGACACTCAGATGATTTTTGACAACCTTGCTTCTGCGAGCGCCAACATCAAAGCCGGCAAGTTAATTCCGCTCGCCGTGACAACAACGTTCCGTGCTCCCTCTCTGCCAAACGTTCCGACAATGGCTGAAGCCGGTGTTCCCGGATTTGATATTTCTACTTGGTACGCCTTCTTCGGACCGGCCAAGATGGACCCGAAAGTCGTTGATAAACTCAACCAAGCTTTTGTCAAAGCTATTAAGTCCAAACCCATGGCTGAACGCTTCGACAAGATGGGCGCCGTTGAAAAAGCCGGAACTCCCGCTCAGCTGAACGACTTTGTAAAAGCCGAGCTCGTCAAATACAAAGAAATTGTGAAGACCAGCGGAGCGAAAGTAGACTAATACTCTGCTGAATTTGTACAACCTAGAAGGCCGGTTTCCGGCCTTCGTTAATTTTCGTTTTACCTATGATCAAGGATCAAAGAGATTTTTGGGCCGGTTTGATGTTCATGGCCTTCGGAGGTTTTTTCTGCCTCTACTCTGTTTACAACTACAACATCGGGACGGCCTCCCGCATGGGTCCGGGCTATTTCCCGATGCTGCTCGGCGGCTTTCTCTTTTTCCTTGGTTTTTTTATTACGGCTAAGTCAGTTCTTTTTAAAAGTACAGAAGAAGACGGCGGCAAATTCGGAAAGTTCGACTGGTACAACTTTTTTGTGATCTTGGGATCCGTCACGATTTTTGCCGTGCTGCTCAGACCTGCAGGTCTGATCCCTGCGACTGCTGTGATGGTTTTCTTATCTTCTTTCGGCAACCGTCCTTTCCGCTGGATACGGACCCTTCTTCTTTGTGCATTTCTATGCGTCGCCGTCTGGCTGATCTTTGTCCTCGGCCTTGATTTAACTGTGCCAATCTGGCCTGCTTTTCTGACGAACTAAGGGGCTGAATTATGGATTTACTGAATAATTTGGCTGTCGGTTTTGCCACCGCACTTTCTCTTCAGAACCTCCTCTACTGTTTCTTAGGTGTCACGCTCGGCACGTTGATCGGCGTTCTTCCGGGCCTGGGGCCGGTAGCAACGTTAGCCATGCTGCTGCCGATCACCTACACACTCGATCCGACTTCCGCACTGATTATGCTCGCCGGCATTTACTACGGCTCTCAGTACGGCGGATCAACGACTGCTATTTTGGTTAACCTCCCGGGCGAGTCAGCCTCAGTAGTTACTTGTTTAGACGGTTACCAAATGGCCCGCCAAGGAAAAGCCGGCACCGCTCTCGGTATCGCTGCAATCGGTTCTTTTATTGCCGGCTGCTTTGCAACGATTTTGGTTGCTGCTTTCGCACCTCCTTTGATAGAACTTGCCTTCAAATTTGGGCCGGCCGAATACTTTAGTCTGATGGTCTTGGGCCTTGTCGGCGCTGTTGTGTTAGCCAACGGTTCCGTACTCAAGGCTTTTGCCATGATCATCTTAGGTCTTCTTCTCGGTATCATCGGCGCGGACGTCAACTCCGGAACCTTCCGTTTCGATTTCGGCATTGCCGAACTCCAGGACGGCATCGATTTCGTCGCCATTTCTATGGGCCTGTTCGGATTCACGGAAATTATCGTAAATTTGTCCAAGGGCGAAGCGCGCGATTCCATTACAGAAAAAGTCGGTTCTATTTGGCCGAGCCGCAAAGAGTTATGCAAGGCCGCGCCGGCCATTACCCGCGGTACCCTGCTGGGCTCCTTCCTTGGTATTCTTCCCGGCGGCGGTGCCCTGCTTGCCTCTTTTGCTTCCTACACGCTTGAGAAAAAAGTCGGCGGCAGCCATGCTAATCCTCCGTTTGGTAAAGGAAATATTGCCGGTGTCGCCGGTCCTGAATCCGCCAACAATGCCGGAGCTCAGACGAGTTTCATTCCGATGCTCACACTCGGTATTCCCTGCAACGCCACGATGGCGCTGATGATCGGCGCCCTGATGATTCACAACATCACACCGGGACCGCAGGTAATGAGTTCCAACCCCACACTCTTTTGGGGGCTGGTGGTTTCCATGTGGATCGGCAACCTGATGCTTGTCATTTTGAATCTGCCTTTGATCGGTGTTTGGGTTCAGCTGCTGCGCGTGCCTTACGGACTGCTCTACCCGATGATTCTGACTTTCTGCTGCATCGGCGTTTATTCCATTAACAACAATCCGTTTGATGTCTACATCACGATTATCTGTGGTGCACTTGGCTACCTTTTTGCAAAACTTAAGTGTGAACCAGCGCCATTGATCCTGGGCTTCATTCTCGGACCGATGATGGAAGAAAACCTCAGAAGAGCGATGCTGCTTTCTCGTGGGGATCCTTCGACCTTCTTTACGCGCCCCATCTCTCTCGTTCTCTTGATGATGGCCATCTTCCTGTTGCTTCTCATCCTCTTACCGAGTATTAAGAAAGGCCGCGAGGTAGCGTTCAAGGAAGACTAAATATTGTGCTGGGACAAGGATTCTGTTAATCTGAAATCCTTGTCAAGAGCGGAAAAGTCGGCGCCTGCCGCCGTGTGTCCCTTCGGGGATACGAATGTATCGTGAGGGTTTTTCGAGTTTTCGGAGAGGGTGTCCACGGACAAGGAGTTCCCGCTTCTCGATTGAAAATCGGAACGGGAATTTTATTTTCAAAAATTTCACTAGCAACCACACTTCTTCTCGATTCAAAAGACCCGAACATTTTCTCTGTTCCAGCTCGGTAAGCTTGTGAAGGTTGAAATCAAAGTTTCTATACGCCTTTTCAGAGAGTCCTCTTCTCTCAACCTTTCTCTCACAGATCTTCTTCAAACAATCGGCATGCGGACATCTAATCGAGTTTGGAAGGGGAACAATTTCAAGCCGTTTCTTCGGATATGTATTCGGGCTCTCTATTTCTTCTAGAACTCATTTGTGAAGAAAACAGCAGACCACTAAGACGAAGGGCTGCCCGAAGACAGCCCTTCGAAGATGCCGCTTGGCACCAAGGAGCAACTAAGTAATTGCCGCCTCTAGACCT
>ENA-OOXF01001073-OOXF01001073.1-human-gut-metagenome-genome-assembly--contig:-NODE-1073-length-18925-cov-4.594065_pt1 | contig 18925 bp, 16 predicted proteins | sample MGYA00241586_ERZ501341 | MGnify/ENA primary metagenome ERZ501341 (study PRJEB25962, sample SAMEA2042985) | human gut metagenome | biome: human gut; feature: human-associated habitat; material: faeces... | reverse complement strand
TCATTATAGGACAGATCCATACTGTGGAACAATTACACAACTTGGCTTTATTTTGCCATATTTGTTCTTCTCTGTATCTTTCCAATCTCCGTGCACCGTAATACAGTCTCATCTCCACTCACACGCCCGGCTGCTGTCACATCTCTCTCCGGGATACTGGTATTCTTATCCCCGTCTTGCGGTTACCTGATGTGGCTTGTGATGATTGTTCCAACCGTACGCAAAATAAATTTTCTCAGATCTGCTTCAGACATGTTGCCCACATCTATTCTGTCGCCGCTCATTTTTTCAAATTGAACCTCCCCACTGATCGAAATCACAAGGTTTATATCATGCTCACCATTATCAATCAAAAACTCATAGCCCCCTTCTTCCCCTGCTGCTTTTCCTGTCAGTTCCAGTATGGAATGCTCACCCTCCAAATCCTCTGCGAGCAATTCCAGATTCTGCATTCTGTATTCTCCTCCCTTGAACAGCAGGTGGAATGCCGTATCAGAATTTTCCGCCTCCGCAACAACCGCTGCCAGTTTATTCTGATACACATAGACTTTTACATTGATATCCCCCATACTGCATGCTCTATCTCTGAGCTGCGAAAAGTCATCCCCCAGCTTCAGCTTCAATGCATCTGCTGCTCCACCGTAATACGCATCGTATACCTCCTTCACTCCATCCATTACCTGCAGAAGTTCATCCTCTGTGACGGTAAATTCATACCCGTTACATTTTCTGACGCTGCCGTCCACTATGAATTCTTCTTTTTCTGCTTTTTTTATATCGAGCGTCTTGTACTCATCGTATATTACGGACAGGATCTCCTGCGCCGCTCTGTTCTGTTCTTCTTTCGAGGTAAGTTCACGAAGTGCCGCATCGATCGATGCAACCCCATCCGCTCCCAGAAGATCCACTATGTAGCCGTCTTTCTCTTCTTTGTAATTGTATACCAGCAGATTATCTGTAAGCATCGGGATGCTTGCGCAGAGCTGCTCATCATCCAGGTTTGCCAGAAAATCCAGATTCTCCCTACCGAAAAGTGAAATCGTTCCCCCTGCCTGCAGCTGTGTATCTTTGTATTTAAACGTTCCATCAAAGTCTTTTCCCCTGACAGCCCCTTTTACACCAATCGTATATTTTCCGGATGCTATAATATCTGCAACATTCCTATTCTCAACAACCGTGGGCAGATCTTTTATGGTATTTCTTGCTGCAAGCAGAATCCTGTTACTTCTGCTCAAAAATGCTCCGCTGCAAATTCCAATGATCAAAATAATTGCCGCCACAGCCACTGCGCCGATCGTCCATATGATTTTTTTCGGCACCTTCCTGCCAGACTTTTCATTTGTTTTGGTCATTTCCCCCATCGTCACGTCAGGTTTTTCGCTCATATGTTTCCACCTTTCTAACTTTCCATGAAACTCATTTGCCTTATGAGATTATCATGTCTCCCGGCTTCTTTCAAGGCATATGCCCAAAAAGGCACCTGAAACACACTGTTTCAAATGCCTTTTTCCAGTTCTGTTCTACTGTTCCATCTGTCTGCCCAGAAAGCCTGCCGCCGCCGCGACAAGTTTGCTCTCTGTCTCTCCCATTTTCTCCCGTTCTTCCCGTGAGCAGAGGATCACTGCGCCAATGGCGTCCCCCTCACAGATAATCGTGCTGATTGCCTGCTGTCTGTACTCGCCGGCATCGTCCGCCGTCAGCTTTACAAATGTCTTTTCGTCGTCAGAAGCTACCAGACTTTTCCGCTCACCGATGATCTCCTCCAACTGTCCGCTGATGGGCTTGCCCTCAAAATCTCTCTTGCCACTGCCGGACGCCGCGACCACATGATCCCCGTCCGTGATCAGCACCAGATATCCCGTCGTGTGCGCCAGACTCTCGGCATATTCCCCGGCAAACTGGCTCAATTCTCCGATGGGCGAATATTTTTTTAAAATAATCTCTCCCTCACGGTCGGTAAATATCTCAAGCGGATCTCCCTCACGTATGCGGAGCGTTCTGCGGATTTCTTTGGGCACCACAATTCTGCCCAGATCATCTATTCTACGCACGATTCCCGTTGCTTTCATAAATTTTCCTCCAATGCTTTATTTTCGCAAGAGCGCTTTGTCTGTTTCCATCTCTGTGGATAAAGCCTCTCTTATTTGCTATATATTAGCTTGGGAGTTAGTATATGGGAAAACTGAAAATTTATTCGGGAAACTGTCCGTTAGCCATTGCATTATTTCAAACATGATACTGCTGTTTTTATCAATTTATCTTTCATTCCTGTCGATCTGCAGATTTTTATAATATTGCATTGGAGTAACACCATACTCTTTCTTAAATGCCCTGAAAAAATGATTGTATCCGCCAAATCCTCCAAGTTCATAAACCTCACGGATACTTTTTCCCTGCTCTATATAGTGTCTGCACAGATCCAGTCTGCTCTTTACAATATATGAATGTGGCGTTTCGCCTGTCATCTTCTTGAATTCTCTCACAATATGATAGCGGCTTACATAAAACTCGTTTTCCAGGCGCTCCAATGATATATCTTCTGTCAGGTGTTCTCTTATATATATGAAAATATCATCCATTACAACATGCTTTTTCTTATTTAATTTTAGCTGTACGTCCTCCTTGACAGACGACCGCAACGCAAGTACCAGAAGCATTGTCAGCAGGCTTTTCTCATACAATGTGTGCGCAAATTTAGGAGATTCCTTAAGCATTGAATACAGCTTTTTGGAAATATTCTTTATAAGCATGGCAGATTCACTCTCAGAATGAACTGTCTTAACCTGAAAGGGAACGATATCAAATGCCTCGTCAAGTCTTGTATTTTCATCTGATAAGCTCTGCAATAACTCTGTTCCCACATAGAGCACATATAGTTCTAACGGATATTTGTTTTTTCGATATTCAATCTTCACTTTATTGTCAGGCTTAATAAATATTAAGTCCTCCATGGTACAGACCGCCTTTTCATTTTCCTGACGTAAATATCCCATACCACCTGTCACAAAAATAATTGTATGGTTTTTCTTCTGTCCAAAACTGCGCTGTCCGCTATCTTCTATTTTTATATATTCCATCTCATAACTCTGTTTTTTCATATGTTAATTTTGCACATTCCAGCATCCATATTTTTGTTCATTTTGTCAATTTATACAATACATCAATTTTCCATAGTTTGCAAGCAATTTTTGTATATGTTTATCTCTCTAATCCCCATATAATGAACATGTAGCTACCAAAACAACACAAAAATGAGAGGTATTTTATTATGAAAGAAACAAGACCATTTTCCATGAAGGACAAAATCGGTTACACTCTTGGCGATTTGGGATGTTGCTGTACAGAACAGTTCCGAGCCATGTATCTTGCTATTTTTTATACCCTGGTGCTGAAGGTCAACCCGGTGCACGTAGGAATCCTTATGCTTATCACAAAGCTTTGGGATGCCATAAACGATCCATTAATCGGTGCACTTGTTGACAGTCACCAGAACAAGGGCAAGGGTAAATTCATTCCGTGGATTAAATTCTTTGCTTTCCCAACCGCAGTCCTTTGTATCTTAGGCTTCGTCAACGTAAGCAATTTTGCTTATGGCGCCCGTCTTGCTTACATGTTCATCACATATGTTGTATATGAAATTATGTACACATGTGTAAGCGTACCATTTGGAAGTCTTTCAAGTGTTATGACAGATGATGTAAACCAACGGACCGACCTTTCACGCTTCAGAAGTCTTGGCGGCACAATCTTTATGACCGTCATCGTTATTGCCGGTCCATTATTCTTATACAAAGACAACCAGCCTGTACCAAGCCACTTCCTTATTATGGCAGCCATCTGTGCTGTTATCGGTTTCATCTGCCTTATGTTTACATCACACTGGTGCAAGGAGCGTATTATCACCGAGCCAGTTGCCAAAGAAAAAGAGAAGCTTAACTATTTAGACGTGCTGAAAGCCATCTCCAAAAACAAAGCTTTACTTGGTGTTATGTTATCCAGCTTTATTGGTATCGTTGGTGCCGGTATGGTAAACGGCTTAAATACCTACTTATTCCGTGACTATTTCGGAAATGTCGCCATTATGGCAGTTTCAGGCATGTTAAGCGTTATCTGGTCGCTTATCGCATTCATTGGGACAAAATTTGTTGCAAAGAAATTTGGAAAGAAAGAATGGATTATGTACAGTGCAACTTTCTCAGTTGTTGTTTATGCTATTTTATTCTTCTTCCCACTTGAAAATCCTTTGCTCTTTATTATCATCAACGGAATCTGCTATCTTGGAGTAAGTGGTTTCCAAGTATTAGTTTGGGCACTTGTAAATGATGCAATTGATTATCAAGAACTTCAGACAGGAAAACGTAATGAAGGAATTGTATATTCGGCATATACATTCTTCCGTAAACTTGCTAATGCTGTATCAGGAAGTATGAGTAGTTTTGCACTTGCAATTGCTGGATTCCAGGTTAATGAAGCTGTCCAGAATGAAGCATTCTCAGGACATCTTTGGAAAACATATACAGGTTTATATGTTGTAGGATATTTATTAGCTGTTCTGGTATTAAAATTTATCTATCCTCTTACAAAAGAGAAAACAGCTGAAATGTTACAGGATTTAGCTGACAAGCGAAATGCTACAACTGCAGAATAAAATTAGAAATGGAGGTATTTTAAATTGACAAAACAAGTAGAAATCACAAACCGTGATGGACACATCTTACGCGGAATAGTTAACATTCCAGAAGATGGCACAAGATTTCCTGCTATTGTAAATGTACATGGCTTTACAGGGAATAAAAGCGGTTACAAAAGTATTTATACGCACACAGCCAGATTATTAGCTGAACATGGATTTGCCAGTGTCCGTTTTGATTTATACGGAAATGGTGAAAGTGATGGTGAATTCGAGGACATGACCTTTACAGGTATCCTACACGATATCGAGGATATTATAAACTGGACTAAAACACAAGATTTTGCCAATCCAGATAAGATTATCTTATCTGGTCAGAGTATGGGAGGATACGCAGCTGCTACTGCCGCTCCTATTGTTAATCCTTATGCTCTCATACTTATGTGTCCAGGTGCTGGAATGTGGTTTGGATGTAAGGATCGTGCTGAAGCCATGGAAGCTAAGGGGATCACCAAGGCCGATATTGAAGGACTCACTTTCCCAACATCTTTTAATCATGATTTATTTAATTATGAGCCATTCTCGTCAGCAGAAGGATACAACGGACCAGTCCTCCTTATAAGAGGAACTGCAGATGATTTGGTAGATGATGCAACATGCCATAGATATGAGTCACTTTACAATGGAAAATGCAATTATAAAACAATTGAAGGCGCTAACCACAATTTTGCCAGTGCTTTTGCAAGAGCAGAATTAGACAAATTAATGTTAGAGTTTTTAACACCACTTAAATAGTATATTCAATTTGAAAGGAAGTATGAACAATGAAATTATTAGAGCCTATAAAAGTTGGAAATATTGAGTTTAAAAACCGTATTATGTTCCCACCACTTACAACAGGATATGAGGAAAAAGATGGTTCAATTGGAGAACAAAGTTTTCGTTTTTACGAGCGTCTCGCAAAAGGCGGTGTCGGATATATAGTAATTGGAGATGTTGCACCACTTCCAACATTCTCTCCTACACCAAAGCTTTATTCACCTGAGCAGGTTCAAAGCTTCAAAAGACTTGCTGACGCATGTCATGAAAATGGCGCAAAACTTGGAATTCAGTTATTCCATCCTGACTACAATGTTAAAGCTTTAAACGATATGTTTCATCAGGGCAAAATGCAGGAAGCAAGAGCTAAACTTCACCATGATATGCAGCACTTTGTAAATGAAGTTACTGCAGAAGAGCTTGATGAAATAATAAAGCATATGGAAAACTGTGCTATCTTAGCACACGAAGCTGGTGTTGATTGTATTGAAGTACATGGAGACCGTCTTGTTGGTTCTCTTTGCTCTCCTATTTTAAATCATAGAACTGATGAATATGGCGGTGACCTGGCTAATCGTACACGTTTTGCATTAACACTCGTAAAAAGATTAAAAACAATCGTACCTGACATGGTTATCGACTACAAGCTTCCTATAGTTACTCCTCTTGGAGAAAATAGTTTTAGAGGAAAAGGTGGTCTTCCACTTGATGAAGCTTGCATTTTTGCTAAAGAATTAGAAGCTTGCGGTGTTGACACATTACATGTTGCACAGGCTAACCATACTGGAAATATGGGTGATACAATCCCTGCCATGGGAACACAGCCATACGGATTTATGGTTTCTTATTCTAAAAAAATCAAAGAGTTTGTATCTATTCCTGTATCTGTAGTAGGCCGTATCGTTACACCAGAAGCTGCTGAAGCAGTTATTACAAATGGTTCTGCTGATATTATTGGATTAGGTCGTTCTCTTCTCACAGACCCTGACTTTGCAAACAAATGTGCAGATGGACATTGCTGTAATGTCAGAACATGTATGATGTGTAATAAAGGATGTACAGATAATATTCAGAATCGTGCTTTCTTAAGTTGTGTACTTAATGCTGAAAATGGTTACGAAGGATCTCGTCAGATTACTCCTGCAGCATCAACAAAGAATATAGCAATTATTGGTGCTGGTATTGCTGGACTTGAAGCTGCACGTGTTTCCGCATTAAGAGGACATCATGTAACTATATTTGAGAAATCACTTCAGATTGGTGGTCAGTTACTTATTGCTAGTGTACCTCCAAGAAAAGAAGAAATGATGAGAAGCATTAATTATTATACAAATGTACTTCCTGAATTGGATGTAACATTCAGGCTTGGTCAGGAATTCACATCACAGGATTATAATTCATTCGATGAAGTAATTGTGGCAACAGGAGCAAACAATGCAATAATCCCTGTTCCTGGCAAAGATCTTCCAACTGTAGCAAGTGCATGGGATGTACTTGCCAAGAAAGAAATCGTATTCGGTAATGTTTCTGTAATCGGTGGTGGTCTTGTAGGTGTTGAAACCGCTGAATATCTGGCTTCACGCGGATGTAAGGTTACAATTATTGAAATGATGGATCAGATTGCAAAAGAAGAAAGTAACACTATTTTACCTACTTTAATGAGGGAATTAGAGCATTATAATGTTCAAATAGTAACATCTGCAAAATTATCAGAAATTAAAGATGATTCTGTAGTTGTTGAAAAAACAATAGACGACAATACATCAACAGAAGAAATTGCTTCAGACTTTGTTGTAATGGCTGTTGGTGCAAGAAAGAACCTTCCAGAGCTTTCTGATTGTCCTCTTCCACTTCACTATATTGGTGATTGTGCTGGAGAACGTCCAAGTAATATTGAACATGCTATTAAATCAGCATATGATGTAGCATGTGAAATATAAATTATTAATTACCCTATTACCACAAAGGGGCTGTCGCACTAAGAAATTAGTGCGATGCCCCTTTTTTTATGTTAATGTGGTATATAATCTAAAAAAAATAAATCCCAGGCTTCGAAAACCCTGGGATTTATGGTAAAATATTAGCATGCTACTACATAATAAATTACAAAAAGATTATACTTTAAATCAGAGTGGATATCAACTAAAACTTCCACTCAAATTAGAAACAATTATTCCTAAGAATGATTCTGTGCGGTTACTCAGTCAGTTTGTAGAGGAGATGGATTTGACTGATCTATATTCTACTTATGATAGAATAAATTCTTTATCGCCAAGAACACTTTTGAAGATTGTTTTATACTCTTACATGAATGGCGATTATTCATTCCGTTCTATGGAATTAAACTGCAAAAGAGATATCAATTTCATGTTTCTTTTAGAAGGGCATTCTGCACCTGACCATGCAACACTTGCACGATTCAGAAGCATTCATTTTGCCCCTTGTTCTAAGCGTATTCTCGCAGAAGTTTCAAATATCCTTTTTGATTTAGGTGAAATATCTGGTGAAACTATCTTTATTGATGGTACCAAGATTGAGGCAAATGCCAATAAATATACTTTCGTGTGGAAAAAAGCCGTTACAAAAAATCAGGCAAAACTGTTAATTAAGTTAGCTGATTTTGTAGCTGAATGTGAACAACTCTATGACATAAAAATAGTTTATGGAAATGTAATAAAAATCAAACATTTAAAGAGACTACGCAAGAAGCTGTATGCTCTTAAAGATGCTGAACATAACTTAAAATTCAAATATAAGAACATAACTGCAGATGCTGGTTATGAGAGCGAGGAAAACTATCTGTTTCTTGAAGCTAATAATCAGATAGCATTCATAAAGCCGGCTAATTATGAGATATCAAAAACAAGGAAATACAAGAATGATATTGGAAAGATAGAAAACATGGAATACGATAAAATATCCGATTTTTATACATGTAAGAATAACAGGAAACTTACAGTATCACATATAAGACACAATAAAACTAAAACAGGACATGCAGTTCAGAAGATACCTAAGCAAAGGGACTGCGAATGTACTCGCTTAAAGTACTCTTTTAGCAATTGCAAGAAACATAAATAAACTTCATAATAAGATTCAGAACGGGAAGACAGGAACACATTTATTTCCTTTAAAAAGTGCCTGAATTTAGAAATATCAAAATAAAAATTTTTAAAACCTATATAGGTTTATTAAAGTACGCCAATTTTTGGAACATCCCATTCATTTTAATAAATAGTAACTTATCACCAGTAAACAAGCAACTTAAAGCCACTTTTATCTGGTTCAGTTTTTTAAGCAGTTTGGTTCAGTTTTGGTTCAGATAAAAAACCAAACTGTACTAGTTTACACCAATTTACATTAAGTATTAGTATATACATTTTTTGCCAAACCGCTTAAATACTGCATTCTAATTTCAAGCAATTATACTATTCGTATGATTACATTCTGTCGTGGAATGTTCTAGTAATAACTGTTGCAAGTGGTAATAATCTGCTCTTTAATATGCTGATAGCATCTTCACTTATAAGTCTTGCACCACTTGTCGCCACCATAACTGGATCAACAACTATATTTCCTGCTTTATACTCTGTAAGCTTATCTGCTATTACCTGAATCAGTTCACCTGAAGCTATCATTCCTGTCTTGACAGCATCCGGATATATATCTGTAAATATACCATCCAGCTGCTCTGCTAAAAACTTAGGAGATACCTCCATTATATCTGTTACACCAGTAGTGTTCTGTGCAGTCAGGGCTGTGATTGCACTCATCGCATATACACGATTAGCTGTCATTGTCTTTATATCTGCCTGTATTCCGGCACCTTTTTAGTCTTTATATAATCTATGAGCCCCGCCTGTTCAAGCTTTTTCCTTAATCTTGTAACATTAACAGTCAGCGTGTTATCATCAATAAAGTCATCACTTTCCCAAAGCTTCATCATAATATTATCACGCGAGACTACTTTACCTATATTCTCAAGAAGACTCTGCAGTATATGGTACTCATTCTTAGTAAGTTCAATCCTTTTCCCATTATACGTAAATGTCTGGTCATTCAGGTTAAGTATACAGCCGTTATGTTCTATGATATTCGTACTCTCTGCAAATGAATATGTCCGTCTTAGCATTGCCTGCACCTTAGCTATAAGCACATTGATATCATCTGCTATTTTAACATCATATCCCCACTTTAATAACTGTTCACATACATTATCAGCTATAATCCTGTCATCCTCAACTATTAATATTTTATACATAGACTCACCCTGCTTCAATGTGCTTCATTATTGTATTATTATTTACAAGCTATTACGTTAAGTATATATTCATACATTCTCTTAGTTGAAGATATGCTTAAGTGTTCCTCAGTTGTATGAATATCAAAAATATCAGGTCCCATTGATATGCAGTCAAGTCCTTCTATTTTGCCTGCAAGTATACCACATTCAACACCTGCATGAATAGCCTCGATAGTTGGCTTTTTACCATACATCTGTTCAAATATCCTTACCATGTCATCACGCAGCTTAGAATCCTTCTTATATTCCCATGCTGGATATTCACCTGTAAATTCAGCATTTGCCCTGAATGCTTCACTAATGAATTTGATCTGGCTCTTAAGATTCTTTAAAGCAGCCCCTACAGAACTTCTAAGTGAGAATCTAAGACATATACCTGATTCATCTAGTGAAATCACACCAAGATTAAGCGAAGTTTCCACAAGATTATCTATATCCTGGCTCATTCTCATTATTCCATTAGGTAATGCCTGTATAAGTGAAACTGCCCTTGTGCTATCTTCATATGTTACTGCCTCAGTGCTGCAACCCTCTGATATATCTACAACACACTTTAAGTCTGCATCAGATGTAGCAAACTCTTCTTTTATCTCTTTTGCTGCATTCTCAATAGCTGCTTTAACCTCTGCTGTCTTGTCTGCTGCTACAATAATCTCAGCCATACATTCTCTTGGAATAGCGTTATCCTTTCTTCCACCGTTAAACGCTGCAAGATATACATTATTGTCTGTGATAACATCCCTTAATATTCTTGACATAAGAACATTCGCATTACCTCTGCCTTTATCTATTTCAACACCTGAATGGCCTCCTGTCAGTCCTGATAAAGTAATACTAAGCTTTGTTCCAGTAACCTTATTTTTATCAAGCTTTAGTGTAACTCTGCTACTGCAGCCACCTGCACAGCTTGCAAGCATGATTCCTTCTTCTTCACTATCCATATTAAGAAGCTTTTTGCCCTTTAACATAGATACATCTATGGAAGAAGCACCTTCCATGCCTACTTCCTCAGATACTGTACACACGAACTCAAGACGTGGATGTGCGATACTGTCGTCATCAAGTATTGCAAGTGCATAGGCAACAGCTATTCCATCATCACCACCAAGCGTTGTTCCCTTAGCAGATATGAAATCACCATTTACCTCAAGATCCAGTCCATCCTCATCCATATTCTTATCACAATCAGGTGTCTTCTCGCATACCATATCCATATGTCCCTGAAGTATTATAGGTGCTGCATCCTCATAACCCTTTGAGGCTTCCTTTATTATGATTACATTGTTAAGTGAATCCTGATAATATTCAAGCTTTCTTTCCTTAGCGAAATCAACAAGATAATTGCTGATTTTTTCTTCCTTATATGATGGATGTGGGATATTACATATATCCTCAAAAAAAGAAAATACATTTTTAGGTTCTAATTCAGATAATACTCTCATAACACTGTCTCCTTTAAAATATTTATAATCTACAAATTTATTTTATTCATTTGTTTATCTGCTTATTTATCTTGTTCATATATACAATAAACTGATTCTTATGAAGCAGCTTTATAAAATAACACAATCTCTCATACAGCGGCTCCGCTTTATCTCCAAAATGCTCTTTCACAAGCTGTCCTATATCATAAATACTTCTTACACCATCTATGCTATGCCATACAAATGTACCGAAATCATCTAGTTCGATGTAACTATATCTGGGCTTTCGTGCAATAAGCTGCGCTATTCTGTTAAATATCCCCTTATTGTGTACTTTGACTTCTACATGACCTTTTTTGTTTTCCCTGCATTCGAACAACGAATTATGCTTTGGAACATAGTCTAAGTAATTATCCTTCTGCTTAGCCATAAATCAAGCCTTCTCCTTTAATCCTAGAAAATAAAAATCTGCCGGCAAAATAACCGGCAGACTCATTGTAACATATTATTTATTATTTTGTCTTCTTTTCTTTTTTGTTAATAAATGCTACTAATGTTGCAACAAGACATGCAAAGAATACAAGTCCTCCGATATTACCAAGATTAATAATCTTTGATATATTAATAGCATCGCCAAGAGTATCTGCACCAACAGGAATAATAGCGAATACCGCTAAAAGGATACCAACCAGTCCTTCACCGGCAATAAGACCTGATGAATAAAGTATTCCCTGATTAACCTTAGCCTTACGCTCTTCTTCTGTAATACCTTTCTTCTTATCAAAGTAAAGTCTTACAAGTCCACCAACCATAATAGGTGTACTTAAATAGATTGGAAGATAAAGTCCTACTGCAAATGGAAGCACAGGTATCTGAAGAATCTCAACTACTATTGCAATTGCAACTCCTGCAAATACAAGTGACCATGGAAGGCTGTTACCCATAACACCTTCAACAACCATCTTCATAAGAGTTGCCTGTGGTGCTGGTAATTCTGTTGAACCATAGCCCCATGCTGCATTAAGTAAATAAAGTACTCCACCAACTGTAATAGCTGATACAGCTACACCAATAAGTTCACCAGCCTGCTGCTTGTAAGGTGTTGCACCTACTATATAACCTGTCTTTAAATCCTGTGATGTATCTCCTGCTATAGCAGCAATTATACATATTACAGAACCAATACTTATAGCCGCAACCATACCCTTCATTCCAACAGCACCTGTTGCCTTAAGAATCGCTGATGAAATAAGAAGTGTCGCAATAGCCATACCTGATACAGGGTTATTGGAACTACCTACTAATCCAACCATACGAGATGATACTGTTGCAAAAAAGAAACCAAATATGATAATGATAATTGCACTAAGAAGATTTACAGGAATAGCTGGGATTAACCACATAATAATAGCAAGTACTCCGATTCCTAATACAACAAACATCATAGGAATATCCTTAGTTAATCTTGATTCTACTCCATCTGCCTTCTTACCATATCCCTTAAGTGCCTGCTTAAATGTCCTTACAATAAGTGGTAATGACTTAATCAAGCTTATAATACCACCAGCTGCAACTGCACCGGCTCCAATATAACGTACATAATTAGACCATATCTGTGATGGATTCATCTGTGAAACTGGAATAAGTGCTGGTCCAATGATATTATCTCCACCGAATAATGCGATTAATGGCATAATCATAAACCATGCAACAGAACCACCTGCAAGAAGGTATGATGATACCTTAGGTCCACATATATAACCAACTCCTAAAAGTGCAGGTAATACATCTGCACCTACTGCTGAACCCTTATATGGTTTAATTGTAAAATCAACCTCACTTGGGAACACCTTAAGTCCATCTGCTATAAACTTATAAACAGCAGCAATACCAAGACCTGCAAATACTGTGCCAGCCTTAGCACCACCTTCTTCACCTGCAACTAATACCTCAGCACATGCCTGTCCTTCTGGATAAGGTAACACACCATGCTCCTGGACTATCAATGCACTACGAAGTGGAATCATGAATAATACTCCAAGGAAACCACCGATTAATGCAATAAGCGCTATCTCAACTAAAGAAGGCATAACTGTACCTTCCTCCTGCGCCCACATAAATAATGCTGGAAGTGTAAATATAGCACCTGCTGCAACCGATTCACCAGCAGAGCCAATAGTCTGGACCATGTTATTCTCTAATATGGAATCTCTTCTTAATATAAAGCGGATAATTCCCATTGAGATAACAGCTGCTGGTATGGATGCAGAAACTGTCATACCAACTCTAAGTCCTAAATATGCGTTAGCACCGCCAAATAATATAGCTAATAAAGCACCTATAATAATAGATGTAACTGTTAACTCAGGCATAACCTTATCAGCTGGAATATAAGGCTTGAACTCTTTCTTTTCGTTCATACTCTTTCTCTCTTTCTTAATATTCTTATGCAAAAATCGTACATAATATAATATTATTAAAAAAATATAAAAATGTCAAATATCTTTCAGATGTAAATTGTAAACCGTAAATAGTAAACATAGCTTTATTCCTATGCAATTCCTGCAATCAGAACTTTGCAAATATATTAGTACTATTCTTAAGATTCTGGGCAATACTCTTGTTTTCTATCATTTTATTGCTGATATTGACTATATCCTCAACAAGATCCTGTGTACTTATAGCCGCATTATTAACTCCAGCAGCACCATCATCAACTACTGTTGTTATCGTATTGATGGAATGAGCTATTTCATCCATATTTTTCTTCAGGACATCTGTTTTCTCAACGAATTCATCCATTGCATTCTCTATATATGAAGCATTTTCTTTATATTTCACGCCGCCATCAACAAATGTCTGAAATTCAGGAAGAATAGTCTGCTGAAGATACGAAACCAGATTATTAGCATTATCTGATAGATTATTAACAGCAGCAACAACAACCGAGTTAATACTTTGTATCTTGTTGGCAGTTTCACGGCTTGAATCTGCTAACTGACGAATCTCATCTGCCACTACTGCAAAGCCCTTACCCGCTTCACCTGCTCTGGCAGCTTCTATTGAAGCATTGAGTGCTAACAGATTCGTCTGGCTTGATATATTAAGAATATCATTCGTAAGGTTATTTACCTGGTCAACGCTCTTACTATCTTCTATTGCCTTATTAAGAACATCTAATATATTCCCAACCTTTTCACCTGTCTGAACCATATTATATCTGGCATCACTCTCTATTTTTTCTGCATTTGCCTTCATTTCCTTTGAGAACTGATTAATATTATCTGACTTAGTTGCTATAATCTCAACATCTTTTAGTATATCATCAGCATTGTCATTAATAGTATTAACAGAAAGTCCTACATCCTGCATAGTTGCAGATAATTCCTCTGTCATGGCAGATAAATCTGAAGCACTGTCATTGGATTTGACAACACTTCCATCAACCTCAGCAACAACATTTTCCATATAGTTAGTATTCTCTATAATCAGCTTAAGTATTTCCTGCAGCTTATCCATAAAAAGATTGATACCGTTACCAAGGTCTGCTATCTCGTCATTAGATATGACTCTTACACGCTTTGTCAGATCTCCTTCTCCATTATCGATTCCATAAATAATATCCCTGATATCTTTATTGGTTGCGATAATTGGTTTGATAACATACTTCATAACACAGTATATTGCTACAATAATTAATATAACGCTTATAATAATAACTATACCATTACTGACAAGTGAGCTTATATACACACTTGCAAGCCTTTCCCTTGCCTCAGAAGCTGTATCATTGGCATGTGTGCTTAGCACCTCAATATCCTTCTGGATTGCTGTGCTGCTATCACTTACGACTCCGTTAGCAATAGCATATGCTTCCTCATTCTTGCCTAAAGCACTGTATGCCATAATGTTTCCAAGTTCATATTTCATAGTATTATAATTACTTACTAATGAATTATATGTATCCATATCATCATTCTGGACATATTTCTTATATTCGTCCAGCTTTTTCTCTAATTCTTCCTGATTATCATTAATCTCACCTACCACTGATATCATAGTATTAAGATCTGTTGCAATAATATGTGATAATCCAAGTGTATGAATAACCTGTATATCATTCTTTATTTCACCAAGATCTGAAACACTCATCATACAATTATCTGTTATATCAGCGGCATTAGAGTTAACAGTTCTTATATTGTTTATAGCCATAACATTACATATTATTGTTAAAGCACCTAGTATAAATACCGGCAATAATATCAGTGTCTTCAGGCTCGTCCTTTTTTTATTATTCATGCTTGTTCTCCAATCTTTTTCACATACAGTAAATCAACTTTGATCATCTTACTGCTACTTAACAGCAGAAGCTGTAATTTCATTAACTAATGTATCCATAACTTCCTGATCTGATAAACCACCGTTATTACCACTAAGTACGGTATTAGCAAACTTCTTACAGGCATCCCAGTAGCTGTTTCCTACTCTTTACAATGTTCCATACTGGGACTGTGCAATGATTGCCTGTATTGCAGCCACTTTTTTGATTTCTTCTGATTCTGCTGCCTTACTGTTAGATGGTCCCTGATTTTTCTCTTTAAACCTAAGTTCCTGATTCTGCTGATTAGTCAGCCAGTCAGCAAGCCTGCATGCCCATTCTTTATTCTTTGAATAAGAATTCACTCCCATCATCTTATAGCCTGTAAATGAAGACATCTGAACTTCCTTTCCCGCAACTGTATATGTTGGCAGCTTACAGGCACCATAATTCTCTCCCCAGGCTTCCTTTACATTCATAACATCCCATACACCACTTATTCCTGCTATAACATCACCACTTTTAATGTGTTCAGCTATATCTCCGTTAGGCATACTTACAAACCCTGGATTAGCTGCTATACTATTGAGAGCCTGTTTTATAGCTGCTCCAGTTATATCACCTGTCTGCGAATTCCAGTTACATTCATTAGTTATACCATCTGGTTTAATAGAAAGACTAAGTCCTGTATTACCGAAAAATGTATAAAGATACCATCCTGAATCAAACTCCATAGCTACTTTTTTATTGTTAGCTGCTGCAATTGACAACATTTTATCTAATGACTTAACATCATCTTCTGAAAAATATTCTTTATTATAATACATAAAATATCCATTATCTGCTGTCATAGGATAGCCGTATAATGTATCATTCAGAGTCGCTGCTTCGACTGACTCCTTTACATTAGCTGCTGCTATTTCATCTGCATTGGGTACCTCTGTCAGAACTCCGCCAGCCGTTAATGATATAATCTGATCATCTGGAAATGAAAACACATCTGCACCATTGTGTACATCTGTAAGCATAACATCACGAACCTGTGAATCTGCCTGGATTTCAACTGTTATATCAAACTCTGCTTCATCTTTATATTGTTCCTTAAAGCTGTCTAGCATTTTGTTCATGACATCCAGACCATCCTTTTCTGTCCACACCTTTAAAGAGACAACTTTATCTGTACCACCTGATAACTCCTCTCTGTTGCCACCTGTTATACCTGCATTACCACATCCAGATAAGACAATAGAAGATATCAAGCCAACAATGCACAATTTCCTTGTTATTCTTTTGTTCATATTAATATACCCCCTTTTGTATAAATTTACGTTCTTAATATACCGATTAGAATCTAATAATAAATGTAAAATCGAAATCACAATCCAATTTCCTTTAGATTACTTCACACGAATTTGACAAATCATAATAGAAATTTAATTAACGTACTAATATATTATATATGTTTTAGTATTTATAACAGTATTTGTCAATCATTTTACCTGTTGACAAGCTTATCCTGTACTGTCTTTTCAGTACTTTTGAAAATAGCAGGAATTGAAATAATTATAAACTATTTATAAATTATTAGCACTCGCCTATTGACAGTGCTAATAATTAGGTATATAACATAACCAGAACAAAGGAAAGGGAGTTAAGAAATAGTAATTAAGATAACACCATTCCAGATGTTCCAAAGAAACAAGGTAATAGTTCAGATGAATATGTAATCCTGGGGATTGGTTATTTATATATCCGATCCGAATGAACGAAAGGTTCAGCCGAACAAATAGTTTATTAAAAAAGGAGCGATGACTTATGTTAATGCCTAGTATTTTTGGAGAGAATTTATTTAATGATGATTGGATGAACTTCGGATTTCCTGAAGTTGAAAAAGCTTTGTATGGTAAACACGCCAGCCACGAAATGAAGACTGATGTCAGAGAAACCGATTCCGGCTATGAAGTTGATATTGATTTACCTGGCTTTAAGAAAGACGAAATCAATATACAGCTTGATAATGGATACCTTTCAATCAGTGCCGCTAAGGGTCTTGATAAGGACGAGCAGGACAAGGAAGGCAAGTATATCAGAAAGGAACGTTATGCCGGCTCTATGAGCAGAAGCTTCTACGTTGGTAATGCAATTACTCAGGACGACATAAAGGCTAAATATGAAAGTGGTATTTTAAGACTTTCTGTACCAAAGAAAGCTGCTGAGGAAATTGAAAGTGCTAAGAGGATTGCTATTGAGGGATAATCCGTACAGAAATGTGTGAATTGGACTAATTGATAGTGCACTTAGCATCTGTGACTGCTGTTGCTAATGTAGTCCTTAGCCAAGATATGAGTTGTAATTGAATAATTAAGAAATGCCAGTAACTAAGGTTGAACTTAGAGACTGGCATTTTTTATATTTTGCCATAACAACCGACAGATTTCTAAAACCACTCATTACTCTATTAATCTTACAATTGTTACTCTTCTTAAATATACTACGCAATAAAACATTTCAATAACATGTAGATTTATCACTAAGCTATTTTCTCTTTACAATTTACAATAGGGAAGTTCATATAATGTATCCGGATCAATATCAATACACTTACAAGCATCTCTATTTCCACCTATATCCCATGCTAATGTATCATTCATAACTGTACATGTATCAGTAAATGCCGAAATATCCTTCAATGGTCTAAAAACTTCTTTATCCAACATATTTTTCATATCATAACATACGATTTTTCCATCTTCAAAATACACATATACTGTGTAGTCTTTCATAGGTACTACCTGAACTACCTTCGGAAACATAGACAAACATCTCCTATACAAGTGGATTAATTCTATTTAACTGCTTTCCATCTTTTGATAATTCCCAATTCTGCATCAACTCATCTTGATGTAACACACACACCACGCTAAAATCAACTTTAACTGTCTTGATGGCAAAGCTCCCTTGATGCATCTAGCTGTATCAATTTCAATAATTGCCTTATTTCAATTATACTCTGCATGAAAATGCGGCGGATTATGATCATCATAATACATTGTAACTCAAATCCCATAAAATAAAGAAATTTCCGGCATTTATTTACCTGCTGATAATCTAATGACAATAATATTTTATATGTAAAATCTCTTTTATTTATTGTACCACAGTTCTTACAAAAAACACCCCAGGACAAAAAGTCCTGAGGTGTAATACACTTTTCTGAAACGTCGTAAGACGCACTGTATTGTTGAAATATTATCTCTTTGAGAGCGTTTTGAGAACGAGAAAAGCCCTGAAATAAGGGATTTGTTGGTAGCAGTGTTGCATACGTGTTATATACTGTGGACTACCCACACATTCCCTGAACTGCTCATTACTCTATTGAAGAAAGAATATTATTCCATCTCAATGCCAATGTTATTAAATGTGTCGAC
>ENA-OOXF01001070-OOXF01001070.1-human-gut-metagenome-genome-assembly--contig:-NODE-1070-length-18961-cov-4.360468_pt1 | contig 18961 bp, 14 predicted proteins | sample MGYA00241586_ERZ501341 | MGnify/ENA primary metagenome ERZ501341 (study PRJEB25962, sample SAMEA2042985) | human gut metagenome | biome: human gut; feature: human-associated habitat; material: faeces... | reverse complement strand
CCGGCCCCTACGGCTACCTGCCCCGCCCGGACATCGTGGCCGACGCCAAGCGCATCGCGGCCGAGACCGGCGGCTCCATCCTGGTCACCACCGATGCCAAGGAAGCGGTGCAGGACGCCGACTGCGTGTTCACCGACACCTGGGTCTCCATGGGCGAGGAGGCCGAATACGCCATCCGTTCCAAGCCGTTCTGGGATTACCAGGTCAACACCGAACTTATGGCATTGGCCAAGCCGGATGCGCTCTTCCAGCACTGCCTGCCCGCCTACCGCGGCAAGGAAGTCACCGCTGAAGTGATCGACGGCCCGCAGTCCGTGGTGTGGGATGAGGCCGAGAACCGTCTGCACGCACAGAAAGCGTTGCTGACTTGGTTGACCGGCAAGGCCCGTGGAGACGAAAGCCTGCTCGCATGAGTGAAACCGGTCCGTCCCTGCAGCGCCCTGCCACCAGGGCGGCGCGGCTGAGTGCCATAGAACAGGCGCTCGCCACGCATATCATCACCTCGCAATCACAGCTGTCCAAAATCCTTATCGACGAGGGCATTGCGGTGACTCAGGCGACGCTGAGCCGCGACCTTGATGAGATGCACGCGGTGAAGACCCGGTTGAAGGACGGTACGGTGGCCTACGCGGTGGGTCGCAGCGTCGTTGCTTCAGAAGGTGAGGATGTAGGGGAGCGCGGTGAGGCACAGATGTCCCGCGTGCTGAACGGACTGGTCACCTCGGTGGCCGCCGCCGGAAATCTGGTTGTGGTGCACACGCCTTCCGGTGCCGCACAATACGTGGCCTCGGTGATTGACAGGCAGCCGATCGAAGGCGTGCTGGGCACCATCGCCGGAGACGACACCGTCATGGTGATTTGCACCAATGACGACACCGCCGTCTCCCGCTCCGACTGGCTACTAAGCCTCGCCTCCAAATAACCAACACGCCGTGCATAAATATACAGTCTTCTGTATATACTTGCATCAGTTCGTTTTTCAGACCTTGAACGAAAGGGAACCAATGGCAGATAACAAGCGCATTGTTCTGGCCTACTCCGGCGGTCTTGACACCTCCGTAGCCATCTCGTACCTGAAGGAGCGCACCGGCAAGGACGTCGTGGCCGTGTCCCTCGACGTCGGCCAGGGCGGCGAAAGCCTCGAGACCATCAAGCAGCGCGCCCTTGCCTGCGGAGCCGTCGAATCCTACGTGGTCGACGCCCGTGACGAGTTCGCCAACGAATATTGCATGAAGGCCCTCAAGGCCAACGCCATGTACGAAGGCGTCTACCCGCTGGTCTCCGCCATCTCCCGTCCGCTGATCTCCAAGCACCTCGTGCGCGCCGCCCACCAGTTCGGCGCCGACACCATCTCCCACGGTTGCACCGGCAAGGGCAACGACCAGGTTCGTTTCGAGGTCTCCATCGCCTCCATCGACCCGACGCTGAAGGCCATCAGCCCGATTCGCGACCTGTCCCTGACCCGCGACGTCGAGATCGCGTTCGCCAAGGAGCACAAGTTGCCGATCACCCAGACCGAGAAGTCCCCGTACTCCATCGACCAGAACGTATGGGGCCGCGCCATTGAGACCGGCTTCCTTGAGGATCCGTGGAACGGCCCGACCAAGGACTGCTACTCCTACACCGACGACCCGGCCTTCCCGCCGGTCGAAGATGAAGTCGTCATCGAGTTCAAGGAAGGTGTGCCGGTCAAGATCGATGGACGTGACGTCACCCCGCTGCAGGCCATCGAAGAGATGAACCGCCGCGCCGGAGCTCAGGGCATCGGCCGCATCGACCTCATCGAGGACCGCCTGGTCGGCATCAAGTCCCGCGAGCTGTACGAGGCTCCGGGTGCCGTGGCTCTGATCACCGCTCACCAGGAACTCGAAAACTGCTGCCTCGAACGCGAACAGCACCGCATCAAGCGCGACATCGACAAGCGCTGGGGCGAGCTGGTTTACGATGCGCAGTGGTTCTCCCCGGCAACCCAGTCGCTCAACGCCTTCATCGAAGACACCCAGAAGTACGTGTCCGGTGAGATTCGCATGGTCCTGCACGGTGGCCGCGCCGTGGTGACCGGCCGTCGTTCCGACTCCTCGCTGTACGACTACAAGCTCGCCACCTACGATTCCGGCGATACCTTCGACCAGAGGTCCTCCAACGGCTTCATCGACATCTATGGCCTGCCGTCCCGCGTGGCCGCAGCCCGCGACGTCAAGTTCGGCAACGGCATCGAGGTCCCGAAGAACACCGTCGAGTAATCATTTACTTTGGCTCCCCTCGTTGAGGGGTCGCGCCGTAAAGCAAACAGCCCAGTGGGCTGTTTGCAGGTGAGGTGCGAACGACAGTGAGCCAACAATCAGCAGCCGTCAGGCTGTCCGTAATTACAGGACGCTGTCGCCGCAGATGACTGAGGGGAGTACGAGCAAAGATTATGCTCGTGCTCCCCTCGTTTTTTTTGCCGATGACGGAAGAAGCTCAGTGCTCTCCGTAATGAGTTCGGCAGACGGCTATTTCCAGGTTTTGAACATCGTTACCCGTAATGCGGTATACGATGCGGTTCTTTTCATCAATACGACGTGACCAGTATCCCTGACATTGCCGCCATGGAATACGAACAACTTGAATCCACCGGTATGTAGCCCAACGCTGATAGTCTGACAAGCAGTCTGATTTGTTTGCAATCCATGGTTTCAAGGAGCCTTCATGACTGAGAACAACGAACATCTGGCCCTGTGGGGTGGTCGCTTTACGTCTGGTCCGTCGCCGGAATTGGCCCGACTGTCCAAGTCCACGCAGTTCGACTGGCGCTTGGCCGACGACGACATCGCCGGTTCCCGCGCCCACGCCCGTGCTCTCGGCCGTGCGGGACTTCTGACCGCCGACGAGCTGCAGCGCATGGAGGATGCGCTCGACACGCTCCAGCGCCACGTTGACGATGGCTCCTTCGCCCCCATCGAAGACGATGAGGACGAGGCCACCGCCCTCGAACGCGGTCTGATTGACATTGCCGGCGATGAACTCGGCGGCAAGCTCAGGGCCGGCCGTTCCCGCAACGACCAGATCGCCTGCCTGATTCGCATGTGGTTGCGCCGTCACTCCCGCGTAATCGCCGGACTCCTGCTTGACCTCGTCAACGCCCTGATCGAGCAGAGCGAAAAGGCCGGCCGCACCGTGATGCCGGGCCGCACCCACATGCAGCACGCCCAGCCCGTGCTGCTCGCGCACCAGCTCATGGCCCACGCTTGGCCGCTGATTCGCGACGTGCAGCGACTGATCGACTGGGACAAGCGCATCAACGCCTCCCCGTACGGCTCCGGCGCACTGGCCGGCAACACGCTCGGCCTCGACCCGGAGGCCGTGGCGCGTGAGCTCGGCTTCTCCCGCGTGACCGACAACTCCATCGATGGCACCGCCGCACGTGATCTCGTGGCCGAATTCGCGTTCGTGGCCGCCATGACCGGCGTGGACATCTCCCGCCTGTCCGAGGAGATCATCATCTGGAACACCCAGGAGTTCGCCTTCGTCAAGCTCGACGACGGCTATTCCACCGGCTCCTCCATCATGCCGCAGAAGAAGAACCCGGATATCGCCGAGCTCGCCCGCGGCAAGTCCGGCCGACTCATCGGCGATCTGACCGGCCTGCTGGCCACCCTGAAGGGCCTGCCCACCGCCTACGCTCGCGATCTGCAGGAAGACAAGGAGGCCGTGTTCGACCAGGTCGATACGCTCGAAGTGCTGCTGCCCGCCTTCACCGGCATGGTCAGGACCATGCACTTCGACGGCGACCGCCTGGAAGAGGAAGCTCCGACCGGCTTCGCGCTGGCCACCGACATCGCCGAATGGCTCGTCAAGAACGGGGTGCCGTTCCGCCACGCGCACGAGCTCTCTGGTGCCTGCGTCAAGCTCGCCGAAGGCCGCGGCCAGGAACTGTGGGATCTGACCGACAATGACTTCATCGAGACCTTCGCCGCGTTCCTGCCGGCCGACAAGGCTCCGGGAGTACGCGAAGTGCTCTCCAGCCACGGTTCGGTCGACTCCCGCAACGGCAAGGGCGGCACCGCTTACGGTCGCGTGCGCGAGCAGATCGCCGACGCCAAGGCCGAGGTCGAAGAACTCAAGCTCTTCCCCGCATCCACGTCGGATGGCTCCGCCTACAAAGCCCCCGGCACGTTCTAGTCCCAATGAAGCTCCCTCTGATGAGGGAGCTCTATTTTGTTGTTGTCACTGCAACGGCATACACTGAGAAACCGTAACGAACGGGAGCCGTGAGGCTGAGAGGAAGTCGCCAGACTTCGACCGGGGAACTTGACGCGGGTCATGCCGCCGTAAGGAATCGTTGTCGCAGATTTGCCGGGTTCTCCGATACAGCTTTCATTCCGTTTGCATAATTCAGCCGTGAGACGGTCGTGATGGAGCCAATACATCACAGCGGTCGAACGGTCGCATGATTGGGTTCATGAATGGGCGCACCACTTAAGGTACGGTTCGTTTCGTGCACCCTTTTTTACTATCTGAAAGGATATTATGCAGGTCAACGGAGAGCAGGTCACGCTCGAGACGCCGGTCAGCGTCGCCGATTATCTCGAAGCGCACGGATTCCGCGCCGAGCGTGTGGCCATCGAACTCAATGGTGAGATTATCCCGCGCGATAAGCGTGCCGACGCCATGCTCGACGACCAGTGCGTCATGGAAATTGTGCAGTTTGTACAGGGTGGATGAAAGGAAAAGCTATGAGCAATATTAATCCGGTTACTGAAGCATCTGTTGAGGCGACTCCGCTGCCGCCGCAGCCCGCCGTCACCAATCCGGTCGGCACCGCCGCGCCGATTCTCCCGGTGGAAGACAAGCCGCTGAACCTGGGCGGTCACGAGTTCCAGTCGCGATTCATTCTGGGCTCCGGCCGCTACGACCTGAACCTCATCAAGGCTACGGTCGAACATGCAGGCACGCAAATCGTCACCATGGCACTGCGCCGCGCGCAGACCACCGAGAACAGCGTGCTCGACTACATTCCCGAAGGCATTACGCTGCTGCCCAACACCTCCGGTGCGCGCAACGCCGAGGAAGCCGTGCGTATCGCCCGACTGGCACGCGAAGTGTGCCACACCGACTTCGTCAAGGTCGAAATCGAACACGAGACCAAGTACCTCTTGCCGGACAACGCCGAAACCATCCGAGCCACCGAAATGCTGGCCAAGGAAGGCTTCGTGGTCATGCCCTACATGTTCCCGGACCCGATTGCGGCCCGTCAGCTGGAGGAGGCCGGTGCCGCTGCCGTTATGCCGCTCGGTTCGTTGATCGGCTCCAATATGGGCCTGCGCATGCGTGACTTCATCGAAATCATCATCGCCAACGCGCATGTGCCGGTCATCATCGACGCTGGTATCGGCCGTCCGAGCCAGGCCTGCGATGCGATGGAGATGGGTGCGGATGCGGTGATGGCGTACACGGCCGTTGCCTCTGCTGGCAATATCCCGCTGATGGCTGAGGCGTTCAAGCACGCCATCGATGCTGGTCGTGCGGCGTATTTGTCTGGCCTTGGCAAAGTGACCGAGGGACAGGCTGTGCCGTCCAGCCCGACTACGGGGTATTTGCACTGACACTTTTATTAGCTCCCCTCTCTGAGGGGAGCTGGCCGCGTAGCGGACTGAGGGGAGATGGAAACATGGAGAAAACATGGCATTGACTGATGAACAGGTGGAGCGGTACGCGCGCCATCTGATTTTGAAGGGTGTGGGGGTCAAAGGGCAAAAGCGGTTGCTGGCCTCCAGCGTGCTCATCATCGGAGCGGGCGGTCTTGGTTCTCCGGCCGCCCTGTATCTGGCGGCGGCCGGCGTCGGCCATATCGGACTGGTGGACGGCGATGTGGTGGATATGAGCAATCTGCAACGCCAAATCATCCATACCACTGCACGTGTCGGAGCGCCCAAAGTGGAATCCGCGGCCACAGCCATCCGCGCGCTCAACCCGGATGTGACGGTTGATACCTACTACGAGCTCGTCGACGCGAGCAGCATCGCCGGCCTCATCGAACCGTACGATCTGGTGATCGATGCCACCGACAACTTCGCCGCAAAATTCCTCATCAATGACGCCTGCGTGCTGGCCGGCAAGCCGTATATCCATGCCGGCGTGGTCGGATTCGCCGGTCAGGTGATGACCGTCATTCCCGGCGAAGGCCCCTGCTACCGCTGCATCTTCCGCGACCTGCCCGCCGCCGGTGAGATTCCGACCTGCAAGGAAGCCGGCGTACTGGGCGCGGTGGTCGGCGTGATCGGCAGTCTGGAGGCGACTGAGGCCGTCAAGCTGATTGCCGGCGTGGGGGAGCCGCTCGTGGCTCGCATGCTCACTGTGGATGCCCTGACCATGAATATTCGACGGGTCCCACTGCCAAAGCATGTGCCGGATTGCCCGGTGTGCGGTGAGCAGCCGACCATTACTGCTATTGATCCGGCCAACTATATTCAGCCGGCCTGCGCGATTTAGAGCTATGTGGTGCCCCTCCTTGAGGGGTGCCAAGATCAGAACGAGAGGGGAAGAACATGCCTATTGCTTTGCATAATGCGGTCGATGACGATGAGAGCAGTGAAGCATCGTACCGCCGCATCACGCCGGCGGAATTTGCCAAGCTCGACCCGAATACGGTCACGCTGCTCGACTTGAGGGAACCAGCCGACTTCGCCGCCCACCCGGTCGAAGGTGCCATCAATGCACCACTCGACCCTCTGGCCCATGTGCTCAAAACCGTGCCCACAGATCGAACTGTCGTAGTCTATTGTGCTCAAGGATGGTGGAGCGAGGAAGTAGCTGAAATCCTTGCCGATCGCGGCTACGATGTAGCAAGCCTCGATGGCGGTTTTCAAGGTTATCTCGACTATCTTGAAACCCACCACGATTAACGGTTCCCGTTGTCGTTCTTTTGGATGAGTGTGCACGGACATATTTGTGCCCTACAATCGGTCACGGTATTACTCGATGGATTCTTGAATATCGCCGGGTAATCGTAATTCACAACAGGGGATTGCACTGAACCAACCCAAAACGGGAAGGACCGAAAATCGTGGGACATCTGCTCACCCGAACGCAGATTCAACGCCTGGTCGCCAAGCACGGCCGTGAGGTCATCGAGCATCGCCACATGCAGATCGAACGCTGCTGCTACCAGCACGGCAATGTCACCACGTTCGAACATTCCGTGCGTGTCGCCTGCCTGGCTGTGTGGATGGCCGACCGCGCACGCCTGTGGTACCGCGTCGACCTCAAATCCCTGATTCGCGCGGCCCTCCTGCACGATTACTTCCTGTACGACTGGCACGACTGGGATAACGGCGAACACCAGTGGCATGGCTTCACCCATGGCCACGCCGCCCTGGTCAATGCCCTGAAGGACTTCAAGCTCAACGATATCGAACGCAACAGCATCGAGAACCACATGTTCCCGATGACCCCGGTGCCGCCGCGCTATATCGAAGGCTATCTGGTCACCTTGGCGGACAAATGCTCCGCCACCGCCGAGACCTTCTCGTTCGACCGGTTCAACAAGCGCGCGTTGCCCGCCGCGAAGCCTTACGCCGAGATCGAAGCCCGTCGATGATCATCACACTCGAACATTATTTCCTCTGGTTTCTGTTCTACAGTTTCGTCGGCTGGATGTACGAGTCCATTCTCGTCTCCTGCCAACAGCACCGCTTGGTCAACCGAGGGTTCCTCAACGGCCCGCTGTGCCCGATCTACGGCACCGGCGCGATACTCGGCGTCGCCATTCTCGGCAACGTACATAACCCGATCATCATCTTCCTGATTTCGATGGTGGGCGCCACGATACTCGAATACACAACCTCGTGGGTCATGGAGCAGCTGTTCCACGCCCGCTGGTGGGATTACTCGAACTTCCGCTTCAACCTCCAAGGCCGCGTCTGCCTGCTGGGCGCGTTGATTTTCGGCCTCGGCGGCGTGGGCGTGGTACTTGGTTCGCAGCCATATGTCGAGCGGGTCACGGATATGATTCCGCTGCCGATGCTGCATACGCTGGTCACGGTACTGGCCCTGATCACCATCATCGACTTGGCGGTCACGGTTGCGGGCATGCTCGAATTCGAGCAGGTGCTCGATTCCGTCTCTCAGGTGGTGCAGGATGTGGCGGCACGCGCCGGTGGCACGTGGCAGTGGGGCTCCAGTGCGGTATCCGACAGGATGCGTGAGCTTTCGCAGGATACGGTTGAGCGTCTGCGCTGGGCCGTCAATGGCGTCATCAACGCACAGCAGAAGCGTATGCTCAAGTCCTTCCCGAAGTTCCAGGTGCCGGATCGTCAGGACATCATCGACTCTTTGCGCGAACTTATGGGCCCGCGCCGCTAGAATAAGGCGTTTTACTGAATCGCGCGGCTCGGCTGGTGTTCGGCACTGTCGCCATGTTCTGCGAAACTTGACTGTGCCCAATTGGGCAGTCTTATTCACAATTCGATAGGGAGAAGCGACAAGCTATGGCTCACGTCACCGACTTCAAGGAAGCGGGTTTCAACACCCTGCTTGAGGAACTGGAATGGCGCGGGTTGATTTCCCAGTCCACGGACCGGGATCGACTCGCAGAAGCACTGAACGGCGAGCCCATCACCTATTATTGTGGCTTCGATCCCACCGCTGCATCGTTGCATATCGGCAACCTCGTGCAGCTCATCAACATGCGTCACCTGCAGCTTGCGGGCCATCATCCGATCGCTTTGGTCGGTGGCGCCACCGGACTCATCGGCGACCCGCGCCAGTCCGGCGAACGTACGCTTAACCCGAAGGACGTGGTGGCCGGCTGGGCCGATCGCCTGAAGAATCAGATCGGCGGCATTCTGGACACCGAAGGCGCGAACGCCGTACGTTTCGTGTCCAATTACGATTGGACCGCCTCGATGACCGTCATCGACTTCCTGCGTGACGTCGGCAAGAACTTCCGTCTGGGCACCATGCTCGCCAAGGACACGGTCGCCCGCCGCCTGAACTCTGAGGAAGGCATCTCCTTCACCGAGTTCAGCTACCAGGTGCTGCAGGGCAACGACTTCCTCCACCTGTTTGACGAATACCACTGCACGCTGGAACTCGGCGGCTCCGACCAGTGGGGCAACCTCACCTCCGGCCTGGACCTGATCCACAAGGTGCGCGGTGTGGACGTCAACGTGTTCACCAGCCCGATTATCACCGATGCTTCCGGCAAGAAGTTCGGCAAGTCCGAGGGCAACGCCGTCTGGCTCGACGCCACGATGCTCAGCCCGTACAAGTTCTACCAGTTCTGGATCAACCGCCCGGACGTGGAGATGGAAAGCCTGCTGAAGGCGTTCACCTTCCTGCCCAAGGCCGAAATCGAACGACTGGTCGAGGAATCCAAGACCAACCCCGGCAAGCGCGAGGCCCAGAAGACCCTTGCCTGGGAGGTCACCAGCTTCGTGCATGGCGAGGCCGCTACCCAGGCTGCCATCGATGCTTCCGGTGCGCTGTTCGGCCGCGGTGGCAACCTCGAAGACATCGACGAGGAAACGCTGGAATCCGTGCTCGACGGTTTCAAGGTGGTCGACGAGAACGGCGAGCACGTCTTCCCCGTCTCCAAGCCCGGCGATCGCGTAATCGACGCCGCCCAGGCTGCCGGACTGTTCAAGTCCGCTTCCGAGGCACGCCGCGCCATCAAGTCCGGTGGCGTGTATCTCAACAACAACCGTATCGAGGATGAGGAGCAGGTGCTGGCCGAAGCCGACTTCCTGGCAGGCCGCTTCGCGCTTATCCGTCGTGGCAAGAAGGCGCTCGGCGCCGTGGAAAACCGTTAATCAACAACGAATTAAGGAAAACAAGTAATGGCAGAAGGTAACGAGCGTTCCGGCAAGTCTTACGGCGGCGGCCATAAGGGGTATGGCGATCGCCGACCGGGCAACCGCGGCGGCAAGGGTTTCAAGCCGCGCGGCAAGGGCGGTTTCAAGCCGCGTCATGATGGTGAGGGTTTCAAGCCGCGTCGCCGTGAGGATGGCGAGGGCTACGCGCCGCGCCGTGACGGTGATGGCGAGGGCCACGGCGGCTACCGCAAGTCGTACGGCAAGTCCGGCGGCTTCCACAACGATGACCGTAAGGGCGGATATCGTAAGGGCAATGGCGGCGGATACCGTCGTGGCGACCGCGATTTCCATCGCGATGGCGAAGGCGAAGGTCAGGAGCGTCGTTTCCACAACGGTCCGCGCAAGTTCAACCGCGATGGCGAGCGTCGTGACGACCGCCGCGGCGGCTATCGTGGCAATCGCGGCGACAATCCGCGCTACCAGCGTGATGGCGAGCGTTCCGGTTTCCGCCATGATGACCGTCGCGATGGCGAGCGTCGCAATTTCCGTCATGACGGTGACCGTCGTGACTTCCGCCGTGACGATCGCCGCGACAACAACCGTCGTGACGGCGAATTCCGCGAGTTTTCGCAGGAAGAGAAGCGCCAGTACCGTGAGGAGAAGCGCTCTGAATACATGAGGCGCCCGCGCCGTAACTCCGACGGCACGATGAGCTTCCCCTCGCAGAACCCGTACACCGACCGTCGTCCCGACGAGCCCAAGATGCCCAAGGGCATGGAATGGTCGATGCTGTCCAAGGATGAGCGCGAACGTCTGCGCGGCCTGTCCAAGGAGCACGCGGAGAACATTGGTCTGCACATCCTCGCCGCTTTCGCGCTGGAGGAGAGCGACCCCGAACTTGCCTTGGAGCACGCCAAGTGGGTGGCCCGTCAGGCCTCCCGCATCGACTTCGCCCGCGAGACGCTTGCGTTCGTGGCCTACCGTCAGGGCGACTACAAGCTGGCCCTGCGTGAGTTCCGCACCGCCTACCGTATGAACGGCTTCCTCGACTACCTGCCGTTCATCGCTGACTGCGAGCGTGGCGTCGGAGAGCCGAAGAAGGCCGTGGAACTGGCGCTGTCCGATGAGGGCAAGCAGCTGCATGGCGCTCCCAAGGTCGAGATGTTCCTGGTGTACGCCGGTGCCCTTGGCGATTTGGAGATGTGGGACAAGGCCATTGAAGTGGTTCACACCGTCGGCCGTTCCCAGGGGCTGCCGGGTGAGTACCGCATGCGTGCCGTGCAGGCCGAGCAGTACTTCCTTGAAGAGGCCGGCCGCAGCAAGGAAGCCGAGCAGCTCAACGACCTGCTGGACCGTCTTGAGGACCAGTATGCCGACGAGGAGATTGACGAAAACAGCGACGACGTGGTGATCGATCACGATCTCGAAGACATCACCGACGACTCCGACGTGCTCGAAAAGCTCGGCATCGATCCGGATGAGGCGCAGTACGCCCCGGATCCGGAGCAGGAATACGGCGATGAGGATGACGAGGCTGAAGACGGTGATGCCGAGTCTGATGAGGCCGACGAGACCGAGACCGATTCCGCCAATGACGCCGAGGCTGACGATTCCGCCGAATCCGCCGACTCCGACTCCACCGAACCCGAAACCGAAACCGAGGAGTGAACGGCGTAATGACCCGTTTCCTCAAAGGCACCGATCGCCCGCTCGCCGAGGCCTATCAGCTTGCGCTGCTGGACCTCGACGGCGTGGTGTATCGCGGCAAGAATCCGGTCGAATACGCGGCCGATTCCATTCGTGCGGCCGAAGCCGCCGGCATGACCATCGAATACACCACGAACAACTCCTCGCGCTTCCAGCACGTGGTGGCCGACCAGCTCAAGGGCTTCGGCTTGGACGTGGAGCCGTGGCAGGTCATCACCTCTTCGGTGGTGGCCGCCCGTATGGTGGCCAAGGCGTTGCCCGCCGGCGCGCGCGTACAGGTATTGGGCGCCGAGCATTTGCGCGATGAGGTCACCCGCAACGGCCTGACCATCGTGGACGGTCCTCAGGACCGCCCGCAGGCCGTCATTCAGGGCTGGTATCCGGATATGACTTGGCAGATGATGGCCGATGCCGCGTTCGCGGTCGAGGCCGGAGCCACGTATTTCGTGACCAACCGCGACCTAACGATTCCTCGTGAACTGGGCATCGCCCCCGGTTGCGGATCGATGATTCGCGCCGTGATCACGGCCACCGGCGTCGAACCGGTCGCCTCCGCTGGCAAGCCGGAAGCGTACATGTACGATGAGGCCCGCGAACTGAACGCCGCCGAAGGCCACGATTTGGTGCCCAAGGAGGCGTCCATCGCCATTGGCGACCGCCTCGACACCGATATCGAGGCCGGTAACCGCGGCGACTACGATTCGCTGGCGGTGCTGACCGGTGTCACCAACCCGACCGAACTGATGCTGGCTCCGTCACACCTGAGGCCCACATTCATCGCCCCTGATCTGCGTGAACTCGGCGAAGCCCAACCGGAGCCGGTCCGCGATGAGAGCGGTACTTGGGAATGCCGCAAGGCTAGCGCTTGGTTTGAAAACGGCCAGGTACACGTCAGCGACCCCACCAGTATGGACGGCCTGCGCGCCGCCGTATGCGCCGCATGGGAAGCCGCCGACCAAGGCGCACAGCTTAGCGAGGCCACGGTACCGGTGTTCGCCATCGAGGCATAGTCCTATGCCTACGGATAGCGAACATGCGCCGGTCACCGAGCGATACCCCGAACTTGCGGATATCGATGAACAAGACAACGACCGCAAGCTTGAGACCTATCGCAACGTGCTGGAATCCTTACAACACGAGCTTGATAACAGCCGCAGCTAGCAGAGGTGATTCATTCTCCCGCCAGCGGAAGATGACGTGAAGTGCTGGATGGTGGCTCCATGCCGAGCCACCCCGTTGGTGGATGGTGGGCCGAAAGGAAGATATATGACCGAGCAGCATATCGATCCCGCGACTCCACTTGACCGACTTGACATGATGCTCGTGGCTTCGGGACTGGTCGAATCGCGGGCCAAAGCGCAGCGACTCATCAAGGCCGGGCATGTGCGCGTGGACGGCGAGACCATCACCAAGCCATCGTTCATGGTCAAAGCCGGGCACAGCGAACTCGCCGTGGATAAGGGCGACGACTACGTCTCCCGAGGCGCTTACAAACTCTTGGGCGCGTTCGAAACCTTTGCCGGCAATGGCCTTACCGGGCCGGAAGGCTTGGAATGTCTGGATATCGGTGCCTCCACCGGTGGCTTCACCGACGTACTGTTGCGCGGGGGAGCGGCCAAAGTCGTAGCGCTCGACGTTGGGCACGGCCAGCTCGACCCGCGCATCGCCAATGACGAGCACGTCATCGAAATGAGCGGCGTCAACATTCGCGAAGTAGAGGCCGACGACCTGCCTTACCGGCCGGCGATGATCGTTTCCGACGTCTCCTTTATTTCCCTGACCTATGTGATCCCGGTAATCGCGCGCATCGCGGCTCCCGGTGCGCAGATTGTGTTACTGGTCAAACCGCAGTTCGAGGTCGGCCGGGCAGGACTCGGCAAAAACGGCATCGTTGAAGATCCGGCATTGCGGGAGCGGGCATTACACGACGTGGTCGCCTGTGCTGAACAGCACGGACTTGACGTGGTGGCCACTGCCGATAGTCCCATCATCGGCACCCACGGTAATGAGGAATACCTGCTTTACGCTGTCTTGAGATGAATGCGTTGGCAGTCTCCGTTCACCAGCAGCACGCTGGAGGTACGGTCGATGCCTAGTGCGGTGGCACACGTGGCGCTTTCCACCGCACTGCCGTTGCGTAGCATGGCGGAGTCCGCCGTCAAAGTCCGGCATTGCAGATGGTTGGCTTCAACCGTGACGGCTGTGATATGGCGAACCGTGCTGCCATCCTCATACCCATCCATATCAAAACGGGAAAACATCGTACTGCGGAGTGGATGAACTTCCAGAGCCCTGCTGTTGACGTCATGACCCTTCAACACGCCGTTCAAGCGGACTGTCTGACCGCTAATATGACGGGTGCCTAGGGAGCCATTGACGGACAGATTTCCGGAACAAACGATATCGCCGTTGCATCGTAGTTTGCCGGTAAAGGTTATTTCATCGCAAATAATGTCGCCGCCGACTTCGATGTCGCCGCTGCCGCTGATGCTGGATACGCGAATATCACCATCACACCGCACAATGCCACTTTTGATGACCAGTTTGTCCCCTTCTATAACTGAGGCCTCGAGGGTGCTGGTCACAATCATGGTGTGAAAATGCGCGCCATCGGCAAGACGGGAACGTTGGTCCACTCCTATGGTGCCGTAGACTCCTTTGCCTATCAGCGTGCAATTCTGCGTATGCTTGCCCATGATGATAAAACTCCCCTTATTAATATGGACGTACAGCTTTATGGCTTATTGCCACAATAATGAGCGCATCCATGTTGAGGGGGTTATATCGGTCACGATGTGAGCAGATAGGGGGTATAGCGAGCGCAGTTAGGGGGTTAGCCTTGGATGAAGTGGTCGATCTGATCCTGCTTGCCCATGAGGATGAGTTCGTCGTTGCGATGCATGACCAGTTCCTTGGAACCGTACTGGAACTCCTTGCCTGGGGCCTTGAGGCCCACCACGGTCACGCCGTATTTGCCGTGCACCTGCACGTCCTCGATGCTGCGGCCTACCGCGTACAGGGGCGTGTGGACCTTGACGACGGTGTACGGCCCGTCGATTTCGATGTAATCCAGATAATTGCCGGCCACCAGATGACCCACGCGCTTGCCGGCATCGGTCTCCGCATTGATGATGTGACGGGCGCCGATGCGCTGCAGAATGCGCGCATGCTCTTGGGACACGGACTTGGCCCACAGGTCGGAAACGCCGGCGTCCAGCAGGTTGCCGGTGATGATCACCGAAGCCTCGATGCTGTCGCCGATGGCCACGACGGCCGTGTCGAACTGGGAGGCGTCGATCTGCTCGATGGCCAGCACATCGGTCATGTCGGCCTGAATGGTGGGCAGATGCGCGGACCAACGGGCCACAAGCTCCGGATTCTTGTCCACTGCGAGCACATCCTGACCCATCTGGTCGAGGGTGGCGGCCACGGACCCGCCGAAACGGCCCAGTCCGATGACCAGCACGCTTTTGTTGCCGCTCGGTTTTGCTGCCATGATGATGGTCCTCTCTATGTCAGATTGCTGGGCGCCGATTGAATGGCCGATCAGCCAACGATAATGTTTTCCTGCGGATAACGAATAGGTTCGGGAGCCATCGGTCGGCTGATGGAGTAGGCGATGGTCAACGGGCCAAGTCGTCCGACAATCATCTCGGCGGACAGAATAAACAGGCTGGCCGGATTGCCGGCGCTTGCCACGCCCACCGAATAACCACCCAACGAGAAGGCCGAGCAGGCTTCGAACACGGCGTCCACGAACGCGCAGTCGGTGGTGAACATCAGCATCAGCGCACCGACCATAACCAGCGCAAAGCAGGCTGTGGTCACGGACACGGCGGTCATCTGAATACGGCGGGGGATACGGCGGCGGAACACGGTGACATCGCGATGGCCGGTGAATGCGGCGCGGCAAATCAAGAGAATCACCGCGAACGTGGTGACACGGATGCCGCCAGCGGTGGATGAGGAACCTGCGCCGATGAACATGAGTATGCTCATGAACACCTTGGTCTCATTCGTGACTTCGGGCACCCAGGAAATATCGAAACCGGCGGAGCGGGGCATGACGGCGGCGCTCATCGCACGGCGCATCTTCATGCCGGGGTCATCTGCGGGGAACAGGCCGGTATTGCTCCACTCGACCAGCAGGAACCAAGCCAGTGAGGTGGCCACCAGCACAGCGGTGGTCACCAAAGTGAGTTTGGTGTGCAATGTCCAACGTTTCGGGCTGAGCCGCCGGCGTGCGCACTGCACCAGATTCAGCACCACGGGGAAGCCGAGCGTTCCGATGAATGCACTGATGAGAATCGGCAGCCCCACGCCCCAACGGTTCACATGCAGACCAGTGGCATCCGGCGTGAAACCGGTGTTGTTATAGGCCGACACCGCGTAGAACAGCGCCTGCCACAAGGTACGCCCCATATTGCCATGGTTCACGCGGAACAGGTCGGGCAGCAGCAGCACGAAGGTCAGCACCTCGGCGATGATGGAGGTGCCCAGCACCACGGTGAGCACGCCTTTGACCTCGGAAAGCTTCGTGGTGCCCAGCTCGTTCGCGGTGAGCATACGCTGGGAGACCTTGAGTCTGCGGGAAACGCCAAGAGCCACCATCGAGGCGAAGGTCATGACTCCCAGACCGCCGAACTGGATGGAGAACAGGACGACGACCTGGCCGAACATCGACCAGTATTCGCCGGTGTTCACCACCGGAATGCCGCAGGTGGACAGGGCCGAGACGGCGGTGAAGAACGCGATCGGGAAATTGGTGAAGATGATGTCCGATGTGGAGATCGGCAGCAGCAGCAAACCGGTGACGATGATGATCAGTGCGCCGAAATACATCATGGACAGACGGCCCGGGTGCCTGAGCAGACGGTCGGTGATGCTGATACGTCGAATGCGCTTGGCGGTTTTATCGCTTTTGTCTCGGCTCAGTACATCGGCTGAATACCACCATGACAGGCCCTTCGAGGCCTCCTCATTGGCGGAGGATTCGTCGAAGTCATTGGCCATGGGTCCTCAAGCTCCTCAACTGATACTGCTGTATGGTCATACGGCATGCCATCGCGCTGCGCACGGCACGCGTACGGTGATCGCGCGGCTGTATGCCATTGTATGCCGAAGCCTTACGTTAATCGACTCTGCGGAACGTTGTCGGCGACGCGCCACGAAGCGGCATTTTTCGAACACCTGTACGAGTGATGACGGTGTCTGCGGCTAGAATAATGAGCAGTGCGACCGAATCGACAGGAGGATGCCATGGCCAAGCGCAACGCGGTGGTGGTGACGCATACCAGGCTCAGGCAGACCGGAACCGTAGTGGCCGAGGCGGTGAGCCAGCTGCGAGTGGCCGGTTTCGAAGTCACCATCATCGACAACACCGAGGCCCCCGATTTCGGCGTGCAGCCGCCGTGCGTGTCGGACGACACCGAAATCGTCGTGGTCTTGGGCGGCGACGGCACGATACTGCGCGCCGCCGAACTCGTCCACTGCACCCAGGTGCCGATTCTCGGCGTGAACATGGGGCATGTCGGCTTCCTGGCCGAATTCGAAAGCTTCCAGATCGACGAGGCGATCCGCCGGGTCGCCACCCACGACTATTCGATCGACGAACGCATGATCGCCCATGTGGACGTCTGGCTGCCTGGCGCCACCAAGCCCATTGAGGATTGGGCGCTGAACGACATCACGCTGGAACGCGCCGACCGGGGCAAGATGGTCGAACTGTCCATCCGCGTGGACGATGTGGAGATGAACTCGTTCGGCGCGGACGGCGTCATCGTCTCCACGCCCACCGGTTCCACCGCCTACGCCTTCTCCGCGGGCGGTCCGGTCATGTGGCCGAACGTCAAGGCCCTGCAGTTGATTCCGTTGGCCGCGCATGCCCTGTTCGCCAGGCCGCTGATCATCGGCTCCGGTTCGACCTTTACCATCGATATTCTGGACGATTCCATGTCCGAAGGCTGGATTTGCTGCGATGGACGCCGTCAGCGCGCCCTGCCGCAGGGTACGCGCGTCATGGTGCGCGAATCGCGCGATACCTTGCGCCTCGCTCGACTCTCCGGCATGCCGTTCACCAACCGTCTGGTCTCCAAGTTCGATCTGCCCGTGGTCGGTTGGCGCGAGCACGCGCGCAACGAGGCCTCGAGCCAGCCGCTGCATCACGGGCACACGTTCCCGGCGGCCGCGTATGCGGCTGGCGTTGCCGTTGCCGTTGCCGGTGACGCTGGCGTCGCTGGTATCGAGCCCGACAAGCCGGGCGAACGTGACGGCAAGGCAGGAGCCTGATGCTCGAAGAACTCGATATCCGCAATCTGGGGCCGATTCGAGAAGCCACCATTGCGCCGGCCGCAGGCATGACCGCCATCACCGGTGAGACCGGCGCCGGCAAATCCATGCTGCTCTCCGCGATCCGACTGGTCTCCGGTGGGGCCGCCGAATCCTCGCGCGTCTCGGCCGGGGCGGACGAGGCTTGGGCCCAGGCGATTTTCGCGCTCGCGGATGATGCCGTCGCATCTGAACATTCCGGCGACACCAACGATGCCGGTTCTGACGATTCTGACAGCGGGCTCACCGGTGCTGCCGCGGCCGTGGCCAAAGCCCACGACGCGGGCGTCGACCCCGAAGACGGCGAACTGTTCCTTTCCCGCACCGTACGCGCTTCCGGACGTTCGCGGGCCGTGCTCGGCGGCAAGTCCGTACCGCGTTCGGTGCTGGGGGCCATCGCCGGCGAACTGGTCATCATTCATGGCCAGACCGATCAGCTGAAAATCGCGGCCGCCGCACGGCAACGCGAGTTTCTGGACCGGGTGGCCGGAGACGAAGCCGAACTGGCCGCCTACCGCAAGGCGTGGGATGCGCTGGCCGCCATGGATGAGCGGCTGGAACGCCTGCGCTCGCAGGAATCCTCTGCCCGCCAACAGGCCGACTACCTGCGCGAATCCATCGACCGCATCAACCGAACCGACCCGCAGCCGGGGGAGGACGAGGAGCTGAAGGCGCGCCGCGAACGCATCGAAAACGCGGCTGACATCGCCCAAGGCGTGGGTTCGGCGCTGGGCGCGCTGGATGCCTCGCAGGTGGATGTGGACGCCGCCGACGGCGCTTCGGCCGTGGAACTCATCAATCATGCGGTGACCTCATTGCGCGCGATTCGCGTCGGCGGCACGTTCGCCGAGCAGGCCGATCGGCTTGAATCCATCAATGCCGATTTGGGCGACGTGGTGTTCGCCCTGAGCCAGGAGCTGGGCGACGAAGGCAGCGTGGAGGATCTGGACCAGATCAACGGCCGTATCCACGAGCTTGGCGACCTCACCCGTCGGTGGGGCCCCACCTTGGCCGACGTGCTCGCTTGGCGGGACAAGGCGGCGTTCGATTTGGAGGATCTGGACGCCTCGCCGGAAAAGGTCGCCGAACTCGAATCCGAACGGCAGACGCTGTACGATGCGGCCCTCGCCGCC
>ENA-OOXF01001064-OOXF01001064.1-human-gut-metagenome-genome-assembly--contig:-NODE-1064-length-19033-cov-2.678417_pt1 | contig 19033 bp, 14 predicted proteins | sample MGYA00241586_ERZ501341 | MGnify/ENA primary metagenome ERZ501341 (study PRJEB25962, sample SAMEA2042985) | human gut metagenome | biome: human gut; feature: human-associated habitat; material: faeces... | reverse complement strand
TGGTATAATAAAAATAGAAAGACAACCGCCCACAAGGTGGGTTGCCGATTCAAAGAGTAAGAAAAATCCGCCTCGGTGAATGGCAAATTACAGAGGCGGTTTTTCTATGTGCATTTTACTTTTTGTTCTTAAAAATGAACGTCAGCAATGCCAGTATAAACATACCAAAAATCATAAGATCCTGGAAGGTGTAATATACCATAGACATCACCTCCATTCCAACGGAATTTCGGCAACGCCACCCTGCAACACGGTTGTCCTTATTATTGTATCATGTAAACATATTTTTGACAAGAAAGAAAAGACTTAGTAATAATTTTATCAAATATTTGTGAATGAGATTGATCCATTATGTTAGGAGAGATTGATATGTTCATTAAAGATGGTATCGCTTATGCTGGTGATGCAAGCCCTGCTTTAAAGATATGTGGTGTGCGACCTTTAGCTGATTGGAAATTATGGGTAAGATTTAATACCGGTGAAGCTAAAATCTATGATTTTAAGCCTATGCTCAATTATCCTGCCTTTAAGCCTCTGCTTGATGAAGAGCTTTTTAAACAGGTATATATTGATTATGGAATTGTTGTATGGAACGATGGCGATATTGATATTGCGCCAGAGGAGCTTTACAAAAATGGTGTTGATTCAAGAAAAAGTGCATAGGATATTTTTAGTAAGAAAGATAAAAAACTACCGTCCTCGCAGCTTTTGCTGCGCAGGACGGTAGTTTTGCTTTGTTAAATTACAGGCCGGCCTGCTCAATACCGCTGAACAGGAAGCCTAAATGATTGGTGGAGTTCAGCAACACTACGCGCCAAACACCTTCGTTATATTCCAGCACATTGATACAGGTATTATCCTGCTTAATCTGCCAGAAGTGCGACATATCAAGGCCAAGCAAATCGCAGATAATAGCCTTGTTTACTGCATCATGCGCAGCAACCAGCACAGTTTTGCCTGCATATTTTTCTGCATAGTCATCAAAGGCAGCGCGCGCACGCTTGCGTACATCCTCCAGACTTTCGCCTCCGTCAGGCATTTGTACCAGGTGCGGCTGGGTGTGCCACAGGGCAAACTCCTGCGGAAATTGCTTGGCGATTTCCGGTGCCAGCACGCCTTCCCAGCTGCCGTGATTTATTTCCAGCAGACGCTCATCTGTTGCTACCGGCAACTTGTGCAAATCGGCGCAAAACTTGCAGGTCTGGTAGGAGCGCTGCAGTGGGCTGGAGATGCACACATCAATATGGATATGGTGCAAGCCCTCGGCCAGCAGGTGGCCTTGGCGCAGGCCACGCTCGCTCAGCGGCGTATCCTCCTGCCCTTGGTATCTGCCTTCTATATTCCAGGTTGTTTCACCGTGTCGGACTAAAATTATTCTCATAAAATTTCCTCGCTGTAATTTATTTGGCTTTAGCCTTCGCAGTTGATGAGCTTAACGTCAATAATGCCTTCCACACCGCGCAGCTGCAGCATGATATCGTTCGGAATGTCGTCGCCGACAGCAATTGCCATAATGTTGGTGTCGGATTTAGGAGTGCTGCCAACCTGCATGCCGTTGATGTTTATGCCGGCGCTGCCCAAAATAGTTGCCATTTGACCGATCATATTAGGCTTGTTGACGTGCGGTGCCAGCAGCAGATAGCCTTCGGGATTGAAGTCAACATGATATTGGTCGATTTGTACAATCTTAGGCTGCTTGCCGTCGAACAGGGTGCCTTCAATTTTATGCGTACCCTTGGCAGTAGCAATTTTTACATTGATAGCAGTAGTGAAGTAACCTGGCTTGTTAGCCTTAACCTCTTTAACCTCCAAATTGCGTTTTTTAGCAATGCCGGGAGCATTGACGAAGTTAACGCTTTCCTGCAAAATCGGGTTCAGCAGACCTTTGAGGAAAGCAGTGGTAAGAGCCTGGGTTTCAGTTTCGGCAAGTGCGCCGGTGTATTCTACTTCTACGCTCTTAATGGGGCCGTCTGCCAGGTAGATGCCAACGGTACCCATACGTTCTGCCAGTTTAAAGTAAGGTTGGATAACTGTTGCCACGCTTTTCGGAATGGGAGCCATATTAACGGCGGTCATAACCGGACGGCCTTCGAGAGCATCAATTACGCCGTAAGCAACGTCAACAGCTACGCCAATTTGTGCTTCAATGGTGGAAGCACCGAGGTGCGGAGTTTGTACAACGTTGAACAGGCCCAGGAAGGGGTTGTTTTCTTTGGTAAGCGGTTCAGGCGGATAAACGTCGATAGCAGCGCCGGCAATCTTACCGGATTTTACGCCTTCAGCAATAGCTTCGGGGTCCATGCAGCCGCCGCGGGCGCAGTTGACAATGCGCACACCGTCCTTCATTTTGGCAATAGCGTCTGCGTTCAGCATCTTTTCGGTTTCCTTGGTGAGCGGAGTGTGGATGGTGATGTAATCGGATTTAGCCAGCAGAGTGTCAAAATCAACCAGCTCAACGCCAACCTGATGCGCACGTTCTTCGGTAATATACGGGTCATAACCAATGGTGGTCATTTCCATAGCCTGCATACGTTTGGCAACACGGCTGCCGATACGGCCCACACCGATGATACCAAGGGTTTTGCCCTGAACCTGAATGCCATCGAAGGATTTGCGGTCCCATTTGCCTTCCTGAATGGATTGATGAGCCTGCGGAATGTGGCGTGTCATAGCCATCATCATAGCAACAGTGTGCTCGGTAGCTGCCATGGTGTTGCCTTCCGGGGTGTTGAGTACGACAATGCCTTTAGCGGTAGCGGCGGGGATATCAATGTTATCAACGCCAACGCCGGCGCGGCCGATAACCTTCAGGCGGGTGGAGGCTTCAATAACCTCTTTGGTTACCTTGGTCATGCTGCGGGTTACTAGGCCGTCGTAATTGTTGATAACCTTGATAAGCTCCTCCGGCTTCATGTTGGGCATTACATCTACATCAAAATGTTCGCGCAGCAGAGCTACGCCTTTTTCGCTGATATCGTTGCTGACAAAAATTTTCATGGTGATTATCTCCTTTATGTATAATTTGTAGGTTTTTAGAATGAAGTAAGCAATTAATATATCGTGTAGTGAATAAAAATTTTAGCAAATGAGTGCTTGGAACCATAGAAGCAAGGGTACGTAACTAACTTTTAATGTCTGGCAAATTTTACCGAAGCTTCGTTCTGGTTCCGCACGAAATTTGCGTTGTGTCCTTAAGACACGGGAAAATTTTTCCTGAGCGGAACGATATATTAATTGTGCCGCATATATTCAAAAGTATTATTTGTTTGCTTTCATGTACTCTTCCATAAACTCCGCCAACGCCTTGCAGGCTTCCAGCGGCACTGCATTATAGGCACTGGCGCGGCCGCCGACAAGACGATGACCGCCGATTCCGACAAAGCCTGCAGCCTTGCCCTTAGCTACGAAATCCTTCTCCATTTCCGGCGTAGCCAGATTGAAGGTAATGTTCATATTACTGCGAACTTCGGGAGCCGCATGACCCTTGTAAAAACCATTGCTGTTGTCGATAACGTCATAGATGAGCTTAGCCTTTGCTGCATTATTCTTGGCAATAGCGTTTACGCCACCCTTCTTTTTAATCCAGTGCAGAGTTTTGTTAACCATATAAATGGCAAAGACAGGCGGTGTATTGTACAAAGAATCGTTATTAGCAAAGGTGCTGTACTTCAGCATCGTGGGCAGCTCCTCGCGTGCTGTAGCTAAAAAGCTTTTCTTGGCGATGACGATGACTACGCCTGCAGGACCAAGGTTTTTTTGCGCTCCTGCGTAGATAAGGTCAAAATCCTTGACGTTAACTTTACGCGAAAGAATGTCGCTGGACATATCGCAGATAACGGGAACATCAAACTTGGGGAAATCCTTGTATTCGGTGCCGTAAATCGTATTGTTGGCAGTGAGGTGTACATAAGAAGTATCGGGGCGGAGCGTGAATTCCTGCGGAATGTAGCTGTGGTTTTTATCGGCGCTGGTAGCAGCCTCATAAACCTCGCCGTAGAATTTTCCTTCTGCCATAGCCTTTTTGGCCCAGACGCCGGTGTTGACATAAGCGGCGTATTTTTTAGTGTGGAAATTGGCAGCTGTCATTAAAAATTGGGTACTGCCGCCGCCCTGGATAAACATAATCTCGTAATCTTCGGGGATTTCCATCAGCTCGCGCAGCAGCTGCTTTGTTTCTGCATGCATGGCAGCGTATTCATTGCTGCGGTGGCTCATTTCGATGATGCTCATGCCGGTGCTTTTGTAGTTTAAGAACTCATCCTGCGCTTCCAACAGTACCTCGAGCGGCATAGCGGAAGGACCGGCGTTGAAGTTATATGCTCTTTTCATATATTCTTTCCTTCTTCCTGAAAATAAATAAGGCAAGCACATCCCTTTGGGACGAGCTTGCCTTTATCTCGCGGTACCACCCAAATTGCCATTGCCAAATTGCTTTACCTAAAAAAATAAGCCCTTCATCCCTATCTTGGGACGAGGACTGCTCGCGGTGCCACCCAATTTGCCTATGGCCAACTCTGAACGCTGTATCGGGCGTACCCGTCAAATTCGTCATTTGCCGCTTCGGAGCGGAACTAGTGTGCTTCGCTGCTGCCTTGCATCAACCGCCAGCTTTCTGAAAAGACCTGCACATTGCTTCTCCATCATTGCGTTGCGTAATGTGATTTGTAGATGATTATAGCACGCCTGCTTTTAGAGTCAAGTGTTTTTGTAAAGATTTTTTATGTATACAATTTTTTAAGCTGTTTTGTAACGTAGGTTACAGAAAAGTTGCTAAAAATTTGTTTATGTGATAGAATGGCTTTGACAACCGTGTTGCAGGGTGGTGTTGCCTTCCATTTCTTTTATAGAATGGAGGTGATGCTTATGAAAAAGTACGATTTTAAAGACCTTATGGCTTTTGGCGTATTTATTCTGGCGTTACTGACATTTATATTTCAGTTTAACAAATAATCCAGACATAAGAAAACCACCCCGAAACTTGCCGGTAGCAGGGTGGCTTTCAATCCATAAAAACTACTAAAGGCAACCCACCTTGTGGGCGGTTGTCTTTTCTATTTATAATATAGCACACTGCCGTTTTTTTTGCAAGTTGTGCATATTTAACTTGCGTATTTTCGCTGTTCATGTTAAAGTAAGCATGTAAACAAAATAACGCAACCGCTAGGGGCGCAATTTGCTGAGAGGACTGATGTCCGACCCTTTGAACCTGAATCTGGTTAAAACCAGCGTAGGAAAGCGAGAAGATTTCTGCAAAAAGACAATTCAACCGCTTTCCGACAGGAAAGCGGTCTTTTAATTATAAGGAGGCAAAAATATGGCAACACAAATGCAATTAGCACGCCAGGGCGTAATTACCGAAGCAATGAAAATTGTAGCAGAGCAGGAGCATGTAACTGCAGAATTTATTCGCGAAGGCGTAGCAAACGGTACTATCGCTATTCCCTGCAACATTAATCATAAAAATATTATTCCGCGCGGTGTAGGCACCGGTCTTACCGTAAAGGTTAACGCTAACATCGGCACCTCCAGTAGCTATCCTGATCCGGAACCGGAGCTGGCAAAGCTGCAGGCTGCAATTGATGCAGGTGCAGATTCTGTTATGGACCTTTCTACCGGCAACAATATCAGTGCTTCCCGTCAGGCAATTATTGCTGCATCTACCGTAATGGTTGGCACTGTGCCGATGTATCAGGTAACTGTAGAAACCCTTAAGAAGCGTGGCGCAGTGGTTGAGATGACTAAGGAAGATATTTTCGACGTTATCCGCCAGCAGGCTGCAGATGGCGCCGACTTCATGACCATTCATTGCGGCATTAACAAAAATGTGCTGAAAGCACTCATTGACGAAGGCCGTGAGATGGACGTTGTCAGCCGCGGCGGCAGCTTTATCACCGGCTGGATGCTGCACAATGACGCAGAGAATCCTCTGTACGAATACTATGATGAAATTCTTGATATCTGTGCCGAATATGATGTAACCATCAGCCTTGGTGATGGTCTGCGTCCCGGCTGCATTGCTGATGCTACCGACAGAGCGCAGATTCAGGAGCTGCTGAACCTGGGCGAATTGACACAGCGCGCTTGGGACAAGGGCGTACAGGTTATGGTAGAAGGCCCCGGCCACGTGCCCTACAACCAGATTGCTGCGAACATGCAGCTGCAAAAACGCCTGTGCCACGGTGCACCGTTCTATGTGCTTGGACCTCTTGTAACAGATGTTGCTCCCGGCTATGACCATATTACCAGCGCTATCGGCGGTACTCTTGCTGCTGTCAGCGGTGCTAACTTTCTTTGCTATGTAACTCCGGCAGAGCATTTGGGCCTGCCTGACTTAAATGACGTACGCGAGGGCGTAATCGCTACACGTATCGCTGCGCATGCCGCTGATTTGGCTAACGGCAACAAGCAGGCATGGGAGTGGGACCTGAAGATGGCAAGAGCACGTAAGGTTCTGGATTGGCCGGCTCAGCTTGATCTGGCTATCGACCCGGTAAAGGCTAAGGAATATCGCTGCCGCAAGAACAAATCCGATGATGAGGCTTGCTCCATGTGCGGTGATTACTGTGCAGTTAAAATTGTCGGTCAGTACCTGGAAGAGCATATGAGAAAGCATTGAGCCGTTACTTGAAAAAATAGTATGAATGTGATATATTAAATATAGAAAAAGACAACCGCCCACAAGGTGGGTTGCCGAGAAAAGAAATTTAGAAAGCCACTTCTTTACCCGCAAAGTGTAGGAGTGGTTTTCTTATGTCTGGGTTATTTACAATATTGAAAAATAAATGTAAGTAATGCCAGAATGAACATTCCGAAGAGCATTAAATCTTGAAAGGAATAGTTCTTCATAAGCATCACCTCGATTCCTGAGGAATTAAGGCAACACCATCCTGCAACACGGTTGTCAAAAACATTTTATCATAAAATATAGATTAAAGCAATAGAACGTTTGCTTATAAAGGAGGAGTTGCAATACTAAAGAAAAAGACAGTATTGACAATAGAAGAACGCTTGCAGCAGGCAACGGAGCAGGCGTTGGCAAGCATCAATCTGATGAAGAAATCCATCCTTGCGCGTGCCTTCCGCGGTGAGCTGGGCACGAACAAAGCGAGCGAAGCGAGCGCGCTGGAGCTTTTGCGGCAGGTGCTGGCGGAAAACTGAGCATAAGCAAAGAAGAGCATGTTATTATAGGAAAAGAGTGATATTATGCGTATTGTGGCTTGTGATGATGATGTAAGCGAGCTGGAAGAGCTTAAACAGCAACTGCAGGAAATAGGAAGGAAGTATCAGCTGCTTTTGGATATACGTACATTTACTGAAGGGGAGCAGTGCTGTGAATACTTGTGTTTAAATAGCGCTGACATTGTCTTTATGGATATCTATTTGAAGCCTGGTAATGGCGTGGAGTTTGTGCGGCGTTTGCGCCAGCACAGGCTTAACTTTAAGCTGGTCTTTCTTACTTCGAGTAATGACTTTGCCATTGAAAGCTATGAGCTGGATGCGGCGTATTATCTGCTGAAGCCTTTGCAGCCGGAAAGGCTGGAGCAGGCGCTGAAGCGCTGCGGTGTTTTTGACAAGGAAGAGTATGTTACTTTTGATACTGCGGTGGAGACGGTAAAGCTAAAGCCCAAGGACATTATCGTTGTAGAGGTGCAGGATAAATACTGCTATATTCACACAGCACAACGCACCTATAAGGTGTACAGCTCCATCAACAAGGTGCGGGAAAAGCTGACACAGGATTATTTTCTGCTGACCTATCGCAGCGTGCTGATTAACATGCATTATGTAGAGGGTGTCTACAGCAATTATTTTTTGCTGGGCAATGGCTTTAAGGCACCCATCAGGGTGCGCGACAGCGCAGCTGTGCGCAACGCCTATATGCAGTGGGCGTTGCTGCAGGATTAAGGATACTTTGTTATAAAGAAATGGAACCTCCGTTACGGTCATAAAGGCCGTTGCGGAGGTTCTTTTTAGTGATTAGTGGTTAGTGGTTAGTGTGGAGTGATTAGTGGTTAGTTTTTAGTGAAAAATGCTTTAACTATTGTTTTGTTTGTTACAGTTTTGAACAAAAAATAATCAAGTAAAGTTGGCAAAATGCGTTTTACGATGAGAACCTGCGCTTTACGATACAAGGCATTGAATTCACTGAATTTTATGAGATAATGACCATGATAAGAGTTGTGCGGAAGGCGTCGGATGGTGATAGTTGCATAAGGCGCACGCATGGGTTTGTTTTATACTTTAAGGAGGATGATGATTATGACTAGGAAAAAGAGTAATGTCAAGGCGTTGGCGCTTGCCGTTACGTGTGCTATTCTCGCAGGGGGGGACATTGGTCTTAAACCGGTGTATGCTGCGACTCCGATTTATCATGATGTAGTAAAATATGACAGTGCTAACCGAACTTTAGACTATGAATTTGATGATGGTGCAGGTACTGGTACAGCTGCCATTCAAAAAATTAATTTTGGTAATATAGTCCTTGACGGCAGTAGCGGCGCTGGCACAATTACAGCTACTAGCTTGAAGCTGAATGGTATAGGTGATATTAAAACTGCTATTGAAGGCAAAGCCGCTCAAGCGGATGTTGAGAATAATAAAAATAATATCGCAAATTTGCAAACTAAAACTACCAAAATTTCTTATAACGCTACAACTGGGACAACTGTTGAGGGCGCAATTACAGCTACTGGTAATATTACTGCGAATGGCGGTTTAAGTGCAGCTAATGGCAGATTCACTGTTAAGGCAAGTGGTGAAACTGTATTCAACGATGAGACTGATTTGAATAAAACGACAACTATTAAAGCCGGTGAAACTGTAGTCAAAGGTGCTAATGGCAAGGTAACTATTAATAATAGTGGAATTAACATTGCCCAAAAAGAACTAGGTACTAATAAAGATCTTAGTATTACGCTTGACAGCGGTTATGTGGATGCAAGCGGATACGTGAAAGCTCCTAAATTTATCATTGATAATGACAATGGATTTGTGAAGGAGGCAGATGGGAAGAGCCGCTTGACAGTTAGCGACGTAGACGAAACTGGTGCAGTAACGAACTCCGTTAAAATTGGAGGCGGCAATATTCTTGCATCCGGCGATGTAAATGTTGCTGGTACTTTGTGCACGAACACAATTTTAAACGCTACTCATGGCGAAGGTGTTACTGTTGATGGCGTAAAGTTTAAAGCTGGCGCTGTTAGTGGTATTTCAGATATCAATGATGGCATTATTAAATTCACGAAAAATGGCACCGAAAATATAGTTCAAATTAATAGCGATTTAATGTTCAATGATGATGCTGGTCAACAAGCAGCTACATTAACTCTTGAAGGTGTTAAAACCCTTAACGGCTTGTCTAACGGCAGTAGCAAAATTGAAGCTGGTAATGGCTCTGTAGTTGGCGGCGTAACGTTTGACCAGGGTAAAGTTACTAATGTAGTAAGCATTAACGATAACTTGAAATTTGAGCCTGACGGAATTTATCTTAATAAAGGTGATCAAACAAAACAAATAAAAATTGACAATGACGGAAAAATCATCATCGGTACTTCCTCTAGTGCTTATGATACCGATGGTTTCTATGCTGGCGGTGATGATTATGGTGCTGCTAAAGCTGGCATTAAGAGTGATGGTTCTTTGAAAGCAACTGGGTTCACTGTTGATGGTGCAACTGGCAACACTACCATTGGTGGCGATTTGACTGTAGCTGGCGCAGCAAGCTTTGCCAAAGCAACTACCTTTGCTGGTGGCATTAAGACTGATAAAATTAGCGAAAAAACTGAAGGTCAAGGCGTTAAAGTTGATGATGTTCTGTTGAAAGACGGTGGCATTACTGCAGCTGGCGATGCGTTCTCTGTTGAAGGTGCAACTGGCAACGTAGCGACAAAAGGCGATATCGAAGGCAAGAATATTACTGCAACCGGTGCATTGAAGGGAAAGACCTTAGGTATTGGCGGTGCTGGTAATGCTCAATTTACTGTTGATGAAAACGGCGCAGTAAAAGCTGCCGGTGGCAATGTTACCATCGATAAAGATGGCAATGCACAGTTTGGTGCGGTCGCTAACAATAGAACAACTATTGCAGGAAAGTTAGCAACATTTGGTGAGAATACAACAACGGATTATACGACAATTAATGGTGGTGAGCTCGATACTTATAATTTAACAGTTAGAAATGATATGAATGTTAATAATTTCAAAGCGAAAAATATTACTTCAGAAAATAGAATAACTGTTGGTGATACTGCTAATGGAGTTTACCTTGATTCAAATGGTACATTGAGCTTAGGCACAGAGACAAATCAGAATTTAGGAAAAACTCAACTTGCTAATATCAATGATACCATCAAGTCCGGCAAGGTAATTGATGCTACTTCTGCAACTATTGGCAATGTAGCAATTAATGGTGGCGATGTAACAACAGCAACAGGCACTATTATGGGAAAAACTATTACCGATGGCAATGGCTTTACGGCAAATGGTGGTAAAATTACTGCAAGAGAAGGTCAAATTGGTAATGTTGTAATTAGCGCAGCCGGTGAGGTAAGCGGAGTTACCTCTTTAAATGTAAATGGCGAAATTAAAGCTAATACCTTTAAGGTTGATGGTAATAACTTCCTGGATGGCAATGGTATTACTGCTAAAGGCGGCACAATTGGCGGAGCTGTTATCGATGGAACAACTTTAACTGTTGGCGGTACGAAATTAGACAGTACTGAAGGCATTACCACTAATAAATTAAAGATTGCCGGTATGACCTTAACTGGTACAGGATTAAATACCGGCGCTAATACCTTCGAGGTTAATGGTGTTGAGTTTAAGCAAGGTCAAGTAACTGCTAAGGCTAGCGAAGGCTTTGTTGCCGGCACGTCTTCCTTTAAACAGGGTTCCTTGATTGTCGATGATAATAACAAATTAGAAGCAACCAATGGCTTAACCACTGGAAAAGCAACTGTTAATGGTACTTTGGATGTTACCGGTAAGGCTACCTTTGGTACTGCCGGCAAGCAAACTACTATTGATGGCGATGCCATTACAACTGATACTCTTAAAGCTAACAAGCTTATCTTAGGTGCTTCCGGTGATACTACTGTTGAAGTTGATAAAGATGGTTCCCTGATAGCAGCTAAAGGAAAGTTTAAAGTTGATAAGGACGGTGCATTGAAGGCAGCTAATGGTGCATTTAATGTAGATAAAGATGGCAAAACTACCTTTACTAAGGATGCTGATAATTTAAGCTCTATTAATGGTGGTAACATTTGGGCGAAGGCAACTGATGCTGCTAATCATACAAGCTCTGAATTGCAGCATGATTCCACAGGCTTGCATGTTAGCGGTACTCATGCTGGTAAAACATCTGCTTTTGCTTTTGATGCTGCTACCGGAATTAGTACCTTCACTGGTCAAGATAATTCTACTGTGACAATTAATGGCAGCGCTATTCGTTCGGCAAAGAGTGATGGAACTGCAGGCAGGCTTGATGGCGAAAACCTGACTCTTTACAAAGATGCTAACAACCAGACTACAATGTCTGCCGGTAAAGTGACATTCAAGAGTGCTAAAGCTGGTCAGTACGGTGGTACTGAAACCACTATTGATGGTGGCGTAATCACTACCGATACTCTTAATGTTCAACGCATCAACCTTGGCAAAGAAATGGTTAATAGCGATGGAACAACTACTAATATTGGTTCGAACCTTTCTATCGATGAATATGGCAATATCAAAGCGGCAGGCGGTAATTTTACTGTAGCTGGTACTGATCAAGGTAATAATAAAGGTGCTTTACACAACGAGGTTGGCAATACTTCCTTTAACACTACTGTAGATGGCGCAAGCATGAAGTTTAATAACACTGCTGCAACTGGTGGCGTTGAATCTAAGGTTACTGTTGAAGCGAATAAAGCAACTGTTGCTGCTGGCGACAAAGCTTCCTTCGTAGCTAATGCTGATAACGGTGGCTCTGCTACTATTACTGGCGGTACGCAGACTGTAACCACTACTGATAATGGCACTGAATTTAAGAACTCTGCTCACAATACTCCGTTCGAAGGTGGTAATGCAACCACAACCATCATCAACGGTAACGAAATTACCACCGGCAAGATTACCACTGACCAATTAGTAATTACCGGTCAGGGAAATGCTCATGGCAATGGTTCTATCGCCTTCGGTGGCAATGGCACCATTAAGAGCGATATCAACGATGGTACTGCTAATGGAAAAAATACCAGCTTTGAAACTACGTTGGATGGCGTAAATACCAAGGTAACCGATGGCACGACTACTACGGAAAACAAGGTTACCGCTGCAGGCAACAGCAACACTGTTACTAAGGACGAGAAGCATAAATCCGAATTCAACCAGGGTTTGACCAGCATCGGCGGCGTGGTAACGAATGGCGAAATTAAGGTAGCGCAAAAATTAGACGGTGCAACTGGCCTGCTTACCAACGAAGTTACTGATGCCAACGGAAGCAGCAAGCTGGAGCAAAGCGGCACTGGCCTGACCTATACGGACAGCGCTAATGCAGGCAACGCAACACGTATCGACAGCAGCGATGTTTCCATCGGTTCCGCAACTGAGCCCGATAAGCGCATCAACCTGTCCGACCTTGGCCAAATTGACGAGCTTGACAAAGAAATCCGCGATAACGAAGTGTACAAGAACAACGAAACTGCAGTAGGCGGCATCAATGCTGAAGCTGCAATCCGCCGCGGTGAGGTTGAACGTCTGGATAACCGCATCAGCGAAGAAGTTACCCGTCTTGACGGCCGCATTAACGACGTCAACGATCGTGTAAATAAGGTAGGCGCAATGGCAGCAGCTATCGCTTCTCTGAAGAGCATCGGCTATGATCCGCAGGCTCCGAGTGAATTCAGCATCGGCCTCGGTCAATACAAGGGCGAGACCGGCGTGGCAATGGGCTTCTTCCACTATCCGAACAAGAACTTCATGATCAACGTAAGCCTGTCTACTGCCGGCGGCGAAACCATGGGCGGTATCGGTGCAACTTGGCGCTTCGGTCACAAATCCCCGCAAAAGCTTTTAGAAGAGCAGCGCGAGGAGCAGGCTAAGAAGGAGCTGGCAGCAGCCGAAAAATATCAGGCAGCAGCAAAACTTGCCAAAGAGGCGCAGGAGCGTGCTGAATATGCAGCCAAACTGGCGCGTCAGGCACAGGTGAGCGCAGATAATGCTAAGGCAGCAGCTGATGCAACCCAGGCTAAACATTTTGGCTGATAAGCTGGCAGCAGGTGCAGTCATAGCAGGATAACAACTGTTTTTCCTATAAATCATCATACTCCGCCAAGCAATGCCCCCAACCGCTTGCTTGGCAGTTCATGAGGCTGGAATCATCATACTGACCTTATGAACAAAAAGGCTGGAGTTTGAGCGTTTGCTCAAATTCCAGCCTTAAAACTTGCAAAGCTGTGAATTGTGTGGTATATTAGTTATAGAAAAGACAACCGCCCACAGAGGTGGGTTGCCGAGTTTAGTTAAGAAAAATCCGCTCCGAGCTCGCCAAAGTCAAGGGGCGGTTTTTCTATGTCCGTAACTTTTTTACTATTTGTTCTTAAAAATGAACGTAAGTAATGCTACGATAAAAATTCCAAAGGACATTAAATCCTGAAAGCTGAAATATACCATAGACATCACCTCCATTCGTATAGAATGAAGGCAATCACACCCCGTGAACCGGTTGCCAAAAACATTCTATCATAAAATTTCAACTAAAGCAATAAAATGTTTGCTTATAAAGAACTTCATTAAAAAATTAAGACCTTGGCGTCAGTAAAAACTGACATCAAGGTCTTTTTGTTACGCTTTGCGTCTGAGCATATCGGCAATGCGCTTTTGGTTTTCCATCGCTGTCAACGCTCTTTCGTACAGCAGCATCTGCAGCTTGCTTTTGACAGGCTGCAAATTTGGCGAGCCTTCGATAGTGTAAACAACATTATCGTCCTTATCGGTGTACAGGCTTTTGAGCAACGCATACTGCGTGCCATCGTTATTATACAAATAAATCTGCGTCATGCTGATTGCTGTTTTCAGCTCCGGCTTGGTGGCCTGCAGCTTAGGCAGCATTTCCTTATTGTAGCGCAGCTCGGCAGACAACAGCAAAAAAAGCTTGTCGCCCTGGCGCAATGCCTGCAAATTATCCTTATCAAGATATAAATCGCCAGCGCTGGTGCTGGTTATTTTTTCCATGTTAGCGTTTTTATCAGTGCCTGCGCCAGCGAAGGCTGTGCAAGTGCAGGCAAGCGCAAAAATCAGCGTCAGTAAAATAAGTAATTTTTTCATCATTAAGTCCCGCCTTTGTTTATAGTAGAAGAAGCTTTTCCTTTATCATACAATTTTTGGCGCAATAAGTAAAGCAGCAAATGTGCTTGCTGTGCACGTCTCCAGGATACTACTTTTTGAATAAATGCGCCAGAAAAAATCTTTTGTTAAAGCATTACAGGCAGCTTTGCTTTTGGCAGCATAAACTTTAAATTTACTTCAAGCTTTTACTCTGCTATACTATAATTGTATAAGCGTTGAGGAGGTGCAGTCATGCCATTAGAATATTATTTTATGCTGGCGGGCCTTGTCCTGCTGCTGATAGAATTTGTGGTGCCGGGCTTTGGAATTTTCGGTGTCAGCGGTATGGTGTGCCTGACAGTCGGCGGCTTTTACGTGTTGGGCGGCAATGCCTGGGCGGCGCTGGTGCTGTTGGCAGTGTATCTGTTTTTGGTGCTGGTAATTATGCTGCTGTGCGTGTATCTGCCCAAGGAAAGCAAGTATAATCCCTTTGTGCTGTGGACACGCCAAAAAAACAGCGAAGGCTATACCGGCGGCAAAAATTGGAGCATGCTGGTGGGCAAAAGAGGCACAGCCTTGACTACGCTGCGTCCTGCAGGCACGATTCTGGTGGACGGCAAGCGTCTTGATGTGAGCAGTCAGGGAGATTATATCGAAAAGTCTGCTCCCGTGATTATCGTGCGGGTAGAGGGCAGCAAAATTTTTGTAGAACAGACGAAGGAGTGACGTTATGGATTTATTATTCAGTATGGTTTTCGGCAGTGGCTTTGCAGTAATTATTGCTATTGCCGGTATAGCGATTTTTCTTAACTTTGTGCCGTTGGGACTGTGGATTTCCGCCATTGCCGCCGGTGTTAATGTAGGCATCTTCAACCTCATCGGTATGCGCCTGCGCCGTGTGCCCGCGTCGCAGATTGTGCTGCCTTTGATTAAGGCGAATAAGGCGGGCCTTGACGTAAACGTCAACCAGCTGGAGGCGCATTATCTGGCAGGCGGTAACGTTGACCGCGTTATCGACGCTTTGATTGCTGCCCACAGAGCGCAGATTGAGCTGAGCTTTGAGCGTGGCTGTGCCATTGACCTTGCGGGACGCAACGTGCTGGAGGCTGTGCAGATGAGCGTTAACCCCGAGGTTATCGAAACTCCGGTAGTAAGCGCTGTTGCCAAGGACGGCATCGAGCTGAAGGTTAAAGCGCGCGTAACCGTGCGCGCCAACATTGACCGCTTAGTAGGCGGTGCTGGCGAAGCAACGATTATTGCGCGTGTCGGCGAAGGCATTGTAACAAACGTAGGCTCCAGTGCCGACCACAGCAAGGTACTGGAAAACCCCGACTATATTTCCAAAACGGTTTTGGATAAAGGCTTGGATGCAGGCACCGCTTTTGAAATCCTTTCCATTGATATTGCGGACGTAGATGTTGGCCGTAACATCGGTGCTGCGCTGATGACCGACCAGGCGGAGGCAGACAAGCGCATTGCTCAGGCGCGCGCTGAGGAACGCCGTGCGATGGCTGTTGCCAAGGAGCAGGAAATGAAGGCCTATACACAGGAAATGCAGGCGAAGGTTGTGGAAGCACAGGCTAAGGTGCCGACAGCTATGGCAGAGGCACTGGCCAACGGCCGCTTGGGCGTAATGGATTACTATCGCCTGAACAATATTCAGGCAGATACGCAGATGCGCCGCACGATTGCCGAGGTAAGCCCGGAGGGCGAGGAAAAGCCTGAGGGCGGCAAATAAGCGAGGTGCAGCTTATGGGCGGTTTATTTGACAGTGATTTAATCCCCCTGCTTTTTGTCCTCGTAATGCTGGCCAACGTATTTTTGGACAGGCGCAACCGCCGCCGCAGACAGCGGGAGCTGCCGCAAGAGCAGCCGCAGGAAACGGCGGCCGACGCAGGCAGAGCAGCAAACGCAGGCTAAGCCTAAAGATATTGCCGCCGAGTTTGAACGCCGTCTGAAAAAGACAACGGAGGAGGCGCAGGCACGCAAGCGTCAAAGCAGCCAAGGCGTAGTGCATGACGGAACGCGTGTGCGCCGTGATGATGGCAGCAGAGTTCACCGTGACGGCGAAGCACTGCATGACCATACTGGCAGAATTCACCGTGAAAATGAAGCCCTTGTGCATGACAAGGGCAAGGTTTATTATGACCCCCGCGGGGATTACAGCTACGACGAAGCAAAGATGAACGCTGCCGCAGCGGCGTTTAACGCACGCTACGCACAGCAGGCGCAGCCTGCGCCCAAAAAGCGCGTCAAGCTGAAGCATGCGGCGCTGGTCAACGGCATTATCATGGCAGAGGTATTAGGAAAACCGCGCGCTCTTAACCCCTACGAGGAGCGCTGATTTAAAGATTCTCGCAAACAGTAAGGAGATGTTGGAGAATGCTGGAAAAGCTGGATTTGAGTAAAAAAGTGTCCAAGGAAGATTACAACAGGCAGATGGAAGTGCTGGGTGAACGCCTAGGAAAGGCGCAGCGCCTGGCGCGCGATGCCAAAAGACCGATTATTATCGTGTTTGAGGGCTGGCGCGGTGCACGCCGCAGTGCGCTGATTAACGAAATGATGCAGCAGATGGATGCCCGCGGCTTTAATGTTTATTCCAGCGTGCGTTTGCGCGGCGTAATTCAGGAGCAGCCGTTTTTCAGTGCCTTCTGGAAGCGCTTGCCGGCGTTGGGACATATTGCCGTTTATCACCGCAGCTGGTATTATCTGAAAAACGCCAACGAGCTGGCGGATAAAGAGGATAACACCAAGTATCCTGCTGTTTCCTTTGAGCATATCAACAACTTTGAAAAAATGCTCACGGACGATAATTATCTTGTGCTCAAATTTTTCCTGCATCTGTCACCTGAGCAGCAAAAGAAAAATATCGCCAAGAATGCCAAAACACTGGGCAAGGCGTGGCGTGACCTGAATCCGGCTCTTGATGAAAGCGACAACTACGATAAATTTTTGCCGCATTACGAAAAAATGCTGGAGGCCACCGATACGGTAAACGCTCCCTGGCACCTGATTGCCGACGATGATCCTCGTAGCGCGCGTCTGGAGGTTTTCAATAAGATTGCCGATGCTATCGAAAAGGCCGTGCAGATGCCTGCAGAGTCTGCTGCCGACAAGCGCACTGCGGCCACCTACGATGTGCTGAGCAAGATTGACGCCAATAAGGAGCTTACTAAAGAAGAATATAAGGAAAAGCTCGATAAGTACCAGAAAAAGCTGACACAGCTGCAGATTGAAATGTTCAAGGCGCAGATTCCGGTAGTCATCGGCTTTGAGGGCTGGGACGCTGCCGGCAAGGGCGGCGCTATCCGCAGACTGACGGCGGCACTGGATCCGCTGGGCTTCCATGTGCATCCGATTGCGGCGCCGAACGTGGTTGAAAAGCAGTTCCATTATCAGTGGCGCTTCTGGACCAGACTGCCGCAGCCGGGCACTATAGCGATTTTTGACCGCACCTGGTACGGCCGTGTTATGGTGGAGCGTATCGAAGGCTTTGCCAAACCGCAGGAATGGCAGCGTGCCTACGATGAAATCAAGGATATGGAGGCGCAGTGGAGCGAGCACGGTATCGCCATCGCCAAATTCTGGCTGCAGATTGACAAGGATGAGCAGCTGCGACGCTTCAATGACCGTCAGAATGACCCCAACAAGCAGTGGAAAATTACGGACGAGGACTGGCGTAACCGTGATAAATGGGATGCCTACGAAGCGGCAGTCAACGAAATGCTGGTGCGCACCGATACCTCGTATGCACCGTGGACTGTGGTCGAGGGCAACAATAAATATTATGCCCGCTTAAAGGTTTTGAAAACAGTTATCGATTTGTTTGAACGTAAGCTGGCAGAAAAAAATCAGTAAAATACAAGAGGATATCAGCGTAATTTTGCGCTGATATTTTCTTAATACATTATAGATACTCGGAGAGGAAATGCTTTGTCCTGGATAATCAAAAACTACATTAAAGAAACAAGAGAAAATGAAACCGGCGCGCAGGTGTATCCGCCGGGCTTACGCCATCCGGTAGCGTTTATTTACCCCAACGTCTACCATCTGGGCATGTCGAACCTGGGAATGCACATTTTGTATCAGATGATTAACGAGCGCGGCGACAGCGCCTGCGAACGCTTCTTTTTGCCGGATAAACGATTGCAGCAGGAGCATATCAAAAGCAAAACACCGCTGCTAAGCTTGGAAAATCAGCGTCCGCTGGCAGATTTTGACGTTATCTTCGTCATGCTGTCCTTTGAAATGGACTATGATAATCTGCTGACGGTGCTGGATTTGGGCAATATCCGCCTGCGGGCGGCGGAGCGCAATCAGCGCGAGCCTTTGGTGATTATCGGCGGTCCCTGTGCTACCTTTAATCCCGAGCCTTTGGCTGCTGTGGCTGACGCCTTTGTTATCGGCGAGGGCGAGGAAACAGTGCAGCATGTGCTGGATACTATCTACCGGGAGGAAAGCAAGCAAGAGCGTCTGGCGGCGCTGGCGCAGGTGCCGGGCGTTTATGTTCCTAGCCTGTATACGGCGCAGTACGATGATGAGGGCGAGTTTACCGCCCTGCTGCCGCAGGAAGGTGCGCCTGCAAAGGTAGCGCGCCAGTGGGCACGTGATATTGACGCGTATCCGCACACCTCTGCTATCGTGACGAGCGGAACGGAATTTGAGGATATGTTTATCGTCGAGGTGGCGCGTGGCTGCGGCCGTCACTGCCGCTTCTGCATGGCAGGCT
>ENA-OOXF01001061-OOXF01001061.1-human-gut-metagenome-genome-assembly--contig:-NODE-1061-length-19053-cov-3.534951_pt1 | contig 19053 bp, 17 predicted proteins | sample MGYA00241586_ERZ501341 | MGnify/ENA primary metagenome ERZ501341 (study PRJEB25962, sample SAMEA2042985) | human gut metagenome | biome: human gut; feature: human-associated habitat; material: faeces... | reverse complement strand
GAGTTCAGAACTGATATACGCAAGTGCCTCCACGTAATTCAGTTTCAGACCTCTTTCCTTTCTCTCTTTTGCAAGATTTCCTGCCATATGAAGCATTAATTTTTCCTGTTCTTTGGGATTCAGCCTCATGATATTCCTCCTCTCGAATTGTGCGGATTATAATATGCAAAAATCTGTTACTGTTCACTTCGTTCTCAGTAACGTAGCCAAAACACCTCGCGGGATAGTGGTGTGTGAACAGTAACAAAAATCTTCGTAGTACGCAAAAAAGAGCAGACAATGGGATTCTTTCTCAGACCCCATTGTCTGCTCTTTGCACGAAAATTTTTATATAGGGGATTATAACTTGTGTTTCTTTGATGGTCAAGATGTTTTTTGTGAACTTTTTGTTTCTTCTTCTATTTCCATTATTCTGCTACAAGTCTGACCAATTTCCCAGATATCTTTGTTTAATTCTCCCCTTGACGATAAGCGCCCCCAAAGGTGTATCATAGTTTTGTGTTAAAGGAGGTAAACTATTATGTTTGAAACATTAGGAGAAAAGGCTGAAGAAAAAGCAATGGTGCAATTCCTTGAACGCTTTACGGACTATCCATTTCTGATAAAGTTCAAGAATTCCGAATATCCAATCGGAGAGGGAGAACCCACATTTACAGTAAATTTTAAGGAAACAATTCCTCTGGCCGAGCTGCTAAAAAGCACTTCCCTGGCATTAGGCGAGGCTTATATGCGGGGAGATCTGGATATTGAAGGAAATCTTTACGAGGCACTGGATCATTTTCTGGGACAGATGAGCAAATTTTCTACCAATGAATCTGCTCTGAAAAAGATCATGTTCAGTTCTACATCCAAAAAAAATCAGGAAAAGGAAGTCACCAGCCACTATGATATCGGAAATGATTTTTATAAATTATGGCTGGACGAAACCATGAGTTATTCCTGTGGCTACTTCATTCATGACGATGACTCTTTATATCAGGCACAGGTCAATAAAGTAGATTATATTCTGAAAAAATTGCATCTGGAAGAAGGTATGAGTCTTCTTGATATCGGCTGCGGATGGGGTTTTCTGCTGATTGAGGCTGCTAAAAAATACAAAGTACATGGTACAGGAATCACTTTAAGCCACGAACAATATACAGAATTCCAGAAGCGCATCAAAGATCAGGGCCTGGAAGATTATCTTACAGTGGAACTGATGGATTACCGTGATCTGCCAAAGCATGACTATCAGTTTGACCGGGTAGTCAGTGTGGGAATGCTAGAACATGTTGGCCGTGACAATTATCAGCTCTTCCTTGACTGTGTAGAGAAAGTTCTGAAACCGGGCGGATTATTCCTGCTTCATTTTATCAGTGCACTGAAAGAACATCCGGGTGATCCATGGATCAAGAAATATATCTTTCCAGGCGGAACTGTTCCCAGTCTGAGAGAAATCCTGAATCATATGGCAGAGGACAATTTCCACACTCTGGACATTGAAAATCTGCGTCTGCATTACAATAAAACTCTGCTCCACTGGGAAAAGAATTTCCGTGAGAATATAGAAAAGGAAAAGACCATGTTTGATGAATCCTTCCTGCGTATGTGGGAACTTTACCTGTCAGCATGTGCTGCAACCTTCCATAACGGAATTATTGATCTGCACCAGATTCTGATGACTAAAGGAATCAATAATGATCTGCCAATGACACGCTGGTATTAAAATAACTGCCTGGATTTTTGTTTTTGAAATCCAGGCAGTATATATATGATATTCCAGTACAGACCAGTAATCCATAGCAAGGGTTCTAAGCTGAATTTCTACCAGTTCCTTCTGTCTGCTCCTCTTCCTTTTTCCTCGGAACCGGCTTCTCACTCTGCTTATCCTGTTTTTTATTCTTTGATTTCTTTTTATTCATGATAGCCTGCACTTTCTGAAAATATTTGTATTTTTTATAATATATCATCTGCAGAGTATTTACATCAAAATCTATGTAATATGCAGGCAAAAGTTACTGGTAAATAAAGCCCGGTATTTACTCACTATTTTAAGTTTTAAGTATCAAGATTTATTCTATTTACAGGATTTTTGCCAGAAATTCTTTCGTTCTCTTATTTTCGAATCCGACGTTTTCAGTGAACAGTAATGAATCATCACAAAATTCATACAAAACGACACAGGATTCCATTGTTTCGCTGCATATCTACATGCTATACTAGATTACATATCTTATGGGCATTTCGCCCGCAAACAGAAGGATTCAGGCCAGAAGGCCGGGAGGTTTTTATAATGATTATTTACGTTGATGCATCCGTGATCCAGACCGGAAACGGAACAAAAGAAAATCCATTCAAAACTATTCAGGAGGCCGCTGCAAAGGCACTTCCGGGAGATGAAGTCATCGTTGCACCGGGATTATACCGTGAAGCTGTTAATCCGATTCACGCTGGAACGGCAGACAAGCGTATCACCTACCGTTCTGCAATAAAAGGACAGGCGCACATTACAGGAAGTGAAGCTGTCAAAGACTGGGAAAATGTAGAAGGTACTGTATGGAAAGCAGTCATTCCGAACGGAATCTTCGGTGATTATAACCCATTTACTACCCTGGTATCCGGAGATTGGTTTATCGCTACATTTATTGCTCATACAGGAGATGTATATCTGAATGAAAAATCCATGTATGAAGTAACCACTCTGGATAAAGTTAAAAATCCACAAAAAAGTACTATCTCATGGGATCCTGATTTCTCTGTATATACATGGTATGCAGAACAGGATGAAGCCAATAATCAGACAATTATTTATGCAAACTTCCATGAAAAAGATCCCAATAAAGAAAATGTTGAGATCAGTGTAAGAAGAAACTGCTTCTATCCAGAAAGTGAAGGAATCGGATATATCACTCTCTCCGGTTTCCGCATCAGTCAGGCTGCTACTCAGTGGGCTCCCCCTACCGCTTATCAGGAGGGAATGGTCGGTCCTCACTGGTCCAAAGGATGGATCATCGAAGACTGTGAAATCTATGAATCCAAATGCAGCGGTATTTCTCTTGGTAAATATCTGCAGCCTGAAAATGATAACAAATGGTTAAAGTGGAAATACAAAGACGGAACTCAGACAGAACGCGACTGCATCTGCCAGGCTTCCTATGAAGGATGGGATAAAGAACACATCGGTTCCCATATTGTGCGCAGATGTGAAATCCATGACTGCGGTCAGACAGGTATTGTAGGACATCTTGGAGGCGTATTCTCTGTTATTGAAGACAACCATATCCACCACATTAATAACAAGCAGAATCTGGCAGGAGCAGAGATTGGCGGTATCAAAATGCATGCTGCTATCGATGTTATTTTCCGCCGCAACCATATCCACAACTGCACCCGTGGTCTGTGGCTTGACTGGCAGGCACAGGGAACCCGCGTTACAGGAAATCTCTTCCATGACAATGCTCTTCCTAATGACTTCGAGGCAGGGGATGACGCTGTCACAAGCGTAGGAGAAGATATCTTCGTTGAGGTTTCCCATGGTCCGACATTAATCGACCACAATATCCTGCTGTCTGACCGTGCACTGAAAATTGCAACCCAGGGTGTTGCCCTTGTACATAACCTGATCTGCGGCGGCTTCGTTTCTATTGGTATCGGTACAGACAACGGTGCACCTGATATTCCATCTCCCAGATATACTCCATATCACACCAAACACGGAACTCAGGTTGCAGGATTTATGACCATCCTTCATGGAGATGACAGATTCTACAACAACATCTTCGTTCAGAAACCAATCCGTCCTTGTATGCAGGATCTGGCTGATCTTATGGGTAACAATGGAAATATGTGGGATGACTGCAATGTGATCACAGGAACTTTCAAATTTAACGGATATCCAACCTTTGATGAATGGAACAAACAGTTCGAAGGTTACTGCGGAATGGGTTCTGAGACAACAGGCAACTGCTATTATGATCATCTTCCTGTATGGGCATCCGGCAATCTCTATTTCAATGGAGCACGTGCATGGGAAAAAGAAACAGATGCAGTCACAGATACAGAACACACTGTAGATATCTCTGTTGAAGAGAAAGAAGATGGCTGGTATCTGAAGACCAACCTGTATGATATCATCAAAGAAGAAAACGACGGTATCATCTCAACTGAAACACTTGGTATGGCATTCGAACCGGAGCAGAAATACGAAAATCCTGACGGAAGCCCGATTATCTTTAATCAGGATTTCTTTGGAAATCACAGAGATGTCAAAACTGTCGCAGGACCATTTACGGATAAAAAAGCATCTGAGCAGAAGCTCTTTTAACCTGATATCCATATAGTCAATAGCTTTACCATATATAAACCATACATAAAAACAGCTATGAAGAGTACAGATATTTTTATCTGCAGCTCTTGCATAGCTGTTTTCTTATTTTGTCATACTTTTTTATAGCAGTCCTAATAAATAATGCATTTAAGACAGTTCAGCAGAGTGCGAAAGACAAGGAAGATATCTGACGCAGAATTTCACACTCTGATGGGCTGGATTATGATGCATTATTTACTCGGGCTGCTATAGATGCAAGCATTTTTGTAGACTTTCGGATGCACCACAGGCATGTCGGAAAAATATAGCAGGTTGCTGTGATCCAGGCAGTCTGGTCTGCGAAGCAGATGGCTGTGAAGCCAAAAGTTCCTACAAATCCAAGACAGACAACTGTTCTGGCGATCATTTCTGTTACGCCGGAGAAAACGGCTCTGCCTGAATATCCAAGTCCTTGAGTTACCATACGGGCGACATTGAGAATACCAAGACTCCAGTAGAAAAATCCCATACATCTGAGGTATTTGGCAGAGGCATCCAGAACTGCCACCGCACTCTTTCCAACAAACAGCATAGAAAGTGTATGCCCTGCAAAAATCAGTAAAATTCCTGCCGCAATACCATATCCTACTCCCACTGTAATACCACAGCGCAATCCTTTCTTAATCCTGTCAGACTGTCCCGCTCCAAGATTCTGGCTGCAGAATACAGAAGCAGAGGTTGCGATAGCATCAAATGGACACATGGTAAACTGCTTGATCTTCATTGCTGCAGTAAAAGCTGATACATATGTACTTCCAAGCCCGTTGTTCGCAGACTGCATAACCATACTTCCGATAGCTGTGATGGAGAACTGAAGTCCCGTAGGCATTCCCATTGCCAGAAGTTCCTTTACTGCATCCCCTTTTATTGTCCTGTTTTCTTTCTTGAGCCACAGAAGTTTCATTTTGCGGATAATAAAAATAAAGCACAAGATTCCACTGATTGCCTGTGCGGAAATGGTTGCAATGGCAGCTCCGGCACATCCAAGTTTCAGCACTACGATACAGAATAAATCCAGAAAAATGTTCAGAACAGCAGATAACGCCAGAAATATAAACGGTGTCCTGCTGTCTCCCACTGACCTCAAAATACTGGACAGATAGTTATATAAAATCGTAAAGGGAATCCCCAGGAAAATGATTAGCAGATAACTATATGCATTGTCATAAATGTCCTCTGGTACAGATAAAATATGCAGAATCTGAGGACATAAAACACTGCATAATGCTGTCAGGATCACTGCGATTCCTGCACATAATACAGCTCCATTAAAGATATAATCCCGCATTTTTTCTATTTTCTCTGCACCGAAATATTTAGCTACAGGAACACCAAAGCCTGTACAGCTTCCCATGCAGAATCCCAGTACCAGAAACTGAATACTGCTGCTGGCTCCTACACTTGCCAGTGCTTTTGCGCCAAGAATCTGGCCTACGATCGCAGCATCAATAATATTATAAGTCTGTTGCAGCAAGTTTCCTAATAATAAAGGAAACGCAAACTGTAACATCAACTTCAGCGGATTGCCCTTTATCATAGATGTGGTCATTTCTATTTATCCCTCATTTTCTATAACGTTTCCATAAGTCAAACGGATATTCGAAAAAATCTAAGATTCCGATTTCTGAAATCTCTGATTTATTTCCAGATGGATTTCATTTCACAAATTTTCACCTGCGCATCTTTTTCACTGTTCAGGCAGAATATCCCCTGTCTGTTACTATTGTAGAATAGTCTGGTTCCAACATCTTCTCCATCATTTAAATATACCTCAATTGTTCTTCCATCTACAAAAATTTCTGCATTTCTGCATTTCTCCACAGAAGAAACAAACTGTATCTTATCACTCTTCACACCAGCCATTTTAAAGAATACTTTTCCCCCTTCTGCAGTCAGACTGATGGATTTATCCCCATCCTGACCAAGAAGAATGTTGAAATCTCCTGTTTCTTCAAATGATACAGATGCATAATATCTGTTATCTGCAATGGAGCCGACTTTGATTTCACTGCCTGTGCCTTCATATACTGTATCCCCCAGAAGAGTATAAACTTCCTCTACAGGTTTTGTATATACATGTTCATTCTTCACATGAAGTTCTCTTGGCAGAGTCATGCTTCCATAAGCTCCCGGCTCTGTAGCAATATGCTCTCCATAGAAATCACTGATCCAACCAATCAGGATCCTGCGGTCTTCATGCTGAAAACTCTGTGCTGCATAGCAGTTGCTTCCAAAGTCTACCCACTGCTGTGTATGAACATCCATTGCATCACTGTTCCAGTCTCCCACATAATATCTGCACTGCTGGAATCTTCCGTATTCATCATAATGGCTCATCCATGCGCCCATAGCTACATATTTATCATCCAATGGGAAAAAGTCCGGACACTCAATGGTTCTGATCTTTGTTTTCTCTGTAATCAGAGGACATCTGTATTTCCAGTTCTCTGCATCTTCAGATTCGTACAGAAGAAATGTTCCTTTTTCATCTACGCATGCACCTAATACAATATAATACTTCTCACCGATCTTAATTGCTTTCGGATCGCGGAAATCATAGTTAGTACCTTCCGGTTTCTCCCTGATAATCTCTTTTTCCGGCTCAAAATGAATCATATCGCTACTCTTTGTCATTGTCTGATACTGAACAGTGTCCCATCCATCATCCTGAGGTCCGATATGTCTTGTGAGATAGAAGTATACCTCGTCTCCCATCGGAAGTGCGCTTCCGGAGAAAGCACCACCTTTGATTGCAAGATTATCCAGGATTTCTTCCTGAGGCTCTAACGCAACCGGAAGATGTGTCCAGTGCATCAGATCCTTGCTTGCTGCATGTCCCCAGTACATATTATTCCACTCCTGTCCAAAAGGATTCAGCTGATAGAAAAGGTGATAATAACCCTTAAACCAGCAAAGTCCATTAGGATCATTATTCCAGTTCACAACCGGTGAAAAATGATACTGCTCTCTGTACGGAGTGTCAATGAATTTAAAAAATTCTTCTTTATTCATTGCTTTAAAATTATCTGTGGTATTCAGTACGCAGATTCCACTCTTCAGGATATTTTCACATTCGCTTAAATAAGCAAAGGTAATGGTGCAGTCCTGTGCAGTAATCTCGTATTCTGTATCTTTATCTGTCGGGAATTTAATCCAGTTCCCATAGATATGCTGCAGTTCTTTTATTTCTGTTTTGTTTTCTTTTACCTTCTTCAGGCTCACACTGCCTTTTTTCCCGGCTTCTGGTTTTACAAATAATTCCAGACATTCATAGTTTCCTGTGTACATATGTAAAAATCCCCTTTCTGAATTTTGTCTCCGATTCACTATATATCTATAGTACTGACCTTCTGCCGACATAATCTTACTATATCATAGCAAAATCACGAGGAGTTTCAATAAAATATTTTGACATTTTTTTATACTATTTTATCCTGTATGATCCCATATAAAAAGGATGCCGGGAGCAAATCCGACATCCTTTTTACTGTTAACTTATGTTTATTTACAGTAGCCTCGTTATAACTATACGAGAGTATTATAAATTTTCCCAGTTCTCTTTGATTACTGTGCCTTTTTTCTTTTAAAATCATGAAATTTTTTACAATTTATAATAATGCAATCAAGACAGTTCCGCAGACTGCGAAAGACAAGGAATTCCCCGAAACACATTTTCTGCAAAATCCATAACTGCTTCATTTTCTCTGCATGTATCCAGTATTATATTATCCAATGATGCCTCATCAACATGTACTGCTTCAATCGGAAGTTTAACCAGTTCATCCATACTTAACAATGCTCCAACCTGCGCATCAAAGCAGGATTGATTTTCTTCACTTTCTTTTTTATCAGTTTTTGTAGTTGCCACAATATGATTGTTTGCAATGTAATTTTCTCTTCCGGAAACCAAACGAATGATTATCGGTTTTACGCCTGCCGGTTTCAGATATTGCTGTTCAATCGTCTCCGAAATGTGATTAGCAATCAGTGAATTGCTACTTCCCTGAATATGAATCAGGCCAAAATCATCCTCTAATCCATTATCATATTCCAGCATCGGAGGCCATGGTTCATGATCTCTGAGAAAATGATTGGAAGATATGAGATTTTCTCTACAATTTTCCATTATCAGCATTCCCGGATAAAAAGAATGAAATCTGTTTGCAGTTACTGATGATCTAAGAACACCCTTAAGATGTACTATACTTTTTCCTCTTGGAAAAATGTTATTGGAAGTAATCAGAAGTCCTCCAAAATTTTCGGCAAAAATTGTATAACCTCTATAACCAGCCCCCATAAGATTATCTGTTATTTTAGATGCCTGTCCGGCTCCACGAAGTTCTACACAATTTCCACATTCTGCTATAAAATTATCATGAACAGATAATGCATCAGAATTGTAAAGAGTCACTCCATGCTCCAGATAAATAATACCCATGCCTGTAATTCTGAAAGAATCCTGTGCACTGGCTACATAAATTCCTGTTTTTCCATTTAAATATGTATTCTCTGGATCTCCATTTCCGTCATCTACAAAATGGAGTCCATCAATACAGAAATTTTCAAACTCCACGGAACTGATTCTCGGATCTCCCTCTCGTTCCACCAGAAAAGCAGCACCGGATCTTTCATCCCCCTTTAATGGTTCCAAATCTACCAGAATCCTGCTACCGCCCGGCCAGATGTCATGAAGATCCTTCCACTGTTCTTTTGGCACATTATATCGGATACTTGAAGACACAAATCCATGTCCTGATCCTTGGATTTTCAAGTAACTGATGTCAATTTTCACCTGCGTTTTTAAATGATAATCTCCAGACGGAATATAAATTACTGCTCCCGGTTTTCCTCCATCATTTACATTTGTATCCTTCTGTCTGTTCTTGATGTCTGCAATGATACTGTTGATCACTTCTCCGATATCCGTATATGGGTTACCTACCTGCCAGTCAGTGACATCATAATAATTATTACGTTTCATTTCAATACTCCTCCTGCTTTCAGTTCATGTCAAGCGGATATTCGCAATCCGCTCCGCTACTTGATTCAGTTAAAACACTCCTGCAATCCATATGCTTCATAGTCTCTGATTACCGCTCTTCCACCAAACGCAGATATACTTATTGCATCCTGATCATTTCCTGCAAAAATATTATTGGAATGATTATTTCTGTATTGATCTGTAAATATCTCCAGAGAACTCTGATCTGAAAAGATATGTACATCCAGACTTTTTTCGCTGACCTTAAGTACACTTCTGGATGTTCCTACACTCCATCCATCTGCACAGCTTCTGTCTACCAGCAATTCACCATTTTTCAGATCAAAAATACAACGGGATTCTTTTTCTTTTCCGCATCTGAGCTTCAGTTCTACCCTGTCTGCATCAGTTTCTTCAAGATCCAATGTAAATTTCATCTCAAAGCTGATTCCATCTCCTGCTTTTAACTGCTGAGGTGTTTCTGTAATCTGTATTTCCCGTTGCGTAAATTTGTTTTCACGGATTTTTTCCATTTCCTCTACAGGAACAAACGCCAGCGTTCCATCCTTGCACATCCGAACTTCACGAATCACATTAAAAAATCCGCACCAGCCCTCCTGATAAGTAGGTCCCCAGTCCTTAAAGAGAGGCATCCATTCCCATTCATTCGCCCAGGCAACAATCAGACGTCTTCCATCAGGAGCAACCATGGACTGTGGCGCATAAAAATCAAATCCCCAATCCATTTCACCACTAATATGCCAGTCAAATTTTCCTGTTTTGTAATCAAAATCTCCTGTCAGGTATACTGATGTATGATCTCCTGAGCCCATTGGAGAAAAAGTGAGAACATATTTATCGCCAAGCTGATAAAAATCCGGACATTCCCACATGAATCCCCATTCTCCACGGCTTTCTGCCAGCACGTTTAAAAAATTCCAATGATAAAGATCTGCAGATTCATATATCAATGCTAATCCTCTGTTATTACGACTGGCCCCTACAACCATATAATATTTATTTTCATGCTTCCATACCTTTGGATCGCGGAATGAATCCGGCTGAATACCTTCCGGTGCATCAAAGAGAGGATTTCCGTCATACTTTTCAAAATTTATTCCATCTTCACTTATAGCAAGACACTGGCTTTGCTCACTTCCGTTTCCATGATTTGCAGTTGCCGTATAAAATACATATAACTTACCTTCGTGTTCGATTGCACTGCCGGAAAAACATCCACCTTTTTGATAATCATCATACTCTTCACTGGGTGCCAATGCCAGAGGCAAATATTCCCAATGAACTAAATCTTTGCTGACTGCATGTCCCCAATGCATACAATCCCAAAATCCATTATATGGATTAGTCTGATAAAACACATGATACTGTCCGTTAAAAAAGATCAGTCCGTTAGGATCATTCATCCACCCGCTCTGGGGCATAAAATGATAATGCTGACGCATTTTTCCATTTTGAACAATCATCTTTTTACTGTCAATTTCTTTTTGCGCGTTTTCTATTCTTTGTCTCATTAATATTTTATTCACTGGCTTTCTCCATTCTTATTATCCTTTTACAGCTCCTGCTGTCATTCCCTGAACAATGTATCTCTGTGCAAACATTGATAAAATCATTACCGGGAAGCTAAATAAAAATGCTCCTGCACACATCGGTCCAAGGTCAAGATTATACGCTGACAGGAAACCGGCAAGACCTACTGTAAATGTTTTAGCATTCATACTGGTCAGCAACAGAGAAATAAGAAAATCATTCCATGCCAAGAACAATGTAAATATAAAGGCAGTTGCAAGTCCCGGCTTACAAATCGGCAAAATAACCTTTCTGAATGTCTGAAGGCTGGAAGCGCCATCTACATATGCAGCCTCATCCAAAGTAGACGGTACTCCCTCATAAAAACTAAGCATTGTCCACATTACAAAAGGCATGTTTACTGCTGCATAAACAATAATCAATGCAATTCTGGTATCATACAATCCCATATTACAAATAATCTCATAAATAGGTACTGCAATACTGGATGTAGGAATCATTTTCAGACATAAAATCAATACCACCAGCCCTACTGACAGCTTCGCTCCAGATCTCTGAATAGCATATGCAGCCAGTGAACCCAAGATAACTGCAATAATTGTACTGCAAACTGCTGTAATCAAACTGTTCAGCAGATACCCACCCGCGTTCATTCTTACAAATAATTGAGTGAAATTTTCAACTGAAAAGCTTTTTGGAAGAAAAGATGGTGGAACAGCAATTACCTCTGATCCGGGTTTAAACGAACAACAAATTACATAAATATATGGAAGCAGCCAGAATATTGTAATAATTATAGAAATAATAACTGCTATTTTTAGTTTGATACTATTACCTTTCTTCATTTTGGTCTCCTTATTGAATCCTTTTTACTACTGTTTTTCTTTGACAGCTTTTACTTTTTCTTTGGATTCCATAAACTCTGCATAAATACTAATGTAAACACTACAAGAACTATGATAAAGATAACAGCCATTGCACTGGCATATCCTGTATTATTATACTTTACAAGTGTCTTATAAATAATAATACTAATTGTCTCCGATGAACTGTTAGGTCCACCTTCTGTCATTGCCCAGATAATGTCAAAAGTCTTTGCCGCATCTATAATTCTCACTGACAATGCTGTCAACAGAACCGGTTTAATTCCCGGTATTTTTATGTAAAAAATTTCCTGCAGCTTACTTGCTCCATCCATTCTTGCTGCTTCTGACACGCTGGTATCCAATCCCTGAAGGCCAGCCAGAATCATCAGCATCATAAACGGTGTAGTCAGCCATATATCTGCAATACAACAGGCGATCAATGACCATCGGGAATCTGCAAGCCACAAAATTTCACTTGGACTGGATAAGATCCCTATTCTGGTCAGAAACTCATTGACAATACCAAAGTTTGAACTCATCATCAATTTCCAGATAAGACCTGCAACCAGCGGTGCGATCATAAGTGGTGTCATCATTAATGAACGTACTATTTTACTGCCCTTATAATCAAGTTCAAATAATAATGCAAAAATAAATCCCAAAACTGTTTCCACAGATACCGCAATCAAAATATAAATCAATGTATTTTTCAGCTGCTTCAAAAAACCGCCAGCTGTAAATGCTTTAATATAATTATCAAATCCAATAAAAGTTCTGGCTCCTGTAATTCCAACCTTAAAGAAACTGTCAAATACCATTTTAAAAATAGGATAAATCAAAAAGGCACCCATGAAAATCGCGCCAGGAAGAAAAAACAGCAATAGTGTTTTTTTTGATATCAATTTCATAATATTTCCCGCTTTCTTATAAAAATCAAGGGCGATTTACTCCCTGCATCATACATCATAGATTAGTAAATTCATAGTTAGTGTGTTCGATGTCCAGGTAAAATCACCCTTGATTTAATTACATTTTTTATTATTTGGTAGATGTCTGCAATCTGCTTTTTCTTTATTACTTTGTCACTTTACTTCCCAATTGCTTCAATCTCTTCTTTTGCAGATTCAAGGGTTTCTTTCACATCTGCTCCACCAAGACAGGATTCTACAACACCTGTAAGAACCTGCTCTACCTGTGACCAGGTTGAAATCATAGGTCTTGGCTGAGACTGTTTTTCATTCAATGTGTCAAGAACTGCTGTTGTATGCTCATTACCAGCCTCTTTTCCAGCTTCCTCATAAACAGAAGTTCTGCCGGCAATTTTAAGGGTTCCGTTCATATAATCTGCATTATGATCGTACATATATTCTACATATTTCAGTGCCATGTCTTTATTCTCAGAATTTTTCATTACACATTCATACCATGGACCTGTGGTTGCTCCTGCTCCTGCACTGCCGGCAATCATTGGTGCACATCCCACCTTATCTGCTCCAAGTGCCTCAACAGCTGCAGGATACTGATGGCTCCAGTTCAACTGCATTGCAACTTTACCATTATTGAAAAGTTCCTGAGACTCTGTAGAAGCAGTAGCCAGAGAATCTGATGGCGTACAATCTTCATTTGCCATTTCAACCATAAAATCAAGCGCATCCACATATGGCTGATCTGTAATATTTACATTTCCATCCTTGTCATATACTAATCCATCTGCACCGGCCTGGCAGGCAAAATCAAGGAAGGAACAAACTGCGTCAGAACCACTTCCAAAAACTGTTGTTCCGTACATATCGTCTGTTTTCATTTCTTTTGCCAGTGCTTTATATTCATCCCAGGTCTTTGGCACTTTATCTTCCGGAATCAGATCTTTTCTGTAAATAAGAATCTTAGCGTTTACCCACATCGGATATCCCAGAAGATTACCATCTACTGTTCCGCTTTCTTCCAGCGTTGGAAGGAAATCACTGGTATCTGCATCTGTAATTGGTTCGATTGCATCAGCAAAAGCTGCCAGCCATATGAAATCCATGCATGAAACATCATGAGCAGCCTGTCCTGCTTTAATTTCGGTAGAAAGTTTATCATACATACCAGTATAGGCAACAGCATCAACAACAACCTTACAGCCTGTTTCTTTCTCAAAATCAGCTGCTGTATCATTGGCAAGTGCTTCTGCAGGTGAACCACTTTCTACAAGAACTGTAATACTGCTTCCATCGTCTTTTTTCTCACCTGCAAAACAGGGAACTGCCATTCCTGTAAGCATACTTCCAATCACAGTTGCTGTAATTAATGAATTAACAATCTTTTTTCTCATTTTTAATCTCCTATTCTTAAAGATTCTAAATTCCATGATATTAAATATCATGCCGTTCCATTTACATACTGCTTCAACCGCTTTAGATATTCTCCGGAGTAATCTAATTTTACGGGTTAACATTGGGAAAACAAATTTTGTTTTACAATATGGAACGCGTTCCACATTGTTTAAAAAATTTATTTTCTTCGTCTTGTTGATTTCATTATAACCTTTTTGTAGCTTTTGTCAATCCAATTATGGTTTTTTTATTTTTTTTATAAATTATGTCCAAATATTTTGTACTTATTTTTATTTTTCATCCTTTATTTTGTAACAAATGCACAACGCACGTATGACATCTGTTTATACTGTTGTTCCGCCTTTACGGAATTCAGGTATTAAAATACTTTTTTTATTTTTCACTTTTTTTCCATTAATTAGCTCACAAAGGTTTTTTACAGATTCCTCTGCCATTCTGTCAATGGGCTGAACAATTGTACTTATTTGCGGTTCTACCAATTCTGTAATATACGTTCCATCATAAGAAACTATTTTTACCTCTTCCGGGATTTTTTTGTGTTGCCTGATCAATCCATTCATGCATTCAATAGCCAGTCGGTCTACACCAAACACACCATCAAATTTCAGATTTTTTTCCATAACTTCTTCTGCAACCTGATGATAATACTGAATATCCAAACGCCGCCAGTCCAGATCATAACAATAGGTTTCTATTCCCTGCTCATCCATAATTTTTTGAAATTCTGCATGACGATCATGATATAAAGACTCTTTTTCTGCAGTACTTCTGAAATGAAGTATTCTTTTGCAGCCATTACGCAGCAACACTTCTGCTGCCAGGCGTCCACCCATTTTATGGTCCACAGCTACTACCGGAATTTCTTCTCCCAGATATCTGTCAAGCGCAACAATCGGCTTATGAATTTTAGAATACTCACTTTCATCCAAAGAAGACATTCCCGCAATTATCCCATCTACAATATGTCTGTTCAGCAAATCCAGATATTCAGCTTCAGCCTTTACATCTTTCAATGTGTTACATAACATAATTTTGAAGCCGGCTTTGCGCAGTTCCCCTTCTACACAATCAACAAACTCAGCAAAAAAAGGATTGGATACATTCGGTACAAGTACCGCAATTATACCACTTTTTTTATAATACAGATTTCTGGCAAGTTCATTCGGTGTATAATTCAATTCCTTCATAGCAGCTTCTATTTTGGCCCTCGTATCCAGAGAAACATATCCACTGTCATTAAGCATTCTTGAAACTGTTCCCACACCTACTCCTGCCATTTTTGCAACATCTTTAATCCCTGCCATTTTTTCCACACTTTCATATTATGATATTAAATTCCCAAGTTCCAAATTTGTTCAAGCATACACGATGAGATATTTAAACTTAGAACTTGTCAAACATTAAGAAACAACGATTCAAGTAATGAATCAGCAAATTCCAAATATTTAGGATTTCATGACTTCACTTAGAAGATACCTGAAATTCATCATCTAGAGATATACCTTCTGCAAATAAATTATTTTTAATATTATCAGACCCAAAAAATCCAATACAAATACTCCAACAAATATAAATAATATACTACTAATGAGTAGTGTATTATATTTACTATATTCATTCAAGTATTTATAAAAAATTCTTATTCATTCCTGCCAAAATTCACTATTACACCTTACGTAACTAATCGGAATTCCTAGAATGTGTTTGAAAAATGCTTTCCACAAGATGTGCGTCACAATTTATGGGAGATTTTGTTCGAATAAGGGCGTCGTAGCGGGTTACGGAAACCAAATTCGGACAAAATATATCGCAAAGTGGGGCGTGCAGATTATGGGAATGATTTTTCAAACACGCTCTAGCAATTATCTTATGGCTTTTATCATGACAAATTTTACAAAATTTTTCATAAAATATCCCAACATTTATACCATCATGTTTTTTATAAAATAAGATGTACCTGGCAAGAGACAGTCAAAACCAATTGTCTCCTGTCAGGTAATTATAGCAGTCCTGGTATAGAATTTTCCCAATATGCTACTCTGCTCAATGCCTTAAGACTTCTTATGCCATTCCATTCACTGTTTTATACTTATACAGCATCTCCGCATGATTCTGCTCCTCGATCTGTATATCAGCCAACAGCTTGCGTACACCACTGTCGCCAAAGGCAAATACATCATCATTGTATGTTCCTGACACCAGCTTCTCTGTACCAATACAGTCTGTTGCAAGAAACGCATCGTGCTCTTTGTCTTCCGGTGAACTCATAGCTGTATAGACCGCTTTTGGCTGATAATCTTTGCCTGATCTGTCATTACAGTTACATTCAGGCACACTTCCGGAAAGAATCATTGACAAAGACTCATAATGCTTCTGTTCTTCCTGCTGGATATTCCGGAAAAGATTTTTAAGCTCCGGGTCTCTGGCCTGTTCTGCGTATTTTCCATACTTTTCCACACAGCTTTTCTCTTGTGTCTGAAGATCTTCGATTACTGAACGTTCCTTTTCTTTTAAAATCATAGTCTGTTGTCTCCTTTTTTAAGAAATACTGTATTTTGTTACATGAAAATAGTATGGATAAAAAATGCTTTTTTATTCTCTGTATCATGACTTATGACAATTTCAGAGAATATTTTGTGTTACTGTTCACATGCCACTGTCCCGCGAGGTGTTTTGGCATGAATATGCCAAAATCCCGAGACATACAAGCCAAAATTCCATTGCCGCAGGCAATCTGGAATGAATTTTGGCTACGTTACTGTGAACGGAGTGAACAGTAACTATTTTGCTCCAACACCACTGTATCAGAGTGAATTTCTGTTTACTTTATGATATACTTATATGCACGATAAAAGTTTTAAACTTAGGAAGATTTATAATGAAACGAATTGATTTTGAAAACGGAACTGTGACCAACAATATATTAAGCGCTGCGCTTCCCATGCTGGTAGCGCAGATATTGAATCTTTTATACAACATTGTGGACCGTATCTATATCGCCAGGATCCATGATATAGGAACAACTGCACTTGGCGCTGTGGGCTTATGCTTTCCGATCATCATGATCATTACTGCTTTCAGTAATCTCTTTGGTTCCGGAGGTGCACCAATTTTCTCTATCAACCGCGGAAAAGGAGATTCCAGGACTGCTGACATGATCATGAATACTGCTTTCACCATGTTATGTGGAAGTGCTGCTGTGCTGATGCTGATCGGATTTCTTTTTGCCCGCCCCTTACTGACTCTGTTTGGTGCTTCAGATGATGCTCTGGTTTATGCGTATCCCTATCTGATGATTTACCTTCTGGGTACTCTCCCTTCCATGATAGCAACAGGAATGAATCCTTTTATCAATGCACAGGGATATGCCATTATCGGTATGCTGTCAGTAACAGTCGGTGCAGTGGCAAATATTATTCTTGATCCAATTTTTATTTTTGTTCTGGATATGGGGATTAAGGGTGCAGCGATTGCTACTGTCATCTCTCAGATTCTCTCTGCCTTGCTTGTATTTTATTTTCTTCATGGAAAATCAGAATTGAAGGTAAGATGGATTCATATAAATGAGATTTCTGAGTGCACCAGACATGCCAGGGATATCATCAGTCTGGGGTCTGCTGGATTTATCATGCAGCTGACTAACAGCCTGGTAAGTATCTGCTGCAATAATGTTCTTTCCGTGACAGGCGGTGATATTTATATCTCTGTCATGACTATTATATCCAGTGTTCGCCAGATGGTGGAGACGCCTATCCATGCGATCAATGAGGGAACCTCTCCTGTTCTCAGCTACAATTACGGAGCCAGACGTCCTGACAGGGTAAAGAAAGCAGGGGTTGTTCTGATCATTATGGTTCTGATCTATACAGGTATCATGTGGAGCGTCATTCTCATTTCCCCTGAATTTCTGATCGGGATCTTCAGTTCAGACAAACTGCTATTAAAGGATGCAGTTCCTGCACTGAAACTTTACTTTGCAGCCTTTATTTTTATGGATCTGCAGTATATTGGTCAGACTGTATTTAAATCATTGAATAAAAAAAAGCAGGCGATTTTTTTCTCCCTGCTTCGTAAAGTATTTATTGTGGTTCCGCTGACTTATTTCCTGCCCTATGGATTACACATGGGCACAGATGGCGTGTTTATGGCAGAGCCTGTATCCAATGTGATCGGTGGTTCTCTGTGTTTTATTACCATGCTGGTTACAATATTGCCTGAATTAAACAAAATGGGAAACTCCCGATAAGCAGAAAAGTCCTTTACATAGCTTCACACATTTCCCAATATGATATTAATCAGGTTCTTATCCAGCATGATTGTGCGATTCCATGGGTTAAGAATAATTCCCTCAATCTCATTTACCTGTAATGCTGAATTGAAAAGCTGATCTATGTCTGTCAGAAAAGTGGATTGTACGCTTCCGCCGCCTTTCAGTTCTTCCTCAAAGCTTGTAAATGCCGCCCACCAGACTTTTCCATCTCCGGTTTTCACTGTGCCGATCCGGAGCTGGTTGTCTCCTGTGGGCGGTTCTACTGAAAGGATAAACTGGCCGTTTTCTCTCATTCGTCTACGGATTACAGTCAGTGTATGTGCCAGCATTTCCTGAGTGGCTTCCTGCTGCAGAGCAGCGATTGCCTGCTCTATTTTTTCATTTCCCTGAAGACCTTTATCCTGATTTACATTCTTATTATCGCTCATATTAATATCTCTTTTATGCCTTTCATCGTTTTATTTCCAGTGCATTTTCTGAATTTTTCAGCTTTTTGATGGCTTTCTCAGGATTTCATGCGGTGCTTCTATCTCATTTGCCAGCGTATGTTCTGTCAGCTCTGATAACAGTTTCAACTTCTTATTGAGCAGAGGCCGCATACAGTTCGGAACATGTTCCTGGTGTGCTCTGTGGATTGCCACACATTCCTTGCAGTTTCCGTGATAACGACAGGCCTTCTGGCAGGAACAGTGATCCTTCTC
>ENA-OOXF01001028-OOXF01001028.1-human-gut-metagenome-genome-assembly--contig:-NODE-1028-length-19402-cov-2.812477_pt1 | contig 19402 bp, 17 predicted proteins | sample MGYA00241586_ERZ501341 | MGnify/ENA primary metagenome ERZ501341 (study PRJEB25962, sample SAMEA2042985) | human gut metagenome | biome: human gut; feature: human-associated habitat; material: faeces... | reverse complement strand
GTCAAGATCAAAAAGATGCAGCCATTCAGCGCCGCAAGCCGCCCATTTGGCAGCCATCTCCGCCGGATCATCGGCAAAAACGGTTTCCGCATCAAAGCGTCCCTCCGTCAGACGCACACAGCGTCCGCCGCGGATATCTATTGCAGGATATATAATCATAATTTTCCCCTCATAATTCAACAAAATTTTTCAGCAGGCGCATGCCGACTCTGCTAGACTTTTCCGGATGGAACTGGAAGGCCTGTACCTTACCGCGTCCTACGGAAGCAGTAACCTCCATGCCATAGTCACAGACCGAGGTAATAATGCTTCTGTCCTCCGGCTCCGCATGAAAGCTGTGCACAAAGTAAACGTATTCACCCTCCGCACCCTCTAAGAGCGGGGACGGACTACGCAACTCCAGCTTATTCCAGCCCATATGCGGAATCTTCAGCTCGGTATGCAGCAAGCGCACCTGACCTTTGAAAAAGCCCAGCCCCTTAACTCCCGGCGCTTCGTCACTGCCCTCAAATAAAAGCTGCATGCCCAGGCAGATGCCGAGAAAAGGCTTGCCGCTGTGCAGGCTGTCCATAATCACGGGAATCAGGCCTGACTTTTCCAGGTTTGCCATGCAATCGCCAAAGGCACCTACACCCGGAAGAAAAATTTTTTCAGCCTGCGCAATCACAGCAGCATCGCTTGTCACCACAGGCTCCGCGCCGATAGAACGCAGCGCATTCTGTACGCTGTAAAGATTGCCCATGCCATAATCTATAATCGTTATTTTTTGACTCATATATTTTCCCTCATGCTAACTCAAAACACGTGTGATGCAGCCAGTGCTTTATAACACGCATTAAAGTGTCCCCTTGCTGCTCATAACACCATGCACACGGCTGTCAAAGGCTACTGCCTCTGCCAACGCTCTGGCAAAGCCCTTGAAAATCGCTTCGATGATGTGATGCGTATTCTTGCCGTAAAGCACGCGGATGTGCAGCGTGAGGCCTGCCTGCATTGCCAAAGCACGGAAGAATTCCTCCGTCATTTCGGCATCGTAAATGCCAAGCTGTACCTTAGGAATATCCGCATCAAAAACAAGATACGGACGGCCGCTGAAATCAAGGCACACCTGCACCAGCGCTTCATCCATCGGCAAAAAGCAGTTGCCGTAACGGTGAATGCCTGCCTTATCGCCCACAGCCTCCTTCAGTGCCTGACCAAGTACAATACCGCAGTCCTCCACCGTATGATGGCTGTCAACATCCAGATCACCAACAGCATGCATTACCAGGTCGCTGAAGCTGTGCTTAGCCAAAAGCGTCAGCATATGGTCAAAAAAGCCGATGCCTGTATTAATTTCGCAGCTACCGCTGCCATCAAGACACCATTCGGCGCTGATGCCTGTTTCCAGTGTTTTTCTTTCTACATTACCGCTTCTCATGCTTTTACCTCCGCACACAGCTCGGTGATTTTAGCAATAATCTGCTTGTTTTCTTCCGGCAGACCGATGGTGATACGCAGGCAGCCCTGCAGCACCGGATGCGTGCTGAAATCACGCACCAGAATACTGTTGGCCAAAAGATATTTAAAGATCAGCTTACCTCCGGCAGCCTGCTCCGGCAGTCTTTCGCTAAATTTCGCCGCATAAGCCTTGGCAAGCTGCTGCATCAGTTCTCCCTCCGCACGGAAGGTAACAAAATTAGTTGCCGTCGGCCATACCTTAAAGCCTAAGGCTTTCAGGCAATCCGCAAATTTATCGCGTTCCTCACGGATTGTTTTGATGCGCTCCTTATACAGCTCCTTGTTTTCGTAAACAGTTTTGGCTGCCATCAGCGTAAAGGCATTTACATGATACGGCAGCAAAGCCTTGCCCAGCTGACGCACCAGCCCCAGCGCACCCACTGCATAACCGCAACGCAGACCTGCCAGCCCATAGGCCTTGGAAAAGGTGCGGAAAACCATCAGATTGCTGTAGCGTCCGACCAAGTTCAAAGTAGAGCCTGCTACCAGCCACAGCTTGTGCATCGGACGCAAATCATTCGGTGCCAGCTCCTTGCCATCGGCAAATTCCATGTAGGCCTCGTCCATAATAACAGGGCAATCTACATTAGCGAGAATTTTTTCCATAGCTGCCAGGTTGTTATAGTTGCCTGTCGGGTTGTTCGGATTGCAGACAATCAACAGCGAAGGCTGCTGCTCCTTGCAAAAAGCAATAACACTGTCAGCATCAACAAAGCCTTCGGCTGTCAGCGGATAGCGCACCTCCTCGCTGTCGGAAAGGGCAGCGTACTCGCCGTACATGGAAAATGACGGCCAGGGTACGGCAATCTTTTTGCCCGGCCCGCCAAAAACATAGCAGGCCTTTTCCAACAGCTCGCTGGAGCCGTTGCCGATTTTTACACAGTCAATATCCACATCCAGCTCTTTGGCAATCACTTCGCACAGGTTTTCCGATTTAATCGGCGGATAACGGTTAAAAGGAAAGCGCGCGGTGCGTTGGGTAATTTTTTCCGCAATCTCCTGCGGCAGCGGGTAATTGCTTTCGTTGGCGTTAACAATAATATCCGCCGCCACGCTTTCTACGGCATATTCCTCCATCGCCTCAATACTTTGGCGAACAGTAAAGCTACTCATCTTCTGCCTCCTTATTTACCCACACGTTTACGAATAGCGTTGGCATGAGCCTGCAAGCCCTCTGCTTCAGCCAAGGTAATAATATCGTCAGCAGCAGCCATCAATGCCGGAGCAGTGTAGGCAATGATGCTTGTTTTCTTCATAAAGGTTTCTACATTCAGTACGGAATAGAACTTCGCCGTACCGCCTGTCGGCAGAACGTGGTTCGGTCCTGCATAGTAATCGCCCAGCGGTTCCGGTGAATAAGCACCCAGGAACATAGCACCGGCATTACGGATATACGGCATAATTTCAAACGGTGCCTTAGTCATGATTTCCAAGTGCTCCGGTGCGGAAAGGTTAGCCATTTCGATAACGGTAGGCATATCCTTGGCAAGGATAATCTTGCCTGCCTGCTGCAGTGAGGTACCGGCGATTTCCTTACGCGGCAGCTGTGCCAGCTGTACTTCGATTTCCTCGCCCACAGCATTAGCTACACGCTCGCTGTCGGTAATCAGGATAGCGCAGGCCAGCGGATCATGCTCTGCCTGGCTCAGAAGGTCTGCTGCCAGATAGGTCGGGTTAGCGCTGTCATCTGCTACAATCAAGATTTCGCTCGGGCCGGCAAGCATATCAATATCAACGTGACCGATAACGGCTTTTTTAGCCAAAGTTACGAAGATATTGCCGGGGCCGGTAATTTTTTCTACCTTCGGTACGGTTGCGGTACCAAAGGCCAGCGCAGCAATCGCCTGTGCGCCGCCCATTTTATAAATTTCGGTAACGCCGATTAATTTTGCTGTTACCAGCACGTTCGGATTAACCTTGCCGTCCTTTCCGGGCGGTACGGCCATCACAATGCGGGGAACGCCTGCTACCTTTGCCGGGCAGGCATTCATCATTACAGACGAAGGATAAGCAGCAGTGCCGCCGGGAACATAAATACCGACGGAATCAACCGGGGTAACCTTTTGGCCCAGCAGTGAACCGTAAGGACGGTTCGTAAGCCAGGTTTTCGGCATCTGCTCCTCATGGAACTTCATAACATTGGCGATGGCACGCTCCAAAGCAGCCTTCACTTCCGGTTTGACAATAGCTTCCGCTTCCGCAAATTCTTCCTCGGTTACACGAATATTTTCCGGTGTCAGCTCTACGCGGTCAATCAGCTTAGTATAGTAAAAAAGGCTTTCATCACCGTTTTTGCGCACATCAGCAACAATCTGTTCAACAACCTGTGCTGCCGTCATGTGTCTGCCGAACATAGCATCCGTACCTGCCTGAATGCGCGGAGATAATACCACCTCGTCAAAAGCCTTCTTCTTCATTAAAGCAGCAATCTCTGCTGCGCTCATCTTTCTTGCGTCTGTAACCTGCATTTTATTTATCCTCCTCATTTAAAACAATACGTAAATCCTCAACCAGCTTGTGCAAGCGCACAAATTTCAGCTTGAAGCTGGCGCGGTTGGCAATCAGTCTGGCAGTAGCGGTAAAAATAGAATCAACCTCCGCCAGTTTATTTTCTTTCAGGGTACGCCCTGTTTCTACTATATCTACAATCATTTCGCTCAGGCCCACGATAGGTCCAAGCTCAATCGAGCCGTTGAGCTTCACGATTTCTGTCTGAATGCCCAGCTTATTGAAATAAGCCTTGGCGCAGTTAGGATACTTCGTTGCTACCCGCAGGTGAGCATAATCCGTCAGCTTAGCGCGTCGCTTAGCCTCCGGCACTGCCATCATCAGGCGGCAACGGCCAAAGCCCAAATCCAAAAGCTCCACTACGTCCTTATCCTGCTCCAGCAGCACATCCTTGCCGATGATGCCGATATCTGCCGCACCGTATTCAACATATGTCGGCACATCAACAGTTTTGGCAATAATGAAGCGTACCTTGGTTTCCTCGTTGCTGATTACCAGCTTGCGTGAATCCTCGGTAACGTTTTCGGCGCTGTAGCCTACCTTCGCCAGCAGGCGTACAGACTTATCGAACAGCTTGCCCTTCGGCAATGCTATAGTAATGTACTCGTCCATAAAAATACCCCTCTATATTTTCCAGCCATAAGCTTAATGCGTCTAATTTTTTCCTTTAAGCTTATTCTACATATACTAACGATTTACAGCCATATTCCTTCACTGCGAGCGCTGCTCCCTGCAGGTCCGCAGCCTCGGTCAGCAGCTTAACGCTGCGGCCTTCACGGCGCAATGCTGTCGCTTTGGCAATCGCCTCCGGCAGCTTGCCTTCGCTCCAGGCTACCAGCACGTCCCAGGTGCGGTTATTGGTAACAACGCCGTTGCGTTCCAAAGCCAGCAGTACGCGGTCCACGCCGACGGCAAAACCTGTTGCCGGGCATTCCAGCCCGAAGCGCTGCATCATCTTATCGTAGCGTCCACCGCCTGCCACCGGATAACCCATTTCCGGCAGGTACACTTCAAAAAGCATGCCCGTGTAATAGTCAAGCGAACGATATAAGCCAAGATCAAAGCTCAAATAACCTGCTGCACCGTAAGCATCCACCAGCTTGTAGATTTGGCGCAAATCATTCAGAGCGCCTTGGCACTTAGCGTTAGTTACTATTGCAGCAACCTTGTCCAAAAGCTCTATGCCGCCCTGCAGGAAGAGGAAATCGGCAAAAAGCTGCTTGATTTCCGGACGGATATTTTCCATCGCATCTGCCATCTGCTGCATGCCCACAGCATCATGACGGCGCAGGCAATCCTTCAGTTGCTGCAGCTGAGCAGCATCAAAGCCTGCTTCCTCCGCCAGGCCGTTGATAAAATCAACGTGGCCCAGGCTGATAGCGAACTTCTGCAAGCCTGCAGCCTGCAATGCTTCGGCTGCCAGCACGATAACCTCGGCATCGGCAGCGGCACCGCTGGCACCCAGCATTTCTACACCAGCCTGCTCGAATTCGCATTGGCGTCCCGCCTGAATTTCTTCATAACGGTAAAGATTTGCCAGATAGCAAAGACGTTTAATCTTTTCGCCGCCCTGCAGGCGTGTCGCTGTCAGACGGGCAATCGGTGCCGTCATATCATTGCGCAGCGCCAGCAGATTATTGCTGCGGTCAAAAAAACGAAAGTCCCCTTTGCTACCTGCGGCGCCAAAAGTATCAACATATTCGAAATCAGGTGTTTTTACCTCATCATAGCCCCATTTATCAAAAACGTTGATAATCGCATTTTCAATTCCGCGGCGTGTCTTCATCTCTCCCGGCAGAATATCCTTGGTTCCGTATGGAACCTGGTATACCTTGTTAGTCATCTTCTTTCTTCCCCTCTTTTATAACTTGCATAACAGAATTATAACCGTCAGCGCCGTAAACAAGACAACGCTTAACGCGTGAAATGGTTGCGGTGCTGGCACCGGTTTTCTCTACGATAGTTTCATAGATACAGCCCTCATCCAGCATGCGTGCCACCTCCAGGCGCTGTGCCATTGCCTTCAGCTCGCTGATAGTACAGATATCCTCAAAAAATTTATAGCATTGCTCCTCATCCTTTAAGCTGAGAATCGCTTTAAATAACTGGTCTGTTAAATGATCATGAATATTTGCTGCCATTTTTTAGTTTCCTCCTGTGCGTTACATGCATATAACGATAGTACTTTAACTCACTAACTCGTAAAAATACTTTAATACTTTATCTTGTGAAAGTCAAGAAAAATTTACAAAAAATCTTTTTTCCGCAGGTTTTGTAAAAAATTTCGCATTTCCCTTTACAGTTACCTAGTATTTTGATATAATTTGAGCAATTCCTGAAATCCATTGGACGCAGCTTTACAGCTTTACAGTTTTTTAGTAAATTTTACGCAAAACTGTTGACAATATCCTAAAATAGATGTATGATTATTTCATTCAAACTTAACAGAGATTTCATCAAGAGTAGCTGAGGGACTGGCCCGATGAAGCTACGGCAACCACACATCAGTGAACGGTGCCAATTCCAACGGATAATTCCGGCAGATGAAGATTACAGATGCAAAGTATCCTTCGCCGTGCCGGTGAAGGATTTTTTTACGTCGGCCGTCGATTCCGATAGCTGACGTACACCGGAGAATGCGACTCTCAAGCAGCATCCGCTGACTTCTATTGGAAAATAATCTCTCACACTAAAATAAGGACTGCTGAAACTTGCGGTCACATTAGAAAGGAACACAAGAATGATAGAACTAGTTAATGTAGAAAAAACCTACTACAGCAAAGCCGGCGACATCCATGCTCTGCACAAAACAAGCCTGAGCATCAAGGCTGGCGAAATTTTCGGTATCATCGGTCTTTCCGGTGCCGGCAAATCCACATTGGTGCGCTGCATCAACATGCTGGAAAAACCGACTGCAGGCCAGGTATTCGTTGACGGCCAGGAGCTGACCGCCATGAGCGAAGCACAGCTGCGTAAAGCACGTCAAAGCATCGGCATGATTTTCCAGCACTTCAACCTGCTGGCAAGCCGTACTGTTTATGATAACATCGCTTTTCCGCTGGAAATCCAAGGTCTGAGCAAGAGCGAAATCGACAAGCGCGTACGTCCTCTGCTGGAGCTGGTACAGTTGGAAAGCCGTGCCAACTACTATCCCAGCCAGTTGTCCGGCGGCCAGAAACAGCGTGTAGGCATTGCCCGCGCTCTGGCAAGCAATCCTAAGGTACTGCTGTGCGACGAAGCAACCAGCGCCCTCGACCCGCAGACTACCAAATCTATTCTGCATCTGCTGCAGGACATCAACAAAAAGATGAATCTGACCATCGTGCTGATTACACACCAAATGGAGGTTGTAAAAACCATCTGTGACCGCGTTGCTGTTATCGAAAGCGGCGACATCATTGAAGAAGGCCCGATGATTGACGTTTTCACCAATCCGCAGCACCCCACTACCAAAGAATTTACCAAGAGCGTTATCAACGCCGAGCTGCCTGATATCGTTAAACAGATGAAATTAAGCGATACCTATACAGAAGGCAGCAAGCTGCTGGTGCGTATCTCCTTCATCGGCGACAGTGCCAGCGAGCCTATTATTTCCGGCATGGTAAAACATTTTGATGTTGACGTAAGCATTATTTCCGGTAATACCGACCAGCTGAAGGATGTCCTCTTCGGCACCCTGCTGATTGAGATTTCCGGTAACCGCGAGCGCATTAAAAATGCATTGGAATATCTGCATCAACAGCATCTGAAAACGGAGGTAATTGGCTATGAGTCCTGATATGATTGACCTTTTAATAAAATCCTTTTGGGAAACCTGCTACATGGTTTTCGCTTCTACCGCACTTTCCACTTTAATCGGCATTCCGCTGGGCGTAATCCTTACCGTAACCCGCAAGGACCACATTCTGCCGAACCAACCGCTTAACACTATTCTGGGCGCGATTGTCAACGCAACACGTTCCACTCCTTTCATTATATTAATGGTAGCAATTATTCCGCTGACACGTATGATTGTCGGCTCTTCCATCGGTACTACCGCAGCAATCGTGCCGCTGACTATTTCCGCAGCACCGTTCATTGCACGTATCATTGAATCTTCTCTGCTGGAAATCAACCCCGGCATTATCGAAGCAGCTCAGGCTATGGGTGCAAGCCCGATGCAGATTATCACTAAGGTACTGCTTCCAGAAGCAATGCATTCCATCGTGCTTGGTGTAACGCTTGCCATCATCAGCTTAATCGGCTACTCCGCAATGGCCGGCACCTTAGGCGGCGGCGGTCTTGGTGACCTGGCAATCCGCTACGGCTACCAGCGCTTCCAGATGGATGTTATGATTGCCACCGTTGTCGTGCTCATCGTCATGGTACAGGCAATGCAGTCCTTAGGCGACTACGCATCCAAAAAGCTTAACAAAAATAAACTGTAATCTACAGGCCAAATGAGGATTTACAACGATGAAGCGAGTTTCATCGACGTAATAAAGAAAAAAGCCGCTGCTGTCTGACAGCAGACCACCATTATTTTAGGGAGGAACAACTTATGAAGAAAATTACCAAACTTTTACTCACCGTTGCGCTCTGCGCACTGACCATCATCGCCGCAGGCTGCGGCGGTGACAACAAGGCAGCCGACAAAAAGGCTGACCCGAACGCACCTGTTAAAATCGGCGTAACCGCAGGTCCGCACGCTGAAATCATGGACAACGTTAAAAAGCTGGCTGAAAAACAAGGCCTGAAAATCGAAGTTGTCGAATTCTCCGACTATGTAACCCCGAACGTATCCCTGGCACAGGGCGAGCTGTTTGCCAACTCCATGCAGCATGCTCCGTATCTGGCAGCAACTCTGAAAAAAGAGCCTAAATTCGAGCTGGTTGAAGCTTTCAAAACCGTAAACTTCCCTATGGCTATCTATTCCACCAAATATAAAAAGGTTGAGGATATCCCGGCAGGCGCAACCATCGGCATTCCTAACGATCCGTCCAACGGTGCTCGCGCACTTCTGGTTCTGGCTGACAAAGGCTTCATCGAAGTTAAGGATAAAAACGATGTTTCCACCTCTGTAGCAAGCATCACCAAAAATCCGAAAAACTACAAGATTCAGGAGCTTGACGCTGCTTCAATTCCTAAAGCAATGGGCGACCTTGATATTGCCGTAATCAATGCCAACTATGCACTGGTTGCCAAACTGAACCCGTCTAAGGACAGCCTGCTGGTTGAACGCGCCGATAACCCGTTTGTTAACATCTTCGTAACCACCAAGGCTAACGAAAAGGATCCGCGTATGGAACAGCTGAAGAAGATTTACACCTCCGCAGAAAACAAAAAATTCATCGAAGACCACTTCAAAGGCTCCATTACTCCGGCATTCTGATTTATCAAAGCATAGCACAAAAGCTCCCGCAAACTTCTGTGGGAGCTTTTCTTACACTAATAGAATTTCTAAAAAAATTTCGCGTTTAGTACTTTACAAATTTAGCGTACTAAAGTATAATGGGTACATAGTTAAATGCTAATTAACAAATGAGGTGTGGAAAATGAAAAAATTAGTAGCTTTAGTAATGGGCCTGATGATGATGCTCATGATGGTCGCCGGCTGCGGCAACGACGGCCCGAAAAAAATGGTAATCGGCTTGGACGATAACTTCGCTCCTATGGGTTACCGCAATGAAAAGAACGAAATCGTCGGCATGGATATCGACCTTGCACGCGAAGCCTGCAAGCGTGCCGGCATGGAAGTAGAATTTAAACCAATCGACTGGGGTGCAAAAGAAGCAGAGCTCAAATCCAAACGCATTGACGCTATCTGGAACTGCTTCACCGTTAACCCGGAGCGTGAAAAGGTATATGGCATGTCCAAGCCTTACATCAACAACTCCCAGCTGGTTGTTGTTCCTAAGGATTCTCCGATTAAAACCCTCGAAGATTTAAAGGGTAAAATCGTAGCGGTACAGGATGACAGCACAGGCTCCTACCTGCTCGAGCAGCCTGCACACAAAGAGTTGGCAGCTTCCATGAAGGAAGTTCGCAAATATCCCGACTTCGCAGCTATTTACATGGAAATAGACAACAAACGTGTTGATGCTGCTATCGTAGACGCAGTTCTTGCTCGCGGCTATTATGACAAAAAGAAACCCGGTGCCTACAGAATTCTTGAACAGACCATGGGAGATGAGGTTGTAGCAATTGCCTTCCGTAAGGACGACAAAGACTTCAAAGATCGCATCGACAAAGCTATGGATGAAATGAAAAAAGACGGTACCTGCAAAAAGATTTCCGAAAAATGGATGGGCGCAGATATCACAAAATATTAATTTGTTATCACTTGAGGGCTGTCGCATTTAGCGGCAGCCCATATTATAATTATATGGAGAGAAATAATTTATGGATTACGTTTTAAATATCATCCCTCAGATGATGGATGGCTGCCTGGTATCATTTCAAGTTTTTATTATCACCATCGTCCTGAGCATTCCTTTGGGCATTCTGCTCAGCCTTGGCCGTGTTTCCGGCATTAAACCCCTGCAGGCCCTCATCGGCGGCTACGTTTGGATTTTGCGCGGCTCCCCGCTGATGCTGCAGATTTTCTTCGTTTACTTCGTACTGCCGTCCGTCGGCATCCGCCTGCCGGACTTTGAATCGGCCATCGTAGCCTTTGTATTAAACTACGCTGCCTACTTCTGCGAAATCTTCCGCGCCGGCATTCAGGCTATTCCTGCGGGCCAATACGAAGCAGCGCACACTCTGGGTATGAACTATGTGCAGACCATGCGCCGCATTATCCTGCCGCAGGTTATCCGCATCATTCTGCCGCCTATCAGCAACGAAACCATTACTCTGGTAAAGGATACCTCCCTGGTATACGTTCTGGCGATGAACGATCTGATGCGTACCGCACGTAATCTGGTACAGCGCGACTTTTCTATTACCCCCTTCATCGTTGCAGCTGTCTTCTACCTGCTGGCAACTCTGATTTTAACCCTTGTTTTTGAACGTCTGGAAAAACGCTTCTCCAGATATGACCAATAGGAGGAGTAACCACTATGACTACTAAAATCAAAGCAACCAATATCTGGAAAAAATTCAATAACCTCGAAGTACTAAAGGGCATTGACCTTGAAGTAAATGAGGGCGAAGTTGTTGCCGTTATCGGCCCTTCCGGTGGTGGCAAGAGCACCCTGCTGCGCTGCCTCAACAAGCTGGAAACAATCGATAAAGGCAGTATCACCATCGATGGCGAAGAGCTGTGCCGTGAAACCTCCGGTGGTACGGAATATGTCAAGAACAATGATGTCCGCCGCATCGCCTGCAAAATGGGCATGGTATTCCAGCAGTTCAACCTTTTTCCGCATATGACTGTTCTGGAAAATCTGATTGAAGCGCCTGTCAACGTACAAAAGCGCGATAAAGCAGAAGTTATCAAGGAAGCAGAGGTTCTGCTGGCAAAGGTCGGCCTTTCCGAAAAGCGTGATGTTTATCCGCGCAAGCTCAGCGGTGGCCAGCAGCAGCGTGTAGCTATCGCCCGTGCTTTAGCTATGAAGCCCGCCATTATGCTTTTTGACGAGCCTACCTCTTCTCTGGACCCGGAGCTGACCGGTGAGGTTTTGCGCACTATGCGCGAGCTGGCAGACGAAAAAATGACCATGGTAGTCGTAACGCATGAAATGGGCTTTGCCCGTGAAGTTGCCACCAAGGTTGTTTTCATGGCTGACGGTCATGTGCAGGAGCAGGGCAGTCCAGAGGAAATTTTCGTTAACCCCAAAAACGAACGTCTGAAATCCTTCTTAAAAGTAATTTTAAAGTAATCAGATAAAGGTTTCTAAATTAATTCACAGATTACACCTACCTTTGTCATATATGTTTGTTACAATAATACTCGAGGATGAAAGGAACCTATTGAACAAGGCAAGCAAAGAAAGGTGATTTCAATGCACGTTAAAATTCTTGGCCCCATGACTAAGCAGGCAGAGCTGCTGCTGCAGAATACTGCTATTGCGTTAAAGAAGCTCAAGGTTAAGGCTGAGTTTGAAAAAGTTTCCGAATTCCAAAAGGTAGTAGCCTATGGAGTTATGGCCTTCCCCGCTTTAGTCATCGACGAAAAATTAGTTGCTGTCGGCAGCACGCTTTCGGTAGATGAAGCCATGACTCTTATAAAGCAACTCTCCTAAACATATCTTTTCATCATACACCTCTCCTTAAAATACACCGCACCGTGCGAAATGTGCGGTGTATTTTTTTGCTTTGAAAACATTTTGATTAATGTTAAATTTATGTAAAGTTCCTTACGCACTTTTAACATCATAAAATTTCGAGTATAATAAGTATAGGTATATGCTGTTTTCGCAGCAATTACGGATGCATACAAACTAAAAAAGGGGACTTATTTTTTATGCTTGCTTATTTCTTGGCATTTTTAGGCGGTATCGCCTTATTTATGTATGGTATGCAGCTGATGGGTGACGGTCTGCAAAAGGCTGCCGGCGCTAAGCTGCAAAAGATTTTGGAAGCCATGACAGGCGTGCTCGCTATGGGCATTCTGTTGGGCGCAGTTGTTACTGCAGTGCTGCAGGCCAGCGGTGCTACCACTGTTATGACCGTAGGCCTGGTAAATGCGGGTCTGCTCACGCTTAAACAGGGCTTTGGCATCATCATGGGTGCCAACATCGGTACTACGATGACGGCACAGCTCATCGCCTTCAAGCTTTCCGATTATATCACGATTTTAATCTTCATCGGCTTTTTGATGCAGCTGCTGGCGAGAAAAAGCCGCACAAAATATCTTGGTCAGGTTATGCTGGGCTTCGGTATTCTGATGCTGGGCATGGATATGATGGGCAAGGCGGTTATGCCTCTGCGTAACTATCCCGGCTTTGTGCATTTCATCGAGGTTTTCTCCAGCAATCCGTTGCTTGGCATCGGTATCGGTATGATTATGACTGTGCTGATTCAGTCCAGCAGTGCTACCATCGGTATTCTTATCGCCATGGCCGGTCAGGGACTTATTCCGCTGGAGGGTGCGATTCCTGTACTGCTCGGCGACAATATCGGTACCTGTATTACTGCCGTCCTCGCTTCACTGCGTGCTAACCTTACGGCTAAGCGTGTAGCTGCAGCTCACGTAATGTTCAACGTCATCGGCAGTATAATTTTTGTAGTCTTTATGCCGTTCTTCATTAAATTCGTGCTGCTTGTATCGCCTGACGGCGACATAGCGCGTCAGATTGCGAATGCGCACTCGGCGTTCAACATTTTGAACACGCTGCTCTTTATGCCCTTTGTTAACCCTTTCATCAAGCTGGTAGAAAAGATTGTGCCCGGCAAGGCAGAAATCATCTCCATGCGCCCTGTTTATCTTGACAAAAACATGCTGAACACTCCCTCTATCGCTATCAGCCTTGCTGTCAAAGAGGTTGTGCGTATGGGCGAGCTGGCACGCAAGGACGTGCGTCTTGGCATGGAGGCTATTCAAAACTTTGATGCCGACAAGGTAAAATACGTTTTGGAGCACGAGCCTGTTGTCGATGCACTAGAACGGGATATTACCGACTATCTGACACAGATGAGCTCATCTGAAATGAGCGAAAGCCTGACGACACGCCACACCGGTCTTTTGCACGCCTGCACGGATATCGAACGTATCGGTGACCATGGTGAAACATTGGCTAAACGCGCACGCAAGCTTGTTGAGGAGGACGTGGTTTTCTCTGATGAGGCTAAGGCCGAGCTGCTGCAGCTCAGCGAAATGGTACTGCGTGCCTCCGGACGTTCATTGGAGGCCCTAGAAAAAAATGATAAGGTTATTGCAGAGGACGCTGTGCGTCTGTGCCGTGAGGTTAAGCAATACCAGAAGGAAATCCGTAAGAATCATATCACGCGCCTTAACGAACATATCTGCAATCCTACTGCAGGCTTTGTTATGATGGAGCTGCTGATTAACATGAAGCGTGTATCCGATCATTCCAAAAACATTGCCCAGCTGGTTCAGGGAACATTCTAAAGCTTATAAAGCAACAGCAAGCATACAGACTACTGCTCAACATAGTCTGTATGCTTTTCTTTTGCGTAAAAGCATTGCTAAGCTAACAGAGTACGTACATAATTAATCCGCAATTTCTCATATGCGTTTATGAATTTACTCAAGTATACTTTAGTAAATCGTACTTGAGTAAATTTATGATTACTGATATAATTTAACCTAAGGACAGATATTTAATTTCAAACAGCATGTCATTTTCTTAATTATAATATTGCTTATATCATATTTATAAACAGCAAAAGGAGGCTAATAAATGTTTATCGGCAGACAGCAGGAGCTTGCAACATTAAACAGACTATACGCTTCTGACAAATTTGAATTTGCCGTAATCTACGGCCGTCGCCGTGTCGGCAAAACAGCACTGATCAGTCATTTTATCAAAGATAAACCGGCTATTTATTTCATGGGCGTTGAAAGCAATGCAAAACAAAATCTTGATAACTTTAGCCATAATATCATGGAATTTGCTACCGGCATTAATATAAACACTGCATTCAAAAGCTTTCAAGATTCCTTGGAATATGTCTTTCAGCTTTCCATGAGCAAACGCATAATACTTACAATAGACGAATATCCTTATGTAGCACGTGCTTCCCGCAGCCTTGCCTCAACATTGCAGATGCTGATTGACAAATACAAGGATACCTCCAAGCTTATGCTGATTCTTTGTGGTTCTTCCATGTCATATATGGAGGATCATGTCTTAGCCTACAAGGCACCTCTTTATGGAAGACGTACAGCTCAACTGAAAATTCACCCTTTCAGCTTTGCAGAAGTCTGCAGTTATCTTACCAATTTTTCACCTATTGATAAGGCTATCGCCTATGGTATGGTCGGCGGAACACCGCAATACCTTTTGCAGCTTAACGATAAGCTTTCTATTGAGGAAAATATAAAAAACATCTTTCTTAATCCAAACTCTTCACTATTTGAAGAACCGGAAAATCTTCTTAAGCAGGAGGTACGTGAGGCTTCTTTATATAATGCCATTATTACAGCTATTGCCACAGGCTCATCACGTTTATCCGAAATATCCTCTAAGGTTGGCGAGGACAGTAATGTCTGTGCCATCTATCTGAAAAACCTGCTCGCTCTAGGTATAGTAAAACGAGAAACACCTTACGGCGAAAAAATTTCACGCAAATCTATCTATGCAATCAGCGATAATATGTTCCGCTTCTGGTATCGCTTTATACCGGCAAATATTTCCTTGATTTCCCGTGGAGCGCAAGAGCTTGCCTATAAGCGCATCGAACCTTTTTTAGCAGATTATATGGGCAGGGTTTTTGAAGATATCTGTCAACAATATTTATGGCAACTTCTACTCAACAATAATGCGCCAATCGACTTTACCGACCTTGGGCGTTGGTGGGGTGCGGATAAACAATTACACAAACAAACAGAAATTGATATTATGGCAATCCAAGACAAGGATACTGCACTTTTTGGCGAATGTAAATGGACAAACGAGAAAGTAGATGTTAGTGTGTTAGAGCTATTGCAGCACCGCAGCAGTCTGTTCAATTATTCCCAAACAGTCCTCTATATCTTTTCTAAAAGCGGATTCACCAAAGGCTGCCAACAAGCTGCATCCCAAAGCGGTAACGTAAAGCTTGTAACCTATAATGAAATACTGCAAACCCTGCTTGCCTAAAACAACAGTACAATCACCATAGTCTTATCCTTACAAACCTATTTTGCTGTACTTATAAAATCACAGCTTTTTCACAAAATCTTTGCTATAATTTAAGTAAGCAAGGACTGCGTTTCCGACTGCTACAGTCTTAGCGCAGTCCTTTTTGGTTACGCGTAGAGCCTCAAACGGCTTTACGGTTTTTTATTATACCTATTGCGACAGAGATTTTTATAATATATAAGTTTATAAAATATATTATATATATTGAGCACAACATTGCTCCGCTGCAAAACGATAAAACGCTGCAGCGTTTCACACTTTTTTTACTTTAATTATTGATGACACCTTTTACTAATTACAGGTAAAGTATTACAATATAAGATGAGTATTTATCAGCTTAGATTCAGATTATAAAAAAAGAATATGAACATGCTTCGGATATCGCCCTAAGCTTCATATTCCAGGAGGTTACTATGCAGATAGGATTGGATATTGGCAGTACCACAATTAAAATCGCCGTAATGGACGATGCAGGCAATCTGCTATTCCATAAATATGAAAGACATTACAGCCAGATTGCAGAGAAAATTCTGGCCCTACATAAAGAATTGATGACTAAATTCCCTACACTGCATAGCGCACGTCTGGCCATCAGCGGTAGCGGTGGTATCGGTGTAGCGGACAGCTGCGACCTGCAATTCGTACAGGAGGTTTTTGCGGAAAAAATCTGCGCCGAAAAGCTCAATCCAGGAACCGACGCCGTTATCGAATTAGGTGGCGAGGATGCCAAAATCCTCTTCTTAGGCCGCCATTTTGACGCACGTATGAACGACAGCTGCGCCGGCGGCACCGGTGCTTTTATTGACCAGATGGCTTCCCTGCTGAATGTAGAAACACCCCAAATGAACGAACTGGCACAGCAGGCACAGAACACCTACACCATCGCCAGCCGCTGCGGTGTTTTCGCCAAAAGCGATATCCAGCCGCTGCTCAATCAGGGTGCGGAAAAAAGTGACTTGGCAGCAAGCATCTTCCACGCTGTAGCAAGCCAGGCCATCACCGGTCTTGCCAAAGGGCGTCCCATCAGCGGCAATGTGTTGTATCTTGGCGGTCCGCTCACCTTTATGAGCTGTCTGCGTGATGCCTTTGATAGTGTTCTGAATATCAAAGGTGTCTGCCCGGAAAACAGCCTGCTTTACGTAGCAATGGGTGCAGCCTTCTGCGCCGAGCACGAGGTGGACCTTACCACGCTGCCAGAAAAGCTGCAGGCAGCAGCAGCGCAGCACAGCTTTGAACATCTGCCGCCGCTGTTTAAAAACGAAGGCGAATATACTGTTTTCAAGAAGCGTCACTCTAAGGAAAGTGTCGCTATCGGTACCCCCGAGGAGGCCAGCGAAGCCTTTATCGGTATTGATTCCGGCAGCACGACCATTAAAATCACTGTTATGAGTCCAGACGGCAAATTGCTTGACTCCTTCTACCAAAGCAATAAGGGTAATCCTGTTGTTGCCGTCCGCAATTATCTTACCGATTTCTATACAAAATATCCCCACTGCCGTCTGTTGGCAGGTGCAGTCACCGGCTACGGCGAGGATCTGATTCGCCACGGCTTTGGTGTTGACTATGGTATCGTAGAAACTATGGCACACTTTTATGCTGCCCAATATCTGGAGCCGGAGGTAGATTTCATTCTTGATATCGGCGGTCAGGATATGAAGTGCCTGAAAATCCATAACGGTGCCATCGATAATATCTTTCTGAACGAAGCCTGCTCCAGCGGCTGCGGCAGCTTTTTGCAGACCTTTGCCGAAATTCTGGGCTACACAGCCGAGCAGTTCGCGCAAATCGGTCTTAAAGCAGATATGCCGGTAGATTTAGGCAGCCGCTGCACCGTGTTTATGAACAGCAGCGTTAAGCAGGCACAGAAGGACGGTGCCTCCGTTGCCAATATCAGCGCCGGCCTGTCCATCAGTATTGTCAAAAACGCTTTATATAAGGTTATCCGTCCGGCCAGCAAGGAGGCCATCGGCAAGCACATCGTAGTTCAGGGAGGCACCTTCCTCAATGACTGCGTACTGCGCGCCTTTGAGCAGGAAATGGATTTGAACGTTATCCGTCCCAATATTGCCGGCCTTATGGGAGCTTACGGCGCTGCCCTGTACGCACAACGCCGCTACAAGGACGCACCGCATCAGACAACGCTGCTCAACCTGCAACAGCTGGGTGAATTCGTTCATACCGTCAAGGGTATGACCTGCGGCCTGTGCAATAATCATTGCCACCTCACCGTCAACACCTTTGCCGGCGGCAAACGCTTTATCAGCGGCAACCGCTGTGAACGCCCCATCACCCACATGGCACCCAAGGATGAGCTGAACCTGTACCGCCAGAAGCTGCAGCTGCTCAAGGAATTGCCGGTTAATGAAACGCCGAAACGCGGCATTATGGGTATACCTATGGGCCTAAATATGTATGAGCTGCTCCCCTTCTGGAATGCCTTACTCTCCAGCCTGGGCTTCAAGGTTGTACACAGTCCGATTGAAGACAAAACTATTTACCGTCTTGGTCAGGGAACCATCCCCAGCGACACCGTCTGCTATCCGGCCAAGCTGATGCACGGCCATATCAAATGGCTGCTGCAGCAGGGAATCACCAATATCTTCTATCCATGCATGACCTATAATATAGATGAACAGGGCACGGAAAACTGCTATAACTGCCCTGTTGTAGCCTATTATCCCGAAGTGCTGCACGCTAACATCCGTGATCTGAATAAGCCCGAGATACATTTCTTCTATGATTATCTTGGCCTGCTCCATAAAAAGAAGCTAGTCAAAAAACTACAGGAAATGTTTGCCAAGGCTTATCCGGATATCACTAAGGATGAAATCCGCAAGGCAGTTGATGCTGCCTTTACTGCCTTTTATGACTATGAAGCGCAGGTAAAGGCTAAAGGACAGAAAATCATCAGCAAGGCACGCGAAGAGCATAAGCCTATCGTTGTACTGGCAGGCCGTCCCTATCACATCGACCCTAAGGTCAACCACAGTATCGACCGCCTGATTACTAACATGGGTGCTGCCCTCGTCAGCGAGGATGCCGTAAGCAGTCATATTAAGACCAAGGAACTCAACCGCGACCTGCAGGTGCTCAACCAGTGGACCTATCACGGTCGCCTGTATGCGGCAGCCGAATATGTTGCCCAAAATCCTGATATGCATCTGATTCAGCTTGTAAGCTTCGGCTGCGGCTGCGATGCGATTACGGCCGATGAATGCCGCCGCCTCCTCGAAGAACGCGGACGCATCTATACACAAATAAAAATAGACGATATCGACAACCTTGGTGCTGCCAAAATCCGCATCCGCAGTCTGTTCTCCGCAGCCCAGCTTTTCGATATAGATAATAATTAAAGGAGATTTGCATATGCTACCAGCAGCTAACGTTAAGTTTACCCCCTTCACGGAGGATATGAAAAAAACGCATACTATACTTATACCCGGCATGCTGCCTATGCATTTTTCACTGCTGCAGGCAGCACTCGTAAGCTGTGGCTACAAAGCCGAGGTTCTGCACAACACCGGTCGCGAGGTAATCGAAACCGGTCTGAAATACGTCAATAATGATATCTGCTATCCGGCACTGCTGGTTATCGGCCAGCTGATAAACGCTTTGGAAAGCGGCAAATATGATTTGGAGCACACCGCGCTGATTATCACTCAAAC
>ENA-OOXF01001016-OOXF01001016.1-human-gut-metagenome-genome-assembly--contig:-NODE-1016-length-19645-cov-6.511281_pt1 | contig 19645 bp, 16 predicted proteins | sample MGYA00241586_ERZ501341 | MGnify/ENA primary metagenome ERZ501341 (study PRJEB25962, sample SAMEA2042985) | human gut metagenome | biome: human gut; feature: human-associated habitat; material: faeces... | reverse complement strand
GAACAGGAGGAGAAAAGCCAATGAAGAAACGAATACTTAGCATCCTGCTGCTGTGCTGCATGGTGCTGACGCTGCTGCCGACAGCGGTCTTTGCAGCGGAGACCGGCGCGATGGATACTATCCCCACAAAATTTGATGTGGAGATCGATCTGTGCAATAGAACGAGCGACATCAACATCAAGGACAGCAAGACATACTATATCTATTCGTCCTCAAGCGATCCGGACTTTGTCTGGACCAAGAAGATCCAGATCAATGGAAAGAAGGCGGCACCGCACATTTTTCTGGACAACGTTAACATTCAGGTGAACAAGGACGCCAAGACACCGGCCATCGAGCTGCACGGAAAGGCGTCGGCGTATCTGTACTTTATCAACCGGGACAGTAAGCTGACGGGGGCCACCGGACGGGCGGCCATTCAGAAGAACCGCAGCGAGGGGCAGCTGTGCGTGCAGGTGATGGAGGGCACCACGGTGACGTGTCAGGGTGGCTATAAAGCGGCGGGCATAGGAGGAAGCTGGGCGACCCGCAATATCGCAGAAAGTCTGTTCAACCTGGATATGTACGGTCACGGCGCAAATATGCACTTCGGCTCTCAGACGAACCCATCGCTCTGGAGCGGCACCATCATCGCCAAGGGCGGCGATGGAGGAGCCGGTATCGGCGGGGGCTGCTGGAAATCGTTGCAGGACATGGATGGCGACACCGCAGCCTATAATATCAACATTTACGGCGGCAAGATCTACGCCTGCGGCGGATACAACGGCGCGGGCATCGGCGGCGGTCAGTACGTCCCGGCGCGCGATATCACCATCACCGGCGGCGAGATCACGGCGCACGGTACGCACGGCGCGGCCATCGGCGGCGGACGCTGGTGTCACGGTCAGAACATCACCGTGACGGACGCGAAGCTGAAGCTGACGACAGGATACTCTCGATACATCTCGGACGAGGCGGCAGCTATGGGCTACGGCGATCGTGTATACTTGGAAAAGGTATACGATATCGACGTAGGGAAAAGATATATAGGAGATCTTGTCAGGAACCCCCTGCCCGAAGACTACAAGTCCATCAAAATAGGCTCATACCATGGAAAGCTGGTGAAGCTGAAGGTTGAGGCGCAAGCCATCAACCGCGACGACGAGTTCGCCCTCTTCTGGAATCTCTATGATATTCTGATTCCCAATGAAAACGGGCGTATCGACGTGCAGCTGCTGACGCTGCCGTACGTGAAGAACTACGGCTGGGCGATCGAAGCGATGGAGATGGAGCTGATCGACGACCCCTGCAACGGGAAGCACGACTTCGGCTGGGTAAACCGGCAGTCGTGCCACGTCTGGGCATGCCGGAATATGAAATGTCAGGCGCGTGACCCGGTGGCACCGGAGTCCGCAAGTAATGGCAAGCACGCATCCAGCGGCTGGAACACGGAAAAGCACCAGCTGCTCTGCGATGTGTGCGGCCATGTGATGGAAACGGACACGAAGGCGCCGGTGCTGGAGGTGCTGAAGGACGGCGAGAGCTACACCGTCGAGGATAACATCAATGGAAATCCCGGCGCGTACACCTTCACCGTCAGCGACCCGGCGCTGAATGGTGAAGCGTCCTCCGGCATCAAGTCGGTGACCATCAACGGTGTGGAGCAGACAGTTGGCTCCACCTATTCTCTTCCCGCGCCGGATGGCGGCAACAATGACGCGGGAGCGGAATATACCGTGGTCGCGACTGACAACGCGGGCAACCAGACCACGGCAACGGTGACGGTCTACCGGCGGCACCGGGTGCAGGTGATAAGTCCGGATAGAAGCAAGACATATGTGGATAAGCTGCTGGCGCACAATGAGTATCTGATCCTCACGCTGAAGCTGCCGGAGGATGCGGCGGTAAAGCTGACCGATGAGGCGGATGGGCAGGAAATCCCATACAACAAAGACAAGGAGCAATTCGCGGTAGGCCTGATCGACAGGAGCCGGACACTTTTGCTGGAGTATTCCACGGTGTATCCGCAGGTGGAGCTCGAGTTGGGGCAGAGCCAGCGCTTTACGGGATACAGCGCGGATACGGACGAAACGTACTATCTCAAGGCTGCACGCAAGGATACGGACAATAACCGCTATTCGGTGGCCGTAAGGATCGACACAACAAACGCCGCAGAACCTGGCTGCTACTTCAGTTCGCCGAAGCGCTACACACAGGAGCAGCTGGCGGAGATGGATAAGCAAGGCGAAATTCCCTGGATCGAATACAAGCACCCAGACCCGGAACCGGGGGTCATCATCATCTACAGGCCTGAGGCCCATATAGACGCCGCAGAGTATGACGCAAATGGCAGCTGGTATATCTACGCCAAAGCCAAAAACGTCAAGGGAACGGCCTATGTCTCTACACCGAACCTGACCGCCGATGTGGAGGCTCCGAAAGCCATTGATCTTTCTACCGGTGATGAACTGAAGAGCAGTGGGAGATATTACGGTGATCTGCGGTTCAGGGTAGAGGAGGAGTCCCCTTTCACGGTGTGGTACCGCAAACCCCAGGAGTCTGCGGATTATACCGTTTTGCTGCCGGATGAGGATGGCTATTATACGATCCCCGCAGATTACGAGAGCGGCAAGGACCACAACATTCTCATCGAAGACGCCTGCGGGAACAAGAGCCAGTACCTTTGGCTCCGTGCTACGTGGAACTATCTGATGGATGTGGGGCAGGAGGGTCGTTATTGGGATGAGCCAACTGTGCTGCCGCTGCGTATTTCCAAAACGCAGAAGCTGGAAGAGGAACTCTCCAAGATCAAGATCGGGATCAAGTCGGCTCATAGCGGCGGGAACTGGATGCTTGTCAATGTGGATTGGACGATTCCAGAGACCTATGATCGGAATTCCACGCGGGAGCAGACCTTCACGGTCAACGGAACGGTGATCCTGGCGGGCACAAAAGACAACGAAAAGAATCTTTCAAAGCTGGATGTTGTCCCGTGTCCGGGAGAGGAGTGGAAGAAGAACATCTCGGTGCAGGTGACCGTGGAGGGCGAGCCGCAGTATAAGGTGACGGTGCAGGATTGCAAAAACGGCAGAGTCAAGGTGGTGAATGCCGCGGGAACCGCCGAGGACGGCACGCCTCTGTTCTGCAAGGACGAGCTTGTCATGCTCTCCATTGCACCCGATGAGGGCTATATGCTAAGCAAGCTGTCCGTCAACGGTATCCCCGCCACCGTTGCGGCTGGGGAGGATACCTATACCTTCGTCCAGCCGGAGGGAGATGTTACCATCACCGCAGCGTTTGAAAAGCGCAACGAGCATACCGTCACTTTTGACGCAGGCGGCGGCTCCGAGCCTGAGGAGCTGCCCGAGGGGGTCACCACCGCAATGCCCGCCAAGAAGGTATTGCACGGCAGCGAGTATTCTCTGCCGGAGTGCGAGTTTGTTGCGCCCGAAGGAAAGCAGTTCAAGGCATGGGAGATCGACGGTACGGAGTATCCGGTGAACGCCCCTGTGACCGTCACCGCTGACATCACAGTCAAGGCGCTGTGGGAGGACGTGCCTCCCGCCCCTGCCGAGTACATCGTTACCGTCACCAATGACGGAAACGGCACCGGCACCGCAACCCCTTCCACCGCTGCGGCCGGTACGGAGATCACCCTGACCGCAATGCCCAGCGAGGAATACCACTTTAAGAAGTGGCAGGTCGAATCTCCGGCAGGGCTTGTAATCACCAACAACAAGTTCACCATGCCGGACGGCAATGTGGAGGTCAAGGCTATCTTTGAGGCAGATACGCCTCCTATGCCTACCGACCCGGCCAAGCCCAACATCAGTGTGACCGGAACCTACATCTACAATGGCTCCGAGCTGGTAGCCAACGTGATCGGCTACGACTCCGGCACCATGAATATCACTGGCAACACCGGCACGGACGCGGGCGACTACACCGTTAGCGTCACGTCCAAGACCGGCAAATGGGCGGACGACAGCACCGACGCCGTGACCGCGGCGTGGAGCATCGGCAAAGCCACGCAGGAAGCGCCTAACGGCTTGATCGGTGTTGCGCCTACCACTGAGGGCGGCGACGGCAAGATCACCGGCGTGGATGCAACGATGGAATACCGTGCGACGACGGGCAACTACACGGTCTGCCCCGATGGTGAAATTACTGGTCTCTCCGCCGGCAATTACTTCGTCCGCTATGCGGAGGATAACAACCACTTTGCCAGCTCTGATACTGTGGTCACTGTGGGTGAGGGTACGCCGCTTGCGGATTGTAAGATCACCTTCAACGCAGGCGACGGCAGCGGCAGCATGGATTCCGTGACCGTCAAGACAGGGACAAATTACATCCTGCCCGAGTGCGGCTTCACCGCTCCCACCGATCAGGAGTTCAAGGCTTGGGAGATTAGCGGCACGGAGTACAAGGTAGGAGATTCCTACACAGTGAATGAGCATACCGAGATCAAGGCGCTGTGGGAAAACAGCGTTATTACCCCCACCACCTACACCGTCACCGTCAACAATGACGGAAACGGCACAGCCTCCGCCAACCCCCACACCGCTGCGGCCGGTACGATGATCACCCTGACCGCCACGCCCAACAAGGGCTACCACTTCAAGGAGTGGCAGGTCATCAGCGGCGGCGTGACCATCAAGGACAATAAGTTCACCATGCCGAACGACAACGTGGAGGTCAAAGCTGTCTTCGAGAAGGACGCGCCCACTGAGTTTACCATTACCTTTGACGGCAACGGCGGTACGCCCTCTGTCGACAGCATGACCACCATTGATCAGAAGCTGAGTTCGTTGCCCAGAGCCTCCCGACGCGGTAGCTACCGCTTCCTCGGCTGGTACCTGGCGGACGGAGCAGAGATCACGACGGATACCGTATTCTCTGCAAATACCATCGTCTACGCCCACTGGACGTATACCGGCGGTGGAGGCAGCAGCGGCTACAGCTACTACACCATCAAGGCAACTGCCGGAACTGGCGGCTCTATCTCTCCCTCCGGCAGCATCAGCGTCCGCGGAGGCAGAGATCAGACTTTCACCATCACCCCAGATCAGGGCTATACCGTCTCCGACGTCAAGATCGACGGCGAGAGCGTGGGGGCGGTGACGTCTTATTCCTTTGAAAATGTTCGGAAGGCCCACACCATTGCGGTAAGCTTTGCAACGATCAAGATATTTGTCGATGTTCCGGCGGGCAGCTATTATGAGGACGCTGTGGATTGGGCAGTGGAGAACGGCATTACGCAGGGAACCGATGATACCCACTTCTCCCCGGACGGCATCTGCACCCGTGCGCAGGCCGTGACCTTCCTGTGGCGTGCCGCTGGCAGTCCTGAACCCGAAACCCGTGCCATGCCGTTTACCGACGTTCCCGTGGGCAGCTACTACTACGATGCTGTGCTGTGGGCGGTAGAAAACGGCATCACCAAGGGCACCAGCGACACCACGTTCAGCCCCAACATGACCTGCACCCGCGCCCAGATCGTCGCGTTCCTGTGGCGTTCCGAGAAGTCCCCGGCAGCGGGTACAGCCAATCCCTTTGCCGATGTGAAGTCCACCGCCTACTATGCTGATGCGGTACTGTGGGCGGTCAAGGAGAACATCACCAAGGGAACCACCATCACGACATTCAGCCCCAATGCGGATTGCACCAGAGCGCAGATCGTGACCTTCCTCTGGCGCTGCAAGAAGTGACCGGCTGACATACGGCTAAACATCAAAGCCGCTGGCATGACCCCATAAGCGAACAACGGACAGCGCAGCGGACAGGCATCTCGCCCTGAAGCTGCGCTGTTCTCTTTTCGCTACAAGAAACAAATCAATGACATTTTGAGCTGCGCCGCTATCCCAGCGCGGCAAGGAGACAGCATTATGAAAAGAATCAGAAGAATCATTCGTCCGATCATCTGCATGGCCGTCCTTCTCTTTGCTATGACCACGGCAGTCATGGGCTGCTATCAGAAAGGGACGGAGCCTATCGACATTCCCGACAGAACGCCTTCCGGCACATCTGTGCCTCAGCCATCAGCGACTCCCGCGGGCGAAGTTATCCCCTCGGTGGACAGGCAGGCAGAGTTGGCGGAAGCCAAAGCGAAGAATCCCGACACCGTGGCATGGCTGTATATCCCCGGTGCGGAGGTGGACGACCCTGTGATGCAGGCGGAGGACAACGGCTACAGACCATAAGGCGGATCCCGTTCAGGCCGTCAAGGCGCTGGTGGAGTCTGCCGACTTTACGAACACGGAATGGAACGAAGCTGCAATCAAGGCTATTCTGAGCAAAGGGGCTTGGTGAAAATATACTATCCAGAGCGTTCTCTTTACTATGGAAAAACTCCAACTATACAGTCTTTCCCCGTAATGCTACAATGAAGCTGTATTTCAGGGCGAAGTAAGTTAGGGCGGAGTAAGTTAGGAAAGAAAGAGTGGAAAGGAGGTAGTATGCCCTTTGCACAGCTCATGGCGGTTTTACCGCCTAGAGATGTGGCATGCTCCTTGCGAGTACCGTCGAACTCAAACGACTTGAAATGTAATAAGGACGAGAATGAAACCGTAATTGCTCATAGGAGTGATTGCGGTCTTTTTTTGTTTCGTCAAAAGAAAGGAGTCAGGCAATGGATGTCCAATAGTAAGCTGATCGAGCTGAGTTACTATGACCCATCCGCACAGGTGCGCTTGTCGGCCTATGCGGATACGCTGGTACTCGACCACGATCAAAACGGCAGCATCATCAGTGCCATCCGCTTCGGCGGCTATCCCGAAATGGTGCGGGCAATGGCAGATGCCATCTACGGCGGCGCGACGATAGAAGCCGCCCAAAACGACACGACCCGAATGCTCCAAAGCAGCCTCAAAAGTTATCAGCGGCAGATCACGCACGATGGGATCTACGCCGTGGCAACATTGATGGCTGCGGACACCGTACAGGAGGATGACAGAAGCGGCAAGCATGAAAAAGACGAGGATACAAACCTCGTAGATACGGAGCAGATGGAGCTGCAGCCCCACAGGTGCTATATCTTCTGCCCTGCCGGGGATCAAAAGCGGCTCTTTGAGGAACTGGATCGCAAAACGGCAGCGCCGCTGATCCCGGAATTTCAGGATTATGTGCTCAGCAGTCTGCGCCAACGGGGAGATCTCCGGCAACTGGAGGTCATTTCCCTGAAAGAGCGGATGGACGCATGGGTGCTGGATCTGAAGCCGCAGGATCAGAATGTGGTGGAGGTGCTGGAGCAGGGCTTGCAGAGCGGAGCCATCCAGATCCCCGGCACCTTGCTGGGCAGCCCAGACGGATTTGAGAATGTGGAAAATGTCACAGGCTATCTCAATACCTTTGGTGTTACCGTAGCTGACCGTATCCGCAATCAGTTCATGCCCCTTTTTGATCCTGCCAAGGAACCGCTTTCCGATGAAGTGCTCGCTATCAACGACTGCATCATGAGCCGTGTGGGATATTCCCTCTACGATGCCCAGCTTGCGGTAGCAGAGGCTGTCAAACGGCAGCTTGCGCGTAAGCGTGTGGCGCTCATTATCGCAGAATGCGGTAGCGGCAAGACGAAGATCGGTTCGACTGCTCTTGGCGCTTTGCACGGGCTGTGGGCCGATCAGAAGAGGAAAGACGGCAGGAAATCCTTTGGCATCGTTATGTGTCCCTCCCATGTCACACAAAAGTGGGTGCGGGAGATTGGAGAAACGCTCCCGGATACCTACGGCATGGTGGTGCGCACGATTCAGGATCTCAACCGTCTGTATGCAATGTATGAGGAGGGCGACAAAAGTGTATTTGCTGTTTTTTCCAAGGAGCAGGCGCGGGATGGCTATATGCGTTACCCCGCCGTGCGTTGGAATCGACGCAGACGCGCTTTTCTCTGCCCAGACTGCGACGGTGTGATCGAAATGGAGATCAGCGAGGACGGCAGCCGCTATACGGTGCCGGCCGACCAGTTCTTTTTTCAGAAGGAGCACAAGAAAAATCACACCTGTCCCCATTGCGGTACGCCGCTATGGTCTGCGGTCAATCCGGATAAGCGGATCGACTGGGTGAAGATCGGAGAATACGGATGGGTCTACCGCTACGGCGCGCAGGCACATCTGCATCGTACCAAAAACGAGCGTGTTCTCGATCAGCTCACTGAGATCGCCCAAAATCCGGATGCATTCTACCCGATCCGCGGAGCGCACCGGCGGTTTCCCCTGAGTACCTACATCAAGAAAAAGCTGCACGGGCGCATCGGCGGCTTCCTCTGCGATGAGCTGCACGAGTACAACAACAATAGCGGGCAGGGCGATGCCATGGCAGAGCTGTACGGCGCGTCCAGGTGTTTTGTCGGAATGACGGCAACGCTTATCAACGGCTATTCCTCCGGCATTTTTCACCTGCTCTACCGCATTGTTCCCGGGCTGATGCTCAAGGATGGCAAACGCTACAAAAGCCCCGGCGATTTCGATGCGGAGTACGGCGTGGTGGAAAATACCTATGAGATACAGGATGCGGAGTACAATTCCAATAGGCGCACCAGTAAGCGCAGAACAAAGTCAAAGCAGCTGCCCGGCGTATCGCCGCTGGTATTTTCCCGCTTCCTGCTGGAATACACGGCATTTCTCTCCCTCTCCGACATGGGTAAAAACCTGCCGGACTACGAAGAGATCCCCGTACCGCTGGAGATGCCGGAGGATGTACGCACGGCCTACAAAGAGGCGGAACACGAATTGCAGAAAGTCCTGCGCACAGACCGAAAGGCGGCGCAGAAGATCCTGTCCACCTATCTCAATTTGCTGACGGTTTACCCGGATCAGCCCTACGATCAGCCGGAGGTAGTGCATCCCATAAACGGAATGCCCATTGTAACGCCAAAGAACTGCGGCGATTTTTCCCGTCTTCTTCCCAAAGAGGAACGGGTATTGGAACTGGTGCGGCAGAAAGCGGCAAACGGAGAGCGCGTGCTCATCTATACCAGTTGGACGCGCACGGATTCACAGAAAAAGCTCCAGAAGCTTCTTTGCTCGGAAGGTTATCGGACAGAGATCCTGACGCCGCAGATCGCTACGGATAAGCGGGAGGACTGGGTCAACAAGCGTGTAAAGGGCGGTTTGCAGGTGCTCATCACCAACCCGCGCTGCGTGGAAACCGGCCTTGACCTCAATGCCTTTACCACCATTATCTTCTACTCCATGGGCTATAACCTCTTTACGCTGCGGCAGGCATCCCGCCGGTCCTGGCGGATCAATCAGACCGCCCCCAGAGTGGAGGTATACATGCTCTACTACGCCGATACCATGCAGGCAAAGGCCATGAAGCTGATGGCATCCAAATTGGCGGTAGCAGGCATCATCGAGGGGACATTTTCTGAAGAGGGCCTTGCGGCCATGAGTGATGTAAAGGATCTGACCTCACAGATGGCAAAGGAGCTGGCGCTGGGGATCCGGGATAATGTGGAGGATATTGCGGCGGCCTTTCGGAAAATGGCGATCATTAACCCGGAGCGGAAAAAGAACATCGCAGCTGCGCAGCTGAAAGAGACTGCGGCAGAAGAACAAAAGGCACCCGCAGCCAAGGATTCCTTCGGCGTGCGCACGGCGCAGGCGCAAGTGCGTCAGGCACTTTATGAAGGACTGCTTGCCAGGACTGCGGAAGAACAGAAGAAACGGAAGTCGAAGAAGGCAGAGGTGGATGAAAACCAACTGTCGATCTTCGGCTTTGCTGCGTAAAGGAGGAGATTATTTGAATGTAACGATCAATCGGGCGGAAATGTTGAGCGCCATCAAGCGTGCGTCAGCCATCGCACCGGCAGATTCGCCGTTGGACGTGCTTCGGGGCGTTTTGCTGGAGGCGGATGCCGCCGCAGGAAAGCTCACCGTCACCTCGACTAATCTGGAAGCGGCACTGGAGGAAAAGCTCCCCTGTGCCGTTCAGGAGAATGGGGCGCTGGTATTTGGAGCGAAGATGCTTGCAGAAATGCTCTCACGGCTGCCGCAGGATACCGTGCAGCTCTGTCGGGCAGAAAATCAGGGACGCATGACGCTCAGAAGCGGAGACGCCTGCTATGAAGTGGACGTATGGGAGCGAGGCGCTTTTCCAAAGCCGGATCTTCCTTTTCCGGAGGATACCGTCAAACTCAGCGGGATTCCCGCTATGGCGCAGCACACCGTATTTGCAACCGCACAGGATAACAGCAAGCCGCTTCTCAAGTGCGTCAATCTCATGTTTACCAGCACGGGACTGCGCGCGGCCGGCAGCAACGGAAACTGTATCGTGACAGCCAGAGGCGACAATCAGAGCACGGGTGATGTGAGCCTGCTCATCCCCGCCGCCTCGCTTGGAAAGCTCTCAAATATGTGCCAGGACAAGGATGAATTCCGCGTCGGCACCACAGGAAAGAGCATCGTCTTTTTCCGCGAGAACTTCCTTTTCAGCGCGCGGCTCATGGAGGGCGGCTACATCGATACGGATCAGTTGGTAGGCAGCATCCGGAATGCGTTTACCGTGCTGACGGATATTCACGACATGAGAGCGGCGCTCTCGTCCGTCCTAAGCATTGGCACCGGAAACCGGGTAAAGCTGAGCTTTCAGGATCAGCGCCTTGTATTCCAATGTGCAGGCGATTGCGTCAGCGCATCGGCGCCCATTGAGGTAATTGCATTGACCGGCACCCCTGCGGGAGATTACTGGTTCAACGCAAAGCAGCTTGTCACCTGCCTGAAAGCCTTGAGCGGCACGGTCACGCTGGGGATCGCGCAGGGCGGAATGCTGACGCTTGCTACGCAGGATGCCTACTATCTGCAAAATGCCATGCGGCCGGAAGCACAGAAGAAAACTCAAAAAGCCGCGCAGCCGGCTGCTGCGAAAGCAGCGTAAGGAGGGATGCCTTTGGTAGAGATTCCGACGATCTGCCGCTATTGCGGCGGCGCAGTCCATCTTGTTCCCGCGGCAAAGGTGTATGGCCCCGCGGCGGCAAAAAGACTGGGCTTGGAACGCGAGAAATTTTATCAATGTCAGAACTGCAATGCCCGTGTGGGCTGTCATAAGGGCAGCGCGCGGCCGCTGGGCAATCTTGCCAACGAAGCCCTTCGCATGAAGCGGATGGAGACCCATCAGGTCTTTGACAGCTTCTGGAAGGAGCGGGGAATGAGCAGAACGCAGGGCTATAAGTGGATGGCAAAGAAGCTGAGACTTTCTGAAGAGCTTGCTCACATCGGCGGCTTTGAGATGGATCGGTGCCAGAAGCTGATCCGGCTATGCGAAAAGGAACGAAATAAAGAGAAAAAGAAGGAGGCAGCATAAATGTGTGAGAGAACATATTGCCGGCATGAGCATGAGAAACTTTGCTCGTGTCCGCCGGTCACTTGCAGGGACGCCCTTGGAATGGCCGCGCATTTGGCGGAGAACATGGAGAAAGTCCAATGGAGCCTGAACTACAACAGCCTGAAGGACATAAAGCCCTATCAGTTGTGTCTGGTCGGGAAATGCAGGATCTGCGGCGGGCGGCTGTGCATGGAGCAAAGGCCCGTTGAAGCGGATAGCACTGACGGTTTCCTTGCTGCGGTATACCGGCATTTATACCATTTTCACCGCTCCATCGGTCAGGGCTTGCCCCGTGCGGCGTTTCGCACGAAGTTTGTGGAGATGTTCCGTAAGGAGGATCGCGCCGCTGTTGAGGACTGGCTGAGCAGGCCGGAAAACCAGTCGATCCATACCATGATCTGCGGAAATGCGAAGAGAGCCTATACCATCGTCCACTCCTGGGCGGACGCGGATCAGGGCAATTTTCCTGCTCCAGAAGGTATGGCAGCCTTCACTGTGAAGGAGGTGGCCCGTAAGGAGCTTGCGCGCCTTGTGGCGGAGGAAAAGGAAAATCGGACGATCCCGTTTCCGGCAGAAGAATACTGTGAGGAGTACGGCGAGGATTTCTGGGAGGCTTACCGGGACGGCTATGCCGCTGGATGGTTTACCCGCTATGAGATCATCGAAAGTCCGCTGTACGCAGAAAATATCGAAGAAAAAGGAGGTGCGGCTGATGATACTGCGAAAACCGACCTGCTCTGATTGCCCGTATAATCTCCAATACATGGAAAGCTTGCCGATCAAGAAAAAAGGCGTCACCATGCACTTGGGGGAGTGTTTCTGTGTTGCGGGAAAGCGCGCGAGGAAATTCAAACGCAGTGATCCCAAAACCTATGTGCCAAGCTGGTGTCCCAGGCTCAAGGCTCCCTGTGAGCTGCGGATCTATGGCTTCAAGAATCAGCGTGAATGGAGGATGCACTGCAGTATGTGCGCGGATCTGGGCGAGGATACTTCTCCATCTGCATTCCGCTATGCGGTGCGCTATGAAGGACATACCGATCTGGCACCGTATGAGTTTTTCGAGTGCTGCAATGAAAAATCGGATGATGAGATTTTGGGTGCAGCAGTCCAGCACTACGATGTTGTGGAAATTGACGACGGTATCAAGCCTGCCTTTTTCTACAAAACGGAGCATGGCTATGAGCTTTTATTCTCGTTTGATGCCAAGACTGCCAAGAAGAATATCAGGGAGGAAATTGATTGAAGGAAACTGTAAAAAGCTGCAGTAACTGCCGATATTCCTATGATCTGCCGAGCAATCGCGGGCCGATGGCAAAAACGCAGTACTGTAGAAACAAGAACTATAATTCTGTAAACTACACCACCAAAATGTTGCTGGAGGACTGGGACCAAGGCCACTGCCGCTTTTGGGCGCCCATACCAGAGGAAGGAAACGACAATGAAAAATAATTACTCAATCGCTCAGCGTAACGCCATTGTGGAAGCAAATCTTTGGTGCATCGACAGTGTGATCCGTCAGAATCGCCCGCTCATGAGAGCGGCTCGGCTGGAATATGACGATGTGTACCAGCAGCTTGCCCTGCGGCTTATCAAGGCTGTGGCGGGCTATGACCCGGAAAAGGGACGCCTGGAGCAGCACATTTTCGCCCAGCTCAAGTATGAGTTTCTTAGCTGCAGATCGGCCTACCGGCTCTGCGGTATGACTGGCACACCGCACTCGTTCCGAAAGAGCCATATCATTTCCATCGACGCGCTCTCTGAGAACAGCGGCCTCTATGAAGAGACGCTGGCGGCGTAAGGAGGCACGGAAATGACGCTGAGAGATAAGATGCTGGCGGTCATTGCGGATACCAATGATAGCGTAGCTGAGCGGGAGGAATTGGTGGAGATGATCGCCATTTCCCTGCTGACGCGAAAAAACCTGTTTGTTCTGGGTGAGCCGGGACAGGCCAAGAGCTATGCCATCAACCTGTTCCGCCGGCACATCACCGGTGCGCGGCAGTTTGAGCGGCTTCTTTCCAAGCAGAGCGATGAAGAACAGCTTTTCGGCCGTGTTGATCTTGCGAGTTTGCTGCCGGGCTCTGTGCCGCAGACCGTGCTGGAGCAGGACGCGACCTATCAAAACCAGCGCTTCAACCTGCGTGTCCTCGTCGAGGGCATCGGCTCCATGAAGGACGAGCCCGCAACATGGGAAAAGCTCAAGAGCGGCACCGAAAAGCTGGAGCTTTATCGTGCAGCGCTCTCGGCGCTTCACAAAAGCGAGCCCGCGGTGCAGACGGCCGGTAAGATTCCCGAAGCTGATATCGTATTGCTGGATGAGATTTTCAAGTGCAACGACGGCGTGCTGAACTCACTGCTCACCGCCCTCAATGAGCGGAAATACACCAACGAGGGACGCACCTATCCCATTCCGGTCATTTCTTTCTTTGCGGCCTCCAATGAGATCCCTAATTTCAATGACCCGCAGGAAAAGATTTTGGAGGCGCTGTATGACCGCCTGGAGCTGAAGGTCGTGACGGCCAATATGGAGGATCGGGGCACGCGCCTTGCCGTTTTGAAGAATAAGCAAACCGGTGCCTTCGGACAGATCTCCGCTACGATCACGTTGGAGGAGTTGCGGCAAATGCAGCAGGAGGTCGCGTCGATCCCCGTTCCCGACGCCATCAACGAGTTGGCTGACGATATCCTCTGCGAGCTTCGCAAGGATATGGCGGTGTCGGACCGAAAGTATCTGGGCTATTATCCCATCGCGCAGGCCAAGGCATGGCTTTCCGGCCATGACAAGGTAGAATCCTGTGACCTTCTGGCGCTGAAGAATTATCTCTGGCGCCTGCCCTCTGACCGTGAAAAGGTGGAAGCGGTGCTCACCCGCCTGTGCGTCAACCCCATGCAGGATAAGGTCAACAATATCCGCGGTATGGCGTTGGAATCCCAGGAGGAATTTGACGCTGCGCTGGGGGATGGCAGCAAGGCCGATACTGCGCGCAAGGCATTTATCAAGCTGCGCGGTGAACTGACGCATCTTTATCAGATGCAGTGCAGCCTTCGCACGGCGGCGCAGTCTGACAGCGAGACAGCGCTGGTGGATGACCTCTTGGCCGATTTGGAGAAGATCAGCCGCAAGGCCCACGAGCAGACACATTTTACTTATACGACGCTGGAAGAGATCGCAGCGTTAAATTAAAGAATATTGGAGGAATCACGATGCTGAACAAGATCATTCTTATGGGAAGACTCACGCGCGATCCTGAACTGCGCAGGACGGAGAGCGGTACCGCCGTTTGTTCGTTTTCAATCGCGGTGGATCGGGACTTCAAGTCCAAAAACGGGGAAAAGGAGACGGACTTTATTGATATCGTTGCTTGGCGCGCCACAGCGGAGTTTGTGAGCAAGTATTTCACAAAAGGCCGCATGGCCGTCGTGGAGGGCCGGCTCCAAATCCGCGACTGGACGGACAAGGAAGGCGGCAAGCGCCGCAGTGCCGAAGTCATTGCAGACAATGTCTACTTCGGAGATTCCAAGCCGAAAGACGGCGGTGAGGAGGATGATATTCCTGCCTATACCGGAGCGTCCGACAGCTTTGCCGTGCCGGACGGCTTTACACCAGACTTTGGCGGCGAATCCGGGGAAATGCCCTTTTAAGAGCACCAAATAAGCGAGGGAGGGCATCAGCCCTCCCTCCATATAAAAGATAAGAGGAGAAAATAAAATGAGCATTGTTTTTACGGAAGTACGGATCGAAGACTGTGATGGCGTAGAGCTTTCCTTTATGGAGGGCGGTTGTTTGGATGAACTTGATATCCGCGAGCTTTTGAAGCACGACCAGCCCTTCCGCGATATGTGGGACGCAGTAGGCAGCGACGCAAGGATCGCCGTCCAGCAGTATCGTTTCCGGGGCGGCAAACAGGGAGAAGAATTGGGTGACGAAAACCACTTCGCCCTGATGCGCGCGTATGATCGCGCACTCTCAGACGAGGACGGATCTACTTTTGTCGAACGGGACGATGTAGACTGGCTGGATGACTTTGAACTCACCAAAGACGATCTTGCAGACGGTAAGTGACAAACTCGCATTGATAGGGGAGCGTTTTATATGGAAACGAGTATTCTTAGCGCCTATTCCAAGAATGAATGCCAGAAGTATTTTGACTATCTGGAACGGCTGCGTCAAAGCGGCGAAACAAATATGTACGGAGCCGTACCATACTTGCAGGAAGAATTTCCGGAGCTGCGATATGCGCCGGAACGGGCAAGAAAAATTCTGTTGGCGTGGTTCGGCACATTTCGAGAGAAGGAGGCGGATACAAAATGCTGAAGCCCTACCGGACAGTTCAGGATGTTCTTTCCTCTCCGTGGGCGCAGGTGCAGAGAGTGAAACGTAGTCCGCAACAGACAGACCGCGTTTTGCGCTCGACCAAACTGGAGGATAGCATTTACCGGGATCTGCGCATGGAGGATACGGGTATGGACGAGATGGAAAAGAGCGCAGGCGAAAAGCTGCACTCTTTTCCGGCGCTCTCGCGGGATATTTTCCAGTCCTTTTATTCCCTGATGCCCCGGCGCAACGCGGACGATGACCTCTCAGTAGCGGCGCGGAAGATCAACGTGCCGATTCTGGAGCACATCACCCAAAGCGACGACTATCCTACGCTCAAGGAGGTGTGTGAAGGGCGGGAGCTTCCGGCCTATGAAGCGGCGGCAGAGTTTACTGCCCAGACCTCGGGAGAATTGGATAACTTACTTTCCCAATTGGGCGGAAAACCTGGCGCTGTGCAGACGCTGGAAAAGCTGGAGCAGGCAGAGAAAACCGCAGAGGACAAGCTCGCGGCACTGCTAGAGCAGCTTCGTGGAACTCCGCAGGACGATCCGAACCTGAATGATGCTGTGGTAAAAGCCGCCAATGACGCCGAGAGCAAACGGCGGCAGGCAGATGCGGTCAATAAGCTCGTTGACGCTGGCCTTGCGCAGAATCAGGCAGAAGCCGGTGCGCTGATCGCCCGCGCGGTGTCTGCTGCCGCGGAAAGGGCGGAAGAGGTACAGACGATCCTCGGCGCATGGAGCGACGCCCCCGGTGATATGCGGAAGACAGACGCAAATGCGGCGCTTTTAGAGCGTGTGCGCGATAGTAAAACGCTGCAGGACATTTCCCGCTATCTGGGGCGTTTCCGGGAAATTTTTGCGCAGGGCAAGCGCAATGGCTATGCCTATGGCCGCGGGGAAAAATATGCATTGGAGCTGGGAAATGATCTATCTCGCGCACTGACCTCCGAGCTTGCCATGCTTGCTGTGCCGGAAACGCTGCCGTTGTTCCTGCGGAAGTATCAGCACCGGCAGATCAAGCAATACCGCCGGCGGGAGCCGGTCTATAAGGGTGCAGGCGATATCATCTGCTGCCTGGACGAATCCGGCTCTACTGCGGGAGATCTGGCCGCGTGGGGAAAAGCCGTTGCCCTGACGCTGCTGGAGATTGCGCAGAGCGAGGGACGAAAATTCGCTCTTGTTCATTTCTCCGGCCCCGGCCGCTTTCAAACGGATGTATTTCTTCCCGGGCAGTCTTCTCTTGAAGAGAAGCTGTGCGCGGCGGAAACCTTCTTGGGCGGCGGCACGGATTTTCAAACGCCGCTTGCGGAGGCGGAATGCCTCATGCGGGAGGGTGGCTTCGAAAATGCTGACATCGCGTTTATTACGGACGGTGAGTGTTCGCTGCCGGAAACCTGTGTGGAGGCCCTGCAAAGGGCGCAATCAGAGCTTCGCTTCACCGTCACAGGGATTCTGCTGGATGAGGGAAACGCCGGCATGGATTTCAGTCTGAAAACCTTTTGCCAGAACATTTACCGCACCAGTGAACTGACCGGGGATCAGATCGTCAGGGAAATTGTACTGGATTGCGTATGATATTGGTTGCGCGCAGAAAGGAAACAGGCTATAATATTATGAAATATAAGGATGAAGGAGGATGGTTATGCAGACTCTTTACCATGGAAGCAGAGTGGTTGTGGAACAACCCGAGATCCGCATTCAAAAATTCCATAAGGATTTTTACTGGGGCTTTTACTGCACCTCCTATGAACAGCAGGCGCTGCGCTGGGCAACGCGCTTTGGAAAAGCTGGAGTCGTCAACGTCTATTCCTTCGATGACCAGACTGAGCTCAACATCAAGCGCTTTCCGGAAATGAGCGATGAGTGGCTGGATTTTATTGCGGCATGCCGGAATGGAGTTCCCCATGTCTATGATGTGGTGGAAGGCCCGATGGCGGACGATACCATCTTCAATTATGTGCAGAGCTTTTTGGATGGTGAGATCTCCAGAGCTGCTTTCTGGGAGTTGGCAAAATTCAAGTATCCCACCCATCAGATCAGCTTCCACACTGCACGTGCTCTCGCTGCACTGGAATTTGAAAGGAGCTATGTTGCCAATGTGCAAGAGAAACAATGACGCGCTCTTTTTCACCTGTTCTCTGATCGAACAGCTTGGCCGCTCCCTTCACATGCAGCGCGGTAAGGTGGCTGCGGAACTGGGTGAGGCCGGCATTCAGACGCTCTACCGCAATGCAGACATTCTGCACTGTGAGCCGATCGAAAAGGTCGCGGACGATGTGATCACGGAATTTTCACTGCAAGGCGGGGACTTTGACAATCTTGCCGAGGCAAGATATACAGTCCCCGATGTGTGGACGATGGGAAAGGTCTATGCAAGGCTTATCGAGGATGTATCCGATGAGGACAACATCGTAGAAACCATCTTGCAGGTCTTTACCTCCTGGATCGACGGTCTGCTTTCGGACTATAATGCTGCCTTCTATTATCAGCCCCGCGATTATATTGCGGAGTGCTACCGGCAGGAAACAGTCCTGGACGGTTGAGCGGAACAAAAAAGGCGATGGGTTTCTATCGCAATACTCATAATAGTAGAGGCGGGAACATCATTGAAGATGTTCCCGCCTTGTGCCTCTATTTGTCATCGTCTCTGTACATCTCCCATAAGCGCCCAGCCATCATCGGCCCAGGTATTTCTCTGCCGATCTATCAAAAGATTTGGGATAAATCTTCTTTGTTTCCACCCATGGCATGTATTTCCAATCCCTGCAACGAGGAACCATCCACATCTGCAATGTTTGTAGATCCCATGATATTAGTATCAAAACTATTGGGAATGTCAGAGGCGGAATTTAGGCAAATGCCTTTCATAGTATCCATGCGGACTGTACTTGTTGGTATCGGGGTACTATCAACGGGACTAACATCTAAAATAAAGAGGTTTATAACCGAGCTGACGAAGGCGGATAGACGCCGTTGTCTTGGAGACACCGAACAACCGGCAGAAAAGGCGCAGCGTTACGTGATCATGATACGAATACCTCCCCTCATAGTTTTTCAGCGGCGTTTCTGTACGAAGATATTGAAAGGATAAAACACCATGAGCAAGAAACTTGTAGCATATGTTCAGCGTTAAGGACGCCCGCTTCAAGCAGGAGGGCTTTGTGGCTGAGGTCAAGGAGTTCTATACCGGCCTTATCAACCGCTATATCTCAGACCCGGAGCAGCAGCTAAAGGTGTTTGACCCGCAGAGCGTATATTTGCCCACCAAAAAGATAGGCAGGAACAATCCCAAGGCGGAGGAAATCAAAGCGGACAACGCCGCCCGTCAGGAGTGGAACCGAACGGCGGATATGGCGCTTTTGACGGGCATATCCGAGGCGGAGATATTGGAGGTCAAGCAGGCTGAGATACACGAGAAGGTCAGGCAATCCATCCATCAGGCCGGGTGGCTCCCGCACCTGTTCCGGGCCATCGTGGGCAAGGCCAGGGCCTTCCTGCAAGGGCTGATCCGCCAGCGGGCAATGCCGCCGAAGCCCACGCTGGACATTGATATGGCAGAGTTCCGTGCCATGCGAGGTCTGATGATACGAGTGAGGGACGAGGCCACGAGCATCCGATACTTGCAGGAGGATGTGCTGCCAGACTTGAAGCAGCAGCTTGCCGCCGCCACGGGTATCTTTAAGACCAGAGAGCGCAAAGACATCGCTGGGCAGATACAGCAGACAGAGCAGGAAATCAGCCACAGGATGGATGCGCTTCCCTCCATCGTCCAGGCGGAGGGTTATCCCGATGTGCAGACATTTACAGCCACCTACCGCAAGGCCGAGGCCGTTGTCAGCCAGCATAACCGGGAGTTGGCCGAGTGGGAGCGGAAGGTGCAGGAGCGCCAGCGGCCCGCCGTAAAAGAGCGGCCCCCAGAGCCGAGAAGCGTCCGGGAACGCCTGCGGCGGTTGCAGGACGAGGGCAAACGGCAACAGCCACAGCCACACAGGAGGGCAGTTGACAGGGACAGCAGATGATAGAGAACGCC
>ENA-OOXF01001005-OOXF01001005.1-human-gut-metagenome-genome-assembly--contig:-NODE-1005-length-19776-cov-2.724051_pt1 | contig 19776 bp, 16 predicted proteins | sample MGYA00241586_ERZ501341 | MGnify/ENA primary metagenome ERZ501341 (study PRJEB25962, sample SAMEA2042985) | human gut metagenome | biome: human gut; feature: human-associated habitat; material: faeces... | reverse complement strand
ATTTACGGATGCGCTTACCGAAGCTGTCAATGAAGAACAGTACAACCGGGAAGGTTGCAAAGGTTACGAGGAACAGCTTCCAGTCCAGATACAGCATCATAGCGATAGATACGATAAGAATAACGCTTTCGGTAAACATTTCCACAACGTTTTCTACCATAGCGGACTGCAACGCATTAACGTCGTTAGTAACATAACTCATAATGGTACCGGTTTTATGCTTGTCATAAAAGCTCATACTTAAACGCTGCAGCTTTTCAAAAACATCCCTGCGGATATCAATAATCACACGCTGACCGACATAGTTCATCAGGTAGCTTTGTCCGTAATAGGAAACACCGCGGATAATAAAAACAACCACAATGCTGATTACAATATAGTTCAGCATAGATGTATCCTTATCACGCAGAACCTGGTCTACCATGTCCTTGATAACCCAGGGCAGATAAGCAGTACAGCCGGAGGCAATGCCGGTGCAGATAAGCGCTGCCAGCGCACGCATCCAGTAGGCTTTAACATATTTCAGTGCTCGAAGGTATAAATTCATTTTCTCTCCTCAGTTATTTTTAAAATTAATTGAGCAACGCGGTTTACCGCACCTGGCTCACCCAATCTGTGCTTCATATATGCCAAATCTCTTTGCAGCTGTGCCTGACGCTCTGGCTGCAAAAGCTCGACTGCAGTTTTTGCTAAATTTTCCGGGGTGAAGTCCTCCTGCAGAAGCTCCGGCATAATCGTTTTGCCCGCAACAATATTCGGCAGACCGATATTGGGGATGTTGATTACCAAACGCGCGATAAAAGCATTTAGTGCGGAAGTACGATACACAATAACGCTCGGCAAGCCGCACAAAGCAGCCTCCAGCGTTACCGTACCGCTGGTAGCCAGCGCCAAATCCGCTACACTGAACAAATCATAGTTATGGCCTTCGGTAATTTTCACCTCAATGCCATACGCCGCAATTTTTTCCTGCAGCATAGCAAGCGGAATGGTACTGGCGCGCGGCATAACAAACTGCACATCAGGCAACTGCTGCTTTAAAAGCTTTGCACCTGCCAGCAGCGTCGGCAGCATTTTTTCAATTTCCATAAGACGGCTGCCGGGCATCAGCAGTACCAGCTTTTTACCGGGCTGCTTACCGGCCCAGGCTTCAGCCTCAGCCTTAGTCATCGCAGGATGCACAATATCCAGCAGCGGATGACCTACAAACTCTACGGGAGCACCTGCTTCCTTATACACATCGTATTCAAAAGGAAAGATGCAGGCAACCTTATCCACTATTTTCGCAACCTTTTTGGCACGGCCCTTGTTCCAAGCCCATGCCGACGGAGCAATATATGATACAACGGGAATTCCTTTATCGTGAGCCAGCTTTGCCAGCTTCATGTTAAACCCCGGATAGTCGACAACTACCAGACAATCCGGCTTGCGTTCGTCCATAACGCGCGCGAAATCACTGCGCAGACGGAATAAATCAGGCAGCTTGCGGACAACCTCCACAAAGCCCATTACGCCGTGATCCTTAATATCCCACAGCACCTCGCCGCCGGCTTGGCGCAGAGCATCGCCGCCCATACCAAAAACCTCGGCCTTGCTATCAAGTTTTTTTATAGCAGCAGTCACAGCAGCTGCATGGATATCGCCAGAGGCTTCTCCGGCAGATATTAATATTTTCGCCATGATGTCTCCTTGCATTTACCTATATATATTCAGTATATATTATAACACAAAAAGCGGCTGACATAAGCTATCAGCCGCTAAGAAATACGAAATTTTTCCGATATTTATTTTACAAGAATAGTAATATTATGTTCATCTGCCAGCGCAATCACCTTTTCGCGCTCCGGAATGATAGTATTACCTGCTTCAATAACAGCTCCTATAGCACCGGCGTGAATCATTGATTCAATCGTCGTCGTACCGAAACCGGGAATATCAAAGCGTTGGTCCTGCTTCGGCTTGGCAGCCTTGGCTACGATAACGCCGCCCTTGCCTAAAAAACCGCCGCGCAGAATGCAGGCATCGGTGCCTTCAATCGCTTCTACCGCCATAACGGCACGATTTTTTACAACAACGGTCTGACCGATATCCAGTCCGCCGATGGCTTTGGCCATCTCAAAGCCGAATTCCATATCCGCAAGCTCTGCCTCCGTAGGCTTACGCTTGGTCAGGACACCGGGCGGCGGCAGCAACGGTTTAATCAGCAAGGTCTGATCCATAACCTCAATGCCTTCGTCCTCCAGCTCCTTGACAATCGCATTCATGATAGTATCATCCTTGCGGTCCGGAATGGTAGCCAAAATTTTTATTGCCCGCAGATCAGGAACAATCCTGCCTGCTTTGTACAAAACTTCCTTTGTTACCTTGCCGATCATGGTGACCTTGGTAACCTTATTTTTTTTCAGCGTAGAAATAATCTTGCCGATTTTGCCGATGTTGATATCGTAATAAACATCAACACTGCCGGGCAGCTCCTCGTCAATACCGGGAACAACACCTACAGCGACAACATGGTAACCCAGCTCTTTCGCTGAGCGTGCTACCTCTACCGGCAGATGTCCGACACCTGAAAGTACGCCCAGCACCTCCATAGCCTTAGCCTCTGCGTGTACGGATGATGCCGCGTTCTACATTACGCAGGAAACGCATCAGATGTTCCATGGGCTCGGAGCTTGTCAGCTCCTGCTCCATAGTGCTGATTGCTTCCTGCAGCGGCAGACCGCTGCGATAAAGAATGCGGAAAGCCTTTTTCAGCTCACTGCGTTCCTCTACCGGCATACCTGCGCGGGAAAGACCTACGCTGTTCAGACCGGAAACAAAAGCAGGATCACCGGCGCAGATCATGAACGGAGGAACATCCTGGGTTACACGTGCCATACCGCCGATCATTACGTTACGGCCAATCTTGCAGAACTGGTGTACCGCAGACAAACCGCCGATAACAGCACGGTCCTCAACGATAACGTGACCTGCAAGTGTTGCAACGTTAGACATAATAACATTGTTGCCCACGATGCAGTTATGTGCTACATGGGTGTAGGCCATCATCAGGATGTTGTTACCGATACGGGTTTCGTTGCCTTCACCGCATGCACGGTGAACAGTGCAGCATTCACGGAAGCTGCCGCCGTCACCGATAATAGTATAGCTTTTTTCACCTACAAATTTTAAATCCTGCGGTACTGCACCAATAGAGCAGCCCGGGAAAAAGTGGCAATTCTTGCCGATTTTAGTATATGGATGGATAGTCACATGCGCACCAATCACGCAGCCGTCGCCAATCTCCGTATCTTCGTCGATGACAGCATAAGGACCTACGCTTACGTCCTTGCCAATTTTAGCAGACGGATGAATGATTGCAGTTTCATGGATACCACTAGTTGGCATAATAACCGAACTCATTATTTTCACTCCCCAAATAAGATATTAATCAAGCAATTAAATATAAATATAATACTATAATCACAGGTATCCACGATTTTTAACATTACAAAAATCACAGTTAAATGAATTTAGCATTAATTTTAGCTGTATTACTCGCTTATTCTACCAATTACAGCTTTTTTGTATTTTGCTGATTAATTTTCTTTCGGGTCCATAATAGCAAAGGTGCAATCGCATTCGCAGGCAACCTTGCCGTCAACCTTACCCTCGCAATGAATGATACCCATGCTGCCGCGCATAATTTTAGTTACCTCAGCGGTGGTTACGACCTGGTCACCGGGCACAACCTGCTTGCGGAAGCGTACATTGTCTATTTTAGCGAAAACAGCAATCTTGCCGCGGTTTTCTTCCGGATACAGCATAGCAACGCCGCCAACCTGAGCCATAGCCTCAATCAGCAGAACGCCTGGCATAATCGGTTCATTAGGGAAATGACCTAAGAACTGCATTTCATTAGCGGTAATATTTTTAATACCTACTGCGCGCTTCATAGGCTCAACTTCCAGAATGCGGTCAACCAAAAGCATCGGATAACGATGCGGCAGAATCTTTTTAATTTCGTTAATATCTAATACTGTCATTTATTACTCCCCCTTTGTTCTGTAAGCCTGAATTTGTTTAGCGATTTGCGAATTAAAGGCATGTCCTGTTTTTACGGCAATAACATGTGCTTTAATCGGTCCCAGCAGATACAAATCGCCAATGGCATCAAGAATCTTGTGTCTGATCAGTTCATCGTCAAAACGCGGCACAGAAAGAATTTTTTCATCATCAAAAACAACTACATTCTCTAACGAACCGCCAAGGCCCAGTCCCATCTTACGCAACATTTCCAGCTCGGAAGTAAAAGCCACTGTTCTGGCAGCCATAATATCCTTTTTAAAGCTCTCCTTATCGAGCAGGATATCGAAATACTGGGTTCCCAGCATCGGATGACTGTTGATGGATGTAAAAGAAATTCTGTAGCCGTCATAAGGTAAAATAACGATATAACGGTCATTGTCATAAACGGAAAATGCTTTATCAACGGCATATATATGACGCTCTGCCTCCTGCTGCACCGGTTCTGCTTTTTCAATCAGCTCGCAGAAAACCTTAGCACTGCCGTCGGTTACCGGCGGTTCCGGGGAAGACATTTCAATACGGATATTGTCAATCGCCATCATAGACAGCGCACCCATAAGATGCTCAACCGTAAAAACCTCAGCACCGTTTGCACTAAGTGTTGTTGCCTTTACCGTGGAGCTTACATTCTCCGGCAAAGCTTTTATTTCCGGTCTGCCCGGTAAATCGGTACGGACGAAGACAATGCCTGTGTCAGCCTCTGCAGGCTTCAGTGTCATCAGTACATCCTTGCCGGAATGCAGACCAATGCCTGAATAGGATACCTCTTTAGCAATTGTATGCTGGTATTCCTTTTTTTGCTCGGTCATTTTGCTCCTCCTTTATCAAATTTATTTTTTTCTGCCAAAACGTTGGCGTCCGTCTTTCCAACGGTCATGCACCCAAAACCACATTTCCGGATGCGCAATAATCTCATACTCCAGTATTGTCACCAGCTCACGGGTTACAGCATAAAAATCCTGCTCCTTGTTTTTTGTTTTCGGGGTGTACAGGGGAGGATAAATTTTAGCAGTACAAGTGCCATCTGTATTGTTGTGCAGAAATATCGGTAAAATCGGTGAACCGTAGATACGCGAAAGTGCCGCCGGTCCCATAGGGATAATAGAATCCTTGCCGAACAGGTCAATGCGTACGCCATCGTCATTCGTATCCTGATCATAAAGGATACCCAGAAGATTTTTTTCGCGCAGCATACGGCTGATAGCCAGCAGGCCATGCTCGCCACGGTTATAGGTAACCTTCTGTCCCACCATCTGGCGGAATTCATTGATAAGCTTATCCATATGACCGTTGTTCTGCTTACGGGTAATAGAAAGCATCGGGTAACCGTGCAGCGCTACGGTAGCGCCCAAAAGCTCCCAGTTGCCGTAGTGACATGTAGCCATAATGACGCCCTTGCCCTGAGCATAAGCAGCCTCCAGATATTCCAGGCCCTCTACCTTTACCTTCTTGTCAATATTATCCTTATTCAGCAGCGGGAAGCGCATAACCTCAACGACCATGCGGCCGAAGCGGTGCAGACTGTCTGCAGCGATTTCCGCAGCTCTTGCTTCGTCAACCCCCAGGCATTCGCGGATATTGGCCTCTGCCATCTGCATACGCCAGCGCGGTACAACCGCCACTGCTACGCTGCCCAGAAATTTTGCCACCAGCTTGCGCAACCACATGGGGGAGATGCACATAAATTTACTAAAAAGCTTGACTATATAATAACCTAACAAGCTTTCACCACCCTATTATTTTTTCAGCTCTGCCAATTCCTTTTCCAGAGCTTTGACGCGCTTGAGCATATCGCCCACCTTGCGCAGATTTGCTTCCTGACGCAGCCATTCCTTCATAGGCATAGCAGGGAAACCGCCCATAACGGAATTGTCGGGAACATTATTGGTAATGCCGGTTTTGCCGCCAAAGACGCAGTTGCTGCCGATGGTAATATGACCGACGGTACCAACCTGACCGGCAAAGGTAACATTGTTGCCTACGGTTACGCTACCGGAAATACCTACATGAGCAACAACCAGGCAGTTTTCACCTAAGATATCGTTGTGGCCGAGATGTACCAGGTTATCAATCTTGGTGCCCTTGCCAACAATAGTGCTGTCAACGGTAGCACGGTCGATACAGGTGTTGTTGCCGATTTCTACATCATCCTGCAGCACTACATTACCGGTCTGCAGCACCTTGCTGTGCTTGCCGTTTTGGGTAATATAGCCAAAGCCGTCGCCGCCGATTACGGAACCGGACTGCAGAATAACTCTGTCGCCCAATACACAGTCCTCACGGATAGTGGTATTAGGATAAAGGGTACAATCCTTGCCCATTTTTACGCGCTTGCCGACATAAGCATGCGGATAGATTACGCAGCCGTCGCCGATTTCGGCATCATCCTCAACAACAGCAAAGGGCTGAATAGCAACATTGCTGCCAATTTTTGCCTTCTTGGATACATAAGCATAAGGACTGATAACACGCTCAACCTCTTCCTGCGGACGGAACAGCTCCAACAGTGCAGCAAAAGCCGCACGCGGGTTGGCAACTCTGATAACCGGGCGTCCGTCCAGCTCCGGATCCTCGGTACTGAGAACCATTACACCTGCCTTGCTGAGATGGCAGTGCTCTACATGAGGCGGCACTGCAAAGGAAATATCCTTAGGACCTGCCTCAACCAGTCCGTTAACGCCGGTAATGCGCAATTCGGGGTTATCATGCTCTACCGTGCCTTTTAAAAATTCTGCTAATTCTTGTACACTCTTCTCCATTTCATACCTCCACCATAAAGCCGCTTACGCAAAAAGCGGACGGACTATCCGCCCGCTTCAGGGTGCTGCTTATTTCATTTTTGCAATTACGTCACCGGTAACATCGGTACCGCCCTGAGGAACGGCACGCTTGTCTAAAATAGCGCCCAGCTTTTTCTCGTCGGCAACTTGCTTCAGAGCAGTATCCAGACTTGCCTTCAGCTTATTTTGAGCCTCGCTTTGAATCAGCTTGGCTTTAGCGCCGTAATCTTCGGCAACCTTTTTAGCATCATCGCCGGTTTTACCTGCCATATCCTTATCCATCTGGGTTTTCAGATCGGTCATTTTTTTAGTTACATCTTCCTGAGTGGTTTTTACGATAGGAGCTTCAGCTTCAATCTTGCTCATATCAACAGTACCAAAATCGGAATTACGTCCGCTGCAGCCGAAAGTAAACATAGCTGCTGCAATCATCAGACCGGCAATAATTTTTTTCATAATTTTTAACCTCACTTAATTATAGCTCATATCAGGCCCGAGCACTTAACAATGTCATGCCTTTTTCAGGACCTTTATTATAGCAGCGGTAATATCCTCTGCCTTCATATTAACTCTAAACTTATTGAAAACAATAGTATAGCCGCGCTCATGCGCCAGCTTCACAGCCTGGCTTTCGATATCCTGATTGATTTGCTTCTTCAGGCTATCGTTCTTTTCCTGCTGCTTATCAATTTCTCTGTCTATAATACTCAGTGCATTATTTAAAGCCTTCGGTGCCGCGTCAAGCATTTCCTTGTCGCGTTCCTCCGGCGATTTAAGCTGCTGCATAGCCTGAGCATGCTGCTGTTGCGCCATATCACGCATCCGCTGCTCGGCTTCTGCCTTATACGGCAGTACCTTAGCATCAACCAGACGGCGTTTTTCCGCCTGCAGCTCGGCAATCTGCGCACCACGCTCTTTCTGCAGCTCCTGCAGCTGTTTTTCAACGGCCTGACGTTCATCAGGCTTCATTTTAACAGCCTCCAGGATAGCCCGCAGATTAAATAATTTAAGCTTATAGGCTTCTTCGATATTCTTTTTGCGTTCGGCCAGCTGAGCATCTGCTTCAGCCTCGGCCTGAGCTGCGAATTTCTGCAGCTTGGCATTTTCAATCTCCCTCTGTTCTACCATACGGGTATTGAAATCTGCCTCCATAAAGCTTTGCTGGCTGAGCTGCCGCAAGCTGCGCAGCTTATTCAGGCTGCTTAGCTGCGCCTTGGCCAGCTCTTCCTGACCTTTACGCTTATTGAGCAGATCCTGCAGAATTTTTTCACCCTGCTCCAGCTTAGCATACTGAGGATGGGCGCTTACCGCCTGCTCCCAGTTGATAACAGCAATTTTTTCCTGCGGTCCCCGGACATTGGTACTGCATGCCGAAATCAGCAGAGCAGCTGCAATAATAGCACTTATTTTTACCAGCTTGTTCTTCTTCATGCCTGCCTCCAATAACATTGCTGTCCATCCGTAAATACCGCGCAAGGCAATCTGCCAACTTCAGAGCAGCAACGCTGCAGAAGCTGTTATTTGCCTGCCTGCATAGACTTGGCAACCTCGTCGGTAATATCTACACCGCCGAAAACAACAGTGTTCTTATCTACTACAACTGCCAAACCTTTTTTGTCAGCAATCTTTTTGATGCTGGCTTCAATTTTCTTCAGCACAGGGTCCATCAGCTCTTTTTGTTTGTTGGCCAGACGTTCCTGAGTCTGAGTATAATACTTTCTCTTTTCTGCCTCATTCATGGACTTGCTTTTTTCATTGAAGTCCTTTTGGGCAGATTCGATTTCTTTGTTCATAGCTTCGTTAACTTTGCTCAGATCCGGGCTTTGTGCTACCAGCATCTGATAGTTAACTACACCGATAGCGGATTCGCTGGAAGCGGCAAAAGCACTCTTGCCTACACCGCTCTGCGTTACGGAAAGCGCAAAGCAGCCCAGTACGAAAATCGCTGCTACAAACAAGGAGATCAGCTTTACATTTTTAGGGTTACGCAATTTCTGCATCATAATCTAAATCCCTACCTTCTTTTCCTCATACAAAAATTCAGAAGCTACAACAGCAGAAAACAGCATTAAGCTACTGTCATCCGTTTTTGTACTGTCTGTTGCAATAATATATCTTATTATATCAGCCTGCGCTAATTCTTTCAAGAATTGCTAGAGATTTCCTATAAGACGCAGGTAAAATTCACTGCCGCCGTAAACATATTCCGCGCTGAGGAACTCATGAATGCGATAACGCACCGCAAATTCATTACGGTTATCACCGGAAAAATGCTCGGCCCGCAAACGCCATTTAGGACTCAGGCTGTATTCCAGACGATAATTGTTGTCGCCTGTCGGTATCCGCCGTACATAGCTCCAGCCACTCTTGCCCCAATAATGCGTATAGCCTGTACCGAAACGCCATTGTACGTCATCCAGAATAACCTCCGCCTCGCCGAAAATTTCATCGCGCGGCGAAATCATTTTACCAAGATGCGCCTTGCCGGAAAGGTTTTCCTTATTGCGGCCGATGTCGCCATAGCCCTCAAACCAGATTTTATAATCATCCGATTCAATCATAATATTTACGCCGAGATCAGCACCGGGAGTAATTTTAACCTCCGGACGCAGCTGATAATTTTTTACTTCCGGCTCAGTCATGAGCTTCTCTAAAAGCTGCTGCTCCAGCTCCTGGCGATGCCTTTGCACATAAGCAACAGGCAAACCGCGCAGCTTATCGCATTCGCCGGCATATTTGTACTTCAGCTGCATCAAAAGCACATTGGGAATAGCCTCGCTGCGTAATTCATAACGGATATTACGCACCAGCTGGCCTACGGGATAGATAACTACCTGCACTACCGTGCGTCCGTCCTCCTGCAGCACATCCACCGCCGGCTTAAATTCCGGCAGCTGTGCCTGCACCTCGCTGCGTACCAGCTTGCGCAGTACGCCGCTGGCCCAATCGCCGGCATCCACCGAAGCGCCGCTGATAGCCTGCTCCAGCTGAGCATGCAGCGCAGGAATACGCTGCTCGAGCAGCGCCGCCGTCTGTGGCTCTACTCCGGAAAACTGCAAATCGATAAGCGGCTTTTCGATAACCTTATTCCAAGGACGTGCGTACAGCTTCACCTGTGTAGTTTCGCCTACAGCCAGCTTAACATCGGTAAGCTCGTAGCCGGTGAATACCCTGTCGCCGATTTCCGTCAGCAGGCGAGCATAGTCCTCCCCGGCCGCGGCAATCATCGCCGTATCCTTATCAATAAACAGCTGGTCCGCCACCACCTGCATACTGCCGCTCATCTTCTGCAGCAGCAGCTGGCTGGTGCCGCCGTTAGTATCTATAACTTGTACTTCTACACTGTTAACCGGTGCAGAAAAAGCATGCTGCAATGGCAAGATGCTTGTCATTGCAGCACAGAACAGAATCTTATTCAGCTTCATAGCCTAAATATTCTCCGTAAAATCAGAACTGTCCACCAAAGCTGAAGTGGAACTTGCCACCATCCTCGCCGTAGCCATAGTCCAGCTTAACCGGTCCCAGAGGAGAGTTGATGCGCAGGCCAACGCCGTAGCTGTTCTTAATCAAGCCCATATCAAATTCATCCTCATGGCGTTTATCCCATGCATAACCGTTATCGGTAAAGAGTACGCCCTGAACCTTCTTGACTATCGGGAAGCGGTATTCCAGAGTTGCCTTCAGCATACTGTTACCGCGGAACTGGTCATCCTCATAGCCACGCAGGGTGTCGCTGCCGCCCATGATGAAGCGTTGAGATAACGGCATATCGCCGCTGGCATAGCCTGCGCCCAGGTTCAGTGCCCAAACGCTTTCGCCGCCTGCACGATAGTAGTAGCGCCAGTCAGCGGTCCATTTGGTGAAGTCAAAGTCACCGCCCATGCCGCCGGCCCATTCTACGCTGTAGCCGATGCGCTTGCCTTCATGCGGATCATAGACGTTGTCGCGGGAATCATATACGCGACCGAAGGTAATACTGCGGGTAACACCAAAGTTTTCCTTACGGCGCTCTGCGGCTGTCTTAGGCATCCAGGATTCATATTTACCACTCTTATCAGTATCACTCTTATAAAACTGATCTTCATAATACTGATCCTTATCGCCCTCGTAGCCGTCAGCTTCGCCTCTATAGATATCATCACGGTTTTTAATCGTAATATAATTGCTTACAAATTCATTATGCGTTTTACGGCTGAAGGTAATTTCCTGACCGCGACGCTTTTTGTCATAACGCGCAATTTCGTCACCGTCAATATTGTAGTCGGCATATTCGTTGGTGATATCGTAAAGGTTAATTGTAGCGCTGGTTTCCTTGTCATCCAGCCAGGGGCGGGTATAGCTGAAGTCATAGTTCTTGTTATCCTCGCCGCCGAACTCCCAGCGCAGGTTAATCTTGTCACCGATACCGCGGAAGTTCTTATCACCGATGGAAACCATGCCTACAAAGCCGTCGGCATTGCTGTAGCCTGCGCCGATACCGAAAGTACCGGTGTTCATTTCTACTACGGAAATTTCTACTTCAACACCGTTAGGCTCACGGCCCGGGTTCAGCTTAATATTAACGTCTTCAAAATAGCCCAGGTTATATACGCGCTGCATGCTGCGGCGGGCAGCCTTGGCATTGAAGGGCTCGCCTTTTTTCAGCTTCATTTCACGTGTAACAACATAATCCTTGGTTTTTACGTTGCCCTTAACCTTAAAGCCTTCTACGATACCCTCGTTAGCAGCAACCTTCAAAGTACCGTCCTTTTCCATATGCACGTCGGTAACACGCGCCAGGATATAGCCGTTGGAACGGTATTCCTCTTCCAGCTTCTGTACGCATTTATTGATATCCTTCAGATTAGCGATTTTGCCCTGCTCCAGGTCAAAGAAGCTTGCAACCTTCTGCTTGTTCAGTACAGTGTTGCCTTCAACTTCAGTCTTTTGGTATACAGGGTTTTCCATAACATGGTAAATTACCTGTACGCCTTCAGGTACCGTCTTGAATTCTGGACGCAGGTCATAGAACCAGCCCAAATCATAAATAGCACTTAAATCCTCGCTCAGGCCTGCTTCGGTAAACTGCATGCCGGGTTTGGTTTTCAGAGCAGCGGCAATTTCAGCCTCAGGCACAGTAACATTACCCTCAATAATCTGCTTGGTAATGGTCTTACCGATATAAGGAGCCAGCTTGTTTTCCTCCTGATGGGATGACGGTGCAGTCTGCGTTACAGAGATATCAGCACCCATAGCAGGTGTCTGAATTTCTTCGGCATAGACAGGTGCGGCCAGCATCATTGCTGTCAGGCCTACTGTCAGAGGCCGCCATAATTTTTGTTTCTTCAATTGATATTCCTCCTCATATTTCATTTAGAGTTACTCAACTCAACTCGCGCTGACTGCACTAATTTGTGCATATCGGCTTTAGATATAGTAACACGGTCGGGAGCGCCTTTTTTCTCCTGTACCGGTGTATCCTTAGCTTGCTGCTTCTGTATAGCTGCAGTCTTAGGCACCACAGCCCGCACCGGCATTTTTTTCTCCGGCTTGACCACAGGTGCTGCCACAGGCGGCGGCAACGCGGCCTGCGCCTTCGCGCGGTAATGGTTTCTGGCAAAGCACCAGCCGCCGAAACCGGCAACTGCCAGCAAAACAGCTGCACAGCCTGCCAGAACCTGCCGGTTCCAGCTCCAGGGACGGTCCTTCTTCCGACGCAGATTTTTCAGCTCAGCCTCCGCCAGCATTAAATCAAGCTCGCCCCGTATATCCTTATTATCCATAAAGCTTTGCTCCGCCTTATCCAGACTGCTCTTTATGCAGCGGATGCGTTGAAACAATGTACGGCTTGACTGCGTCATGCTTTTACCCCTTTCTGTGCATAATTGTTTTTAATAACTATGTCTTATATAATCGTCTGCTGCCTTGAGTTTTCACAAGTCATTTCAGATGATTACAACAGATTTAGTAAAGCTAACTTGCGTTTTCGCTTTTTTTCGTTATTTATCAGCCTAAATACTATTCCTTATTAAATTCATGTATAAAGCGGGAAAGCATACCGCGGATACGGCGCACACCCTGCTTCTGCAGACGGTAAACATGACCGAGGCTTACATCAATAGCATCGGCAACTGCCTGCGCCGGCCTGTCCTCCAGATACATTCCCTGCAGCACCTGCTGCTCCTTCAGCGGCAGACGGTCCATCGCCTGCGCCACCTTTTCGCAGAGCAGATGCTGTTCCGTCACCTCGCTGGGAGATGCCAGCTCCGACGGAACAGCATCACTTAAGGTAAAGCCCTTGGACAGTTCACTGTCCAGATACAGCATGCCCTTATCCGTACTGTGCCGCAGATAATCTACCATGCTTCCTCTGATACGGTATGAGGCAAACAGGCTGAAGGCTACCTGACGCTTATAATCATAACTTTCCGCCGCTTCCAGCAGTCCCACCATGCCTTCCTGAATCAGCTCCATTGTATCGGCCTCAGGCAGCCTGAAGCTCGACGCAATTTTGAAAACCAACGGCTGGTAAGCTGTCATCAGGCGCTGATGCGCTGCTTCGTCACCGGCAGCGTCACGCCGCCAAAGCTCCAGCTCTTCTTCCGGCTCCAGCAGCGAAGTCTTGCGCAGCTCTTCCAGATATCCTTGCAGCATCTGTTCACCTCCTCTCGTAAATTATTCTTTGCTTAGAACGAAATCTTATATTCCAAGCCATACCAGTCCTTCGGATCCTTCGACATATCGTAGCTGCGTGAATAAGTAACATTCATGTGCTTACTGATATCGTACTGTCCGAAAATGCTTCTGTCAACAGCATCAAAGCTTGTTGTATAACCAAGCATAAAATTATTATTAAGATATTTGCTTACTAAAACATTATACTGGTTTTTCTCATCTTCCGTCAACTCTTTATTCCGGTCATAAGCACTTTCAAAGCCGATACCGGAGCGTGTTTTGCCGGTATAGATACGGAACTGGTCAAGTCCCAATGTCTGTTTGACAAACATCTCCACGTCACCCAACACTGTCATCTGCAGGCCGACAGTCATCAGATTTGCCATATCATCACCGGTAACCTCGTTACTGCCTGCACTTTCGCGCTGCAGCGTCAGCATACGTACAATCGTATTTTGTGTCAGCGGCGGATCACTTGTCAGCTGTAAATCCATTTCGCTTACAGGGCCGTTAATCTTCATAAAGATATTATAACGGCTGAAGCGCGCTGTGCTGTCCAGATTTACGTTCGGCAGGAAGCTGCCGGGATCAACCCATACCAGACCGGCCTGATTCAGCTTAAAGTCTGTACGCAGATATTTTACAGTACCCTTATCAGCCTTAATCGTGCCGTCAATCATCGGGAATACTGTACTTCCCTTGATATCAATACCGCCCTTCAGCCAGATATCATACAGATAGCTGTTGTACAGATGTACCTTCGGGCCCAGTACCAGCTTCATATCGAGGCCTATGTTGCTGTCGCCCTCACCCAGCTCGGGCACTGTCGGCATATTAATAAGAACATCATCCAGACGCAAACTGCCGGCAAGCCGCGGGCGGAACGCCATAGGCGGCGCAGCATTACCCTTGCGGTTTTTCATATCGGGGTATTTTTCCGGCTGCAGAGTTACGTCACTGGTAATCGTACCGGTGAAAATCTTAGATGCCAGCTGCGCCTTATCAGCCTTGATATGCAGGCTGTAGGCTGTATCTGCATCCGTATGCAACGCATAGCTGCCTTCGGCACTGAGCGTGCCCTTGCCTAATTTAGCAGACAAGTTCTTCAGCTGTATAGTATTGCCGTTAAACAGCACATCCAGATTAATATCATCAAAGACTGTGTTGATATACTTAGCCTTAACACTGCCGCCGGCTATTTTAACAGAACCGAAAAGCAACGGCTCCTCCAGCGTACCGGCCAGACGGATTTTGCCCTGCGTATCGCCTACGCCCCATTCCACCATTTTGGTAAGCGCCGGCAAAATTCCCAGGCGCGCCTTATCCAGATCCATCACAATATTCATCTGCGCATCAGGGTTATGACGCTGCTTCTTATCACGGAACAAATCCAGCGGAATATCACCTGCCGCGCTGATGCCGTAAGCATCCTTCGTGGCAATCAGCTGCTGCAGCTTAATGTTGTCGTCAGCCAAAGCCAGCATTGCAGTCATGTCGTCCACACTTACGCCGGCAACAGAGCCGTTGGTAATTTCCAACGAAGCTGTTCCCTGAGGATTGTCAAAGCTGCCATGCACCTGTACCAGCATATCCGTTTCGCCTTTAATTTCCGGCGGGTCCTTCATGACTGCAGTTACAATCGCCGGGTTAGCCTTTACTGCGGCAACCTCTACATCCAGCTGCTTCTGCTTAATATCAATCGAACCGCCGACAGCGATAATTCCTCTATCGCTTACGCCGTCCTGCTCCTGCAGTCTGACATTGTCAAAATGCAGTACGCCGCCCTTATCCACGCGTCCGTCAAAACGCATGTGGGCATAATTAAGATCATGAATTTTTACATTATCGGCTGCAGCTGTAATCTTGACGCCTTCACCGTGGCCTTTGTAGCTGAACAGCAGCTCTCCTTGCATCAGGCCGTTGATATCATAATCCAGACGCGCCATGCGCAGCAGGCCGCCGATATCACCCCAAATATTTTCCACCTTGCCCTCAATATAATGCTGTACAAGGTTGAGATTAAGGTCTGCACTGTATAAGCCGTAATTGACAGGATCGTCGCGATAAGGCTGCTTAAAGGAAGCATTCAGCTTATTCTTATCACGTCCGTTGCTGGCAAGCGTTCCTTCCAGCTCCGTCAAAGCTTCGCCATTAACAGTTATCTTTTCACTGCTGACTTCGCCGTCAAAGAAGGGAGCTGTGAGCGTACCGCTCAAATGTCCCTTGGCATTGACCTTGCCGCCCAAATCGACTGTATCATCACTTATCGGCAAATGCTCCAGATCAACATTCTTGGCATCCATAACAAAGTTCAGTCTGCGGTCGGCCGTCATGGTGCCATCCAATGTGAGACGTCCATAGAAGGCATCTACTACAAAATCCTGCAAGCGCAGCAAGCCGTCCTCATAAGCATAATGACCGCTGATATTATTAAACAGCTGCTTGGCGGCACTGCCGTCGGCAGCATGCACCTCGCCATGAATATAAGGATGGCTGAGGCTGCCCTTTATCTGCATAGTATTATCAAGATTACCGGTAACTATATCAGGCTTGCCCACAAGCACCATCAGCGGCTCAATGCGCACATTCTTCGTTGTCAGCGTAAGGTCCGCCACAGGCTCTGCACCCTGCAGGTTAACGGTACCGTTAAGAATATGCTGTCCCTGATCCATATGTGCGGTAAAATCCTTAAAGCCCAGGATATTATCCTTCATGCTGATAATGCCATGCGCTTCGTTAAGCTTCTGCGACATAAATTCTGCCTGCGCCAGCTGTACCATACCGGAAAACTCGGGAGCATCCAGCGTACCGCCGACATCAAATCCGGTAGAACACAGTCCGCGTCCGTCCTGACCTGCCGCAGCCAGCACAGGATCAATCGGGAAATCGGCCATACGTCCGTGCACAGCCAAAGCGCCATCCTTGGCAACACGTCCTTTGGCAGCCAAAGTACCGCCGCCGTCGGCAAAAAAGCTGAGGTCGTCAATATTAAAGCCCTTGCTGTCATAGCTTCCGTCAAAGGCTAAGCGTTTAAGCTTCAGGCTGCGCCAGCTAATATCCATTGTATCGGCAGCAGCGTGCAGCGAAATTTTATCCTGCACCAACTTGGCCAGAACTGCCAGCTTACCGTTGATATGTACCTGCTCCTGCTGTTTGCCGGGCAGGCTCTGCGTAACCTGCTGCAGCTGTGCGTCTGCCGTCAGCACCTGCTCCTTGATGTCATATGTACCATTGGCAGTAACAGTACCGCCGCCGTATTGCGCACTCACATCATGCAGCTGCACCACGTCCTTAGATACATCAAACGGCACACGCAGCTTTTCCGCCTTATAGCCTTTATAGGCCAAAGCATCACTGCTCAGCACGCCAAAGCCTGAAGGAGAATCGGTGTTGCGCAAATCCGCTTCACCCTCCAGGTGCAGCTTCTTCCCGTCAACCAGAGCGTCAATACTGCTGACGCTGACAAGGTTTTCATCCGCGCGTATCAGGCCGTCAAGCTGCAGACTGTGCCGGCCAGACTCAGCTTGCCGCTGAGTGCTGCCAGCTTCACTTCACCGCTAAAGCGCTGCTTGCCGTTCTTATTCACATAAATCAGAGCAAGCTTGCCTAAGCCGCCCTGCAGCTCATCGACATTACCGTATTGCTTAGCCAAAGCAGCATAGGGTGCCAGCGCCAGCTTATCGCCGGTCAGCTTCATGCGGCCCTCGCCCTTGGTAGTCATCGTACCGGCCAGCTTCAGCTTATCGGCACCGCTTGTCACAGACAAATCCACGGCAAAATCAGGATTGGCACCGCCGTTGATATTGCCTTCCACGCCAAACTGCCACTTGCCCTGCGGCATAGTTACCACCAGCTCGCCCTTGTCCACCGCCAGCGTACCGTAAAAAGGCGTTTCCTCAGAATCCGACGGCTTCAGCAGATTCTGCATATTCCATTTATTTTTGTCATTCATTGTGAGATATATTTTCGGGCGCATCACATCAATCCTGCTCAGCGCACGCTCAGGCTTCTGCATTGCCAGCCAGGGTCGCAGCGTAAGCACAGTACGCGGCAGCTCGGCCACCTTCTCGCCCTTAGCATCCTTTACGACAACGTCCGTCAGCTCGGCCGTCAGGCCGCCTTCCCATTTCAGGCCGCCGATAGAAACACTGCCGTTGATGTATTCCGCTGCCAGCTGCTGCATTTGCGGTATCGCCTGCTTAATATACTTAGGCATCACCGTATGGACTAAAAAGATATAGCCTGCCGCAAGCAGTATGATTAACGCTCCGATAAATTGTAGATATTTTTTCATGACACTTCACCATTCAATAATTTAACAAAATTCTATGACAAAAATATGACAAGACTGTTTTTTATATACTTCGACTTTTATTTATTCGACATTAGCAGAAAACATCCTCTTATTGAGAAGAAATTTCTTTTATCCGCTGAAATCTCGGCAAAAAATATATAAAAAAGCCGGTGAAGCTTATGCCTCACCAGCTTACTTGTATCATCAAATATTAAATTAAGCCTTAATTATTTGGCAGCTTCTTCAGTTGCTTTTGCTGCTTCGGCAGTTTTGGCAGCCTGCACCTTTACAGCAGTCACAGGATTTTCCATCGGCACGCCGATAGAGGTTTCCAGTGCAGTCTTGGAGGTATTGTAATCATACAGAGCCTTAGTATAGTTTGTCTTAGCCTGAGTCAGCGCAACCTGAGCATCGAGAACGTCGGTATTGGTGCCAACGCCGGACATATAACGCAGCTGAGCGATACGGTAATCCTCATCAGCCTGCTCTACAGCCAGCTTAGTGGTGCTGATACGTTTTTCTGCTTCGCGCAGTCCCAGATAATTGCTGCGGACATCCAGATTTACAGAGTCCACGGTATTACGGTAGGTTTCCTCAGCCTTTTTCAAATCAGCCTCGGCACCGTGAATCTTGGACAGAGTTACGCCGGTATCGAACACATTCATGCTGACATTTACGCCGACACCCCATTTGCCGTTGTCATCACCTGGCCAACTGCTGTCACTCCATTGCTGAGTAGCGCTGGCAGCAACCTGCGGCATATGACCGCTGCGGGCAACCATCAAAGCACCCTTGGCAGCATCCACGCCATATTTAGCCTGCATCAGCTCAGGACGGTGCTCGGCAGCATAAGCCAGGCAGTCATCCATGTTTTTATCATAAGCATTATAAACCAGCAGATTATCGAGCTTCAGATTGGTATCCATCGGCAGGCCGACGATTTTGTTCATGTTCGCTTCGGCAACCTGATAGGCATTTTCTGCCTGAATCAGTGTCTGCTTAGCGTTGGCCAGCTCCACCTGAGAGCGCAGCACGTCAACCTTAGCTACAACGCCAACGTCATACTGTGCCTGAACATTTTTCAGATGGTCCTCCAGACGGGTAACGGATTCCGCGCTGAGCTTTTGGATATTATCTGCCTGCAGCATATTAAAATAACCGTCGGTAACGGTAGAGCGCATTTCGTTATAGGTGCGCTGTACACCAACCTCATTGTATTGATAGTTAGCCTTTGCCTGTTTAATAGTACCGCTTAATTTACCGCCGGTAAAAATCGGCAAAGAAGCACTTAGGCTGTTGGCATGATTGTTGCCGATACCCTTGGTCCAAATGCCGGGAGCAGCTTGCTGAGCATCATCATAACCGCCGCGTTGAGTAGTATGGTTAGCGCTAATGCTGATGCCACGGCTCTGGCGCGCAGCATTGTAGCTGGCACGGGCGCTGTCAAGCTCGTATTGGGCAATACTTACAGTCGGGTTGGTCTGGAAAGCACGCAGCATAGCGTCATCCAGGTTTAAAGCAACGGTTTCGCCGGCAAAAGCACTTTGGCCCAGTGCCATGGTCAGCGCTGCAGATAAAAGCAAGAAACGTTTTGTTAATTTATTTCTATTCATCCGAAAAACCTCCATTTTCCAAAACTGACTAACCAGTCAGTAGTAAAATTATATATTTATTTAGGGCTGTTTGTCAAATATTTTTTAGAAATAAGTACGCACACCCATATAAGTATTAGCTTTATTACCGCGCACATCCATGGTTTCGCCGTAAAGCGACAGGTTATCATGCAAACGGAATTCGCCGCCCAGACGCACCTTGAGATCATCAAAATCGTATAATTGGGAATACAATCTGAAATCCCTGCCTAAATCATAGCTGGCCCCGACACCGAAGTCACCCTGCATAGCACCCATACTGAAGGCAGCGTTGCCATACTGACGGCCTACGAGAAAATCGAATTTATTGGCATTGCCGATGTCATAA
>ENA-OOXF01001004-OOXF01001004.1-human-gut-metagenome-genome-assembly--contig:-NODE-1004-length-19779-cov-7.585885_pt1 | contig 19779 bp, 7 predicted proteins | sample MGYA00241586_ERZ501341 | MGnify/ENA primary metagenome ERZ501341 (study PRJEB25962, sample SAMEA2042985) | human gut metagenome | biome: human gut; feature: human-associated habitat; material: faeces... | reverse complement strand
CAACCTCTCAGTCCGGCTACTGATCGTCGCCTTGGTGGGCCGTTACCCCGCCAACTAGCTAATCAGACGCGAGGCCATCTTGAAGCGATAAATCTTTGGCATAAGAATCATGCGACCCCTATGCGTCATGCGGTATTAGCAGTCGTTTCCAACTGTTGTCCCCCTCTTCAAGGCAGGTTCCTCACGCGTTACTCACCCGTCCGCCACTTTCCTCTACTTCCATTGTCCGAAAACTCTTTCAGTAGATTCTCGTTCGACTTGCATGTGTTAAGCACGCCGCCAGCGTTCGTCCTGAGCCAGGATCAAACTCTCAATAAAATGGTATCAACACAGACCTAAGTCTGAGCTAATCTTTATCGAGCTATTTGTCATAGCTTAAAACTTTTTATCCTTACTTCAGACCGTAATTGACTTAACCGGTCTTCCGCAAGCTCTGTGCATTTCGCACAGTTTTTCATCTGGTGCTTGTCAAAGTTTCGTTGTTTAATTTACAAGGTGCACGCTCCATTCGCGGAACAGTACGTTATTATACACGCATCCCAGGAAATGTCAAGCGTATTTCCAAACTTTTTTCCAGTCTGTCATATCTTTTAGTTTCATAGTCAAATCAGGCACATTCAGTTGTGCATAATAGCCACAATCAGCGTCGTTTTTGTTGCCGCTTACGCTTTTCTGCGGCTGACATACGGAAGAACGCTTATTAAAAGGCCGCCATCTCAGTAAGCAACTACTTTTTGAGATGGCAGCCTTTTATACTAGGATTGATTTATACTTACGTTCACATTGCTTTAGCTATAATCCGATCACGAGCTGCTGATCGATTCACACAAAGGCGCAAGTGAGTCTGCATCGAGAACAAAGAGCTTCCATGCATCATCAGCCTTCCGATTTGCGCCGATCAGCTGCAGCGTGTTTAAGTACTTTGCAGCAACGGGCTCCGAAACGGCAAATCCGCACTGCCGGCCTTTTTCGTCGGCAAACGCGATCACGACCCGCACTCTCTGCTCCTCAGGCAAGCCGAGATTCTTGATCTGAAAGCGCAGCCCGTCCGCTTGCTCCGTCGTTTCGACCCCGATCGCCGCGCTGATCAGGGTGATCTTCCCGTTGGAAAGCGTATACGGGACATTTTCCAGTTCCGCATCGAAAACGTTGTCCGCATCTGTTTGCAGCGTCAGCGTTGTCTCTTCCTTTGTTGGGCGATCCTTGGCCTTGAAGCGGAGCGTCGCAAATGTACTGTCCGCGACTTCCTCGCTTGTGCAGACCCAGTTCAAAATAACGCAGGATTTTCCCTTCACCGTGGTCTTTTGGGCAAGGGACACGCCCGCTTTTTCCGCAAAATCGCCGCAGAATGCCGCGCTTTCATACGTCAGGCAATCTTCCTCGTAAAAGACGATCAGCTTGAGCGAGGCGATGCCGGGATTGTTCTCAAGCGTGACGGCGACATCGACCGAGCTTCCCGCCGCACAGCGCTGATCCGCTATTTTGATCTGCATCGCGGTGTCCGCCGCCCGCGCGGGCAGGATCGCCGCCGCGGCCGCCAACAGCAGCGCGCACAGCAGCACCAGTGTTTTTTTCATACGCGCCAATCCTCTCAGTACAGCGTAATGCCCTCAAACTTTGCAATATAGCGCAGCAGAATGACGACGTCCTTGTTGTTCACCGCGCCGTCGCCATTGACGTCAGGGTTGCCCTTGACCTCATCTTTTCTAAGGTCGCAGACATAGTTCAGCAGCAGCAGCGCGTCGTTTACCTTGACAGTGCCGTCTCCGTTGATATCGCCAGGACGGATCATGTTGACTTGAACGGTGCCATTCTTGATAAGGAATTTTTGATCAACCAAATTATTGTCAAATGTACTCTCTGGCTCATAGGAAATACTCACCGGCGAGCTCGTATTCTCCGCCACCGATTTCACTTCAAAATCCAGAACCGCAATGTCACCTTTGGCATCGGTATATGCGGCGTTCGCCACGACCCAGCTCAAAACGACTCTTCCGCTCTGGGTATCATTTACAACCGTCTGGCTTCCTGCAATCGATGTAAACGCTTCATTAAAGGTACATCCTTTGTATCCCAAAACAGCAGGATCATAAGTGACCGTCAGCTTGATGGAGGAAATGCCGGGATTGTTTCGAACGCTGATGGGAACTTTGATGGTATCACCGGGATAAGTCGTCAAAGACCCCGCCTCGATCACTGCACCCGCCTCATACGCCGGATCTTCCGCGCCGCAGGCGGTGCAGACGCCGTTATCGAACTGATGCCCCTTTGCAGGCAAGACTGTTTCCGCAGCGGTAATCACGTTCTCTCCGCTTTCGTCACTAAAATACTTTCCGCAGCCGCTTTCGCAGACCCAATACGCGATATTGCCTGCATTCAGGCAATCCGGCGCTTTTGCGGCGACTGCACGCAGCTGATGGTTATGCACTGTCGCGGTGAGCGTCGCTGTGGCGGACGCCGCCTGATAGTTGGCAGTCTCTTCCGTAGTAACGGTGACCGTGAATACGCCGCCATCGGGGATGGAGAGCGTTGTGCCGTTCAATGTGACAGGCGTTCCGTCTTTCGTCACCGTATAGGCCGCCGCTCCGGCGGTTTTCGGAATGGTGAAGAGCGTGGACACGTCAAAGGTCTTTTCCATCGTGCTCATGTTTTGCGCCTGAATGGCGATGGGCAGCTTCTTGCCGGTCACCGTACCGGTGATCTCCGTTTCGCCGCTTCCCGCGATTACGCCGGTTTCGGCGGTGTTGAGCGTTCCCGCGACCACCAGCTTACCGTTCACGATCAGCTTACCGTTCACCTTCAAAGTTGTGCCTACCGGAACGGTCAACTCCTGATCTTCTTCCACGGTCATAACCGTATCCACAGGGATCTCGCGATCTGCGGGTAAGGTATAGGAACTGCCGATGATCTTACCCTCACTCCCGCTGAACAGCACGCCGCCGCTCAGTTCAGCGCTTGTCTGCTCAGGTGAGCTAAATACCCAACTGTTTCCACTATCGCCAGAGGACAGCGTGCCAAAGCCGTTGGATGCCGTTACACTCTCTGCGGTGACAACGCCGCCGTTGACATTCGCGCGATAAATACCCGTGTAACCGCTCGCGTTGACTGTGCCGCCGTAGACGTTGAATTTCGAGATGCGGCCGATACCGCAGGCGTAGGTATCATACGTGCTCGTAGCACGCGCGGTCACCGTACCGCCGGAGATGTTGAGTGATCCATTCATGTCGGTACAATCATAGCCACCAATGCCATAGATAGCACCCGTCGCTTCTACAATTGCACTATCAGAGATAGAGATCACACCATCTTCACTGGTGGTATATGAATATGTCGGGTATTCATCCGCCCATCCACTACCAATACCAGATGCTTTCTTGCTATTTGCGGTAACTTTTGCATTTCTGTTAATGGTCAATTTACCGTTTGTACCTGTACCATAGGAATTTCTATTAGTTTCATTCGCAGGTTCGCCACCGCCAATGCCTGCGCCCGTCTTTGAGCTTGCCTCCACCGTCACATTTTCAGTGATCAGTACTTCTCCTGATTCTCCGGTAAGATAAACACCTTGGGCATTAGCGCAACCAGACCCAATACCTGCGCCGCTATCAGCGTTCGCAGTCACATTTGCCAAACCACTCAGGGTGATTTTTCCACCCACACCAGTACCATTCGCGCCATAGCCACCACCGATTCCAGCGCCATTAGCACCGGTTGCCTTAACAACGGCATTACCATCGATGATAATCTGTCCGTTTTGGCCAGTACCATTTGCATTTGATCCGCCGCCGATACCTGCACCACTACCGCCGTTTGCCGTAACTTTGCCGCCGTAGATGTGTATCATTTCTCTTTTGCCAGTACCTGTACCACCTTTACCACCGCCGATACCCGCGCCGCCACCAATTTCGCTATCTGCATTCACTGTGCCACTCAGAATCGTGATATTTCCACCATTATTATCAGAGCCTCCTCCTATACCAGCGGCAAAAACTCCGCCTTTTACAGTCAAAATATCAGAATCTGTCTTAGCAGAGATATTCACAGCAGCTCCTTCGGGAACAGAAAGTCCTGCTTGGTATTTACCACTTTTCAGAGTCACTTTCCCCTCTAGTTTTAGATCAACAGTCGCATCTGGCCAAATCATAAATGCACAAACATTTCCTTTTTGGGAAACGTCAATGGAGACATCTTTCATGGTGATTTGGTATTCACCATCCTCTACTCTGATGGTATTAGTAAGGTTAGACTTGTCGCTCTGTTCGATCGTATATGCACCAGTAAACTTTATTTGTGCCCCGCCGCCCTGCTTGTAGCCTGTCTTAGAAATCACTATGCTGCCCTTTGACAGATCCAGTGTGACCGTTTGTGCCACCGGCGCATCGGTGCCCTCCGCGCCTGTGTCTGCCAACATGGCCGTCTCTTCATCCGCCGCCAGAGCCTGTACGGCGGTCATGGAGAACACCATCGCCATGCTGAGCAGCAGCGAAATGAGTTTCTTCATCTGGTTTCTCTCCTTTTTTGTTGTTTTTATCATCCCGGCGGCAGCGCCGCCGCAGAATGTTGGGTCAAGCCGCCCTTATCGGGCGGACACCTTGACGAGCACCGACAGAACGCTGCCGGTGGGCGCGCCCTTTGCGTCAAGCCAGAACAGCTTGAGCGTGAGCACCTCTGCGCTGTTGACCGCGCCCCACGTCACGGTCGTTTTTCCCTCTTTGTTCACCGGCGCTTGTCCGACTGCCAGCTGCCTGCCGTCCGCGCTGAAGAGCGCCGCAACGCAGCTATCGCCCTCCGGCGCGTTCACCGTAACAGAGGTCGCCCCGACGCGCACGATCGTGTCATTTGGCGCATCGGTGACCGTAACGGCATAGGTCGAGAAATGCGACAGCGTCAGCACGGCATTCCCGTCGCGGTACGCCACGTCAATGGCTTCTTTCTTATTGCCGTCGGCAAGATACCACGCCTGCAGCACGCCCTGCTTCGTCCATGTGAACGGGACGGAGATGGTCACCTTGCCGTCAAAATTGTGAATTTCCGTTCCGCTTGCTGTCAGGCTCACATCGAGCGCCTTGCTCTGCACCGTGCTGCCGATGATTGCGGCTTGATTGCCACTCAGTGCGTCGTCGGTGCTGACATGCAGCTGAATATCAGCGCCGTTCGCCATCTCGATGACCGACTGCATCGCAGTCTTGTCCAGCGTGACCACCGCGTCCGCCATCTTGATTGACAATGCCTCCACTTTCAAATCAAGGACATTGTTCACGGCGCTGACGGGCAGGATCACGTCGTGAGGAGCATCTTTCAACTTGGACAGGTCAATCTGTACCGTGCCGCTTTTTTTGAGCTGCTCTTCGAGCACGGCTTGATCGACTGACTCGATCTTCACCGTGCCGTCGTCCGCTTTGGTATAGTAAGCGGAGTTGTCCTCCGTCTTATCGCCGATGCGCTTCCACTGAGCAAAATACGTCGAGATCTGACCAACAATGGTCGTATCTCCGGTCAAACGCTCCACAAGATCTTCCGCCGCAGTCCGATTCTGCTTTCCTGCATCATCCGTACTGTAGGCGTCAATACGATATCCATCCCTCTGAAATGCGTCTGTAAGCGTATCCGCCGTCACCCGCAGATCTGCGCCAGAAGATTCGATCACATAGTACTTTGAATCTTTTGTCGTCACACCGCCGTTGCCGTCTAAAACAACTGCCCCACAGGCAGAGGGCATATAGTACGCAACCAGCATTCTCTGCTCACCCGTATATGTATCGCCGGGACGGTACTGAATGTCAGGGCATCCCGTCATCGTGCGCTCCGTCTGCCAGCCGACAAACTTTCTGAACGCCGTATCTGGGAATGCCGGAAGCACGTCTCCCTCTTTGGCCTCTATCGTAATGGGATATTCTGCGCAAACATAGTTTTGAGCCTGATAGATTCCAATAAAGTCCGCAGCAGTCTCAGATTCTCCGGCGAGCAAAGGTTCGAAAAAGCAAACTCGCTGCGCTTCGAAAGCAGGCCGTCCGTTGTCGCCCTTGAAAACGAGGGTTTGTGTATAGCTGTTTAAGCCGTCGATCCAAATATCCCCCGTTGCCTTTACAGCCGGCGCCCCAGCGCCGCCATACACCTGCGCAGACAGCTTATCAGCCGCACTATGTCCATATCGATTGGCATAGATCCTTACATTGCCATCCGCCGAAATTGCAGGTTGTCCTGCCGCACCCGTGATCATTCCATCAAGATGGAGCGCAATGTTTCCTGAAACGCTGATCGGTTTTCCGGAGTAATTGCTGTAAATGTCGATTTCCGCCTGTCCCCAATTCCGCTCTGTATGGGGATCATATGCCCAGCCAAGGCTTTGGCTGCCATGAGGGCGATCCGTCGAATAGGTTTTGCCATCTATCTCAAATGTTCCGGTCGCGTACTGTGCAGTAAACTCTGCCGAGGCAGAAACCTCGATCTGAGTTCCGGCCGTGTAGGTCTGCCCGTCGCTGCCCAGCCAGCCCGTGAAGACATAGCCCGATTTATAAGACTTCGGCAATTCAAACGTGCCGCCGCTGACTGGCACAGTACATATTTCAGAATATGTATATCCGCCATTCTCTTCATAGCAGCCGTAGTCCTTCAGCACTACGCCGATCTGCCCGTCGCTCTCCCACACAGCGTAGAGGTCCGCCTCAAACTCGTAGTTATACTCAAAGCAATACGCCGTACTGCTCGCCGCCGCATAGTCGATCGTCGTGGAATTCTCCGTCTTCGACCAGCCGAGCAGTCGCTTATCGCCGTTCGTGAAGGTATTCGTGTACGCGCCGAGGTCAAAGGTGTTGTCCTTCGAGGTCGCAATGAACGTATCCTTATTATCAGCCGTCACACCGCCATTGCCGTGCAGCGTCAGGACACGATCCCGCATCTCATAGGAGATGTAGGCTCTATTATCATAGGTGTCGTCCGTGATCGGCACTGCGCTCTCCTTATCCTTGCCGCCGCGGATTAGATAGGTCTGGTAGCGATCCTTGATCATTTTGCCATAGGAGAGCGCGTTCGGGCTGCCTGTCGCTTCAAAGAAGCCATTCTCCCAGCACGAGATCTGCAGCTCCTGTGTGTAAAGTGCCGGACCGTTCTCGCCGCCGCTAATGTTCAGCTCGCCGTCCGCCGCCTCCAGCCGCATCGTCCTCCCTGCGCGCAGGGCGTACCCCTCGCTTGCGCGGACGCGCAGGTTGCCGGGGGTCAGTTCATTATTCATCCGCTGCCCGGCAACACTCACTTGCAGCGTTTCCTTACTCTCGATGCTCCCGCTCACCGTGTTGTTCGTTCCAAAAGCAAACACAGCAAGGCTCAGATCGGACACAATGCTGCCGCCGTGATAATCCATCAGCCAAAGCCGTCCTTCATCAGAATCGGCGTGATAATTATAGTTCCAGCTGCTGCCCCTGCATTCCTGCATGGCATCATATGTTTTTCCGTCGATGGTGATATACTTTCCGCTCGGTGTGATCTTCTCCCACTGGGCATAGAGGATCGTCTGAGCATCCATGTCCTCCGTTACGAAGATTTCATCATACGGATACGACTTACCCGAACCGTCTGCCTTGGTGTTGTAGCCGGTCATCGTATAGCCTTCCATTGCAAATCGCGGGCAGACGTAATTTGAATCGCTCTCTGAAAAACTTGCCCACCGGCGAGTTACAGTACACTGCGCGCCGTTCACTGTATCCGTCATCGTACCGCCGTTGCCGTCGAAGACGATAATGTTGCGCGCATTATAAAACAGTATTCTGCCAAAGCGCGTGCCGGACGGCACCGAGACCGTTTCCCCGGGGAAGTAAGGCTCGTTGGTATCGCTTCTCCGCCAGAGTTCCATTTTGTTTTGTTGCACTTCCGGCAGCCTTACTGTTCCATCCTCCGCCATGGCAATGCTGCTGAAGCCCGCCTTGGTGGCACATGCGCCGGCATAGCTGCCCTGAAGGATCACATAGTTGCTGTCCGGTACTTTAAGCCAGACGGCGTAGAGCGTTCCATAATCCGTCGACTTCAGATGTCCGGTCGCATCCGTGACAAGTTTCTCACCTTTCTGATCCGCCGCCCAGCCGACAAGGGCATAGCCCTTCCACGCAAACGGATAGTCCCGCAGGTTGAGCGGATTCTCCGCAGAATAGGTGACGTCCATCTCTTCTTTCTCGTTGAGCGTGCCGCCGTTGCCGTTGAGTGTGACCTTCTGCTCTACAGCATAGGTCGTCAGCGTCTTTCCGCCATCTGTGATGTCATAGCCAATGCCCTTCATGCACTCGATCACAGCGCCCTCGCGCACAGCGGGATCACCCTTGATCGTCACGTTGGGAGAACTGAGGTAAAGCGTTGCCGCATCTACAGCAACGGCATTCTCCGCACTGATATGATATACCGCAGCAGAATCTTTTGTGGTAACACGCTCCGCCCGGATTGCTGCTACACCATTTGCCTTCACAGAAAACTGTGCGCCTGCCGATGCATTGTTTACAAGTGTCAGCCCGCCTGCCGCTTCAATCTGTCCAACGCTCGCACCGTCAACAAAGCCGAGCGTTAGATTTCCGTCAAAGGCAATACTGCCGCCGCTGTAGCGTGTGCTGTCCCTTATCTCGATCTGGCCGTCAGCAGTTCCGTTCCCTCCGTTATCTCTGAATCGCCAGCTGGTGCCGCCGCTCCAACCATTTATGCCGAGGAGCCCCGTCATATCGTCATCGTCGATAATAAGGCGCACGCCATTTTTCAACAGATTGAGCGGCGACCACTGGGCATAGAGGAACTGCACAGGCTCCATATCCGATGTAATTCTCATGTTGCCGGCCGGATATGCCGTGCCCGTGCCGTCCGCCTGCGTATTGTAGCCCGTCAGGATATGACCGGGACGGTGGAATCGCGGAGTGTACAGCGTAGCGCCGTCAGAGAAGTTCTGAAAGTCGCGTTTATTCGCGGCATATGCTTCGTTTCCGTAATAAACCGTCTCGGTGCCGCCGTTGCCGTCAAAAACCACCCGGTGATATCCGTTCCCGCTCGAAACAGGCTCAATGCGGAACTGCATCCCGCTTTTGGGGACGAACGCTTCCCCCTCGTAGTAAATTGCGCTCCAATTGTCTGCATTGTGCCAGAGCCAAAGTTTCACTTCCGGCGCTGTGCTGCTTTTTTGCAGCACGGGCATTTTGAAGTCGTCCGTCAGCTCCACACAGCAAAGGGTACCGACCCGGCTGAAGGGATCGGGTATCTCACCCCAGCCGCAGGTGTCGAAAATCGCATAGTTCCCACTCTCCGGCACTTTGAGCCAGACAGCGTACAAAACGCCGCTGCCGATCTGTGAAGAAAGGAAACTATCGCGCCCGAACATTCTCGTCGTGCCAGTCGCGTCTTCCGACCAGCCGACAAGGACATAGCCATCCCGTGTGAACGGATAGTTCCTCAGGTTGAGCGGTTCTTCCTCAGAATAGACAACTATTTTCTCCTCTGTCATCCCATCCAGCGTGCCGCCGTTGCCCTTGAGTGTGACCGTCATGTTTTTCCGATAGCTATACAGTCCCGACATCAATCCATCGGCATTCTGATTGCTCCTATAGGCAATTCCCTCTTCGCAGGTAACTGGAAGACTATTAGAAACAGCAGGATTGCCCTCAATGCTCACATTACCGGAAGCAAGATATAAACTCTCCGCCTCAATCGCAGTCTTTGTATTAGATACGATCCTATAAATCCCGCCCGTATTTGCTATGGCAACACTTTTAGCGCGAATCGCACAGCTGTCTTCCGACACAACAGCAGCAGAGGTACTATTAGCCGTAAGCGACAATGCTCCGCTCACTTCAATCTGGCTCGTGCTGACCGAAGCATCAAAAACGATATTTACATTATCCCGTTTGCAGACAATATTTCCACCGTTATAACCATCGCTCAAATGCAGCTCGCTCGTCGTATCATCGACACTCCGATATGTCCATCCCGTGCCGCTGCATTCAGTTGTACTATTCAGCAGATCACTCTTGTCCTCGCCACCGATGACCAGCGATACATTGTCCTCAAGATAATCGTCAGCCTTCCACATAGCGTAAAGCGTTTCATAACCGAGATCCACAGTAATGATACCGTTTCTGTACGCCACCCATTCGTCATTGTTCTCATCTTTTGTCCAGCCAACAAGGGTATATCCAGCTCTCGTGAACTTATAATTGCCCAAGGAAAGAGGGTTGTCCTCAGAATAGTTGACTGTTATCCTATTTTCATTTCCCAACGTTCCGTCTTTTCCATCAAGTGTAATCGTGTATATCTTTTTCTCATTCTTATCGATTTCCGCTTCATCCCTCGCCCGCGCAGGGATCAGCGTGAGCAGCATCACCAGGATCATATTCAGACTGAGCAACCGTATTTTTCGACTGTACATATTATCATTCCCCCTCTTTTGTATCGCGTTTATCAAGCAATGCCAGCGCCAGATAGAAATACGGCGCCGTCATGATCATACTGAATCCAAAAAACGCCTGTACCGAATAGCAAAACAGCATCGTTCCCAAAACAGCGGTGACTGCATCCTGACCGCTGCCGCAGACCCACTTTTTTGCCGCCGCGATCAATGCGCCAAGATAGCTTGCCAGCGCCAGAATGCCCTGATGGTACAGGATATTCAAATATTCATTGTGCGCAATGTCGATCCGCGCAACAATTGTGCCTCCCAGCACTTCATCGTAGCGCGAAAACGCTTCGATATCGCTGTACAGCATCGTGTCAGGCCCCGTGCCGAAAAGCAGATGCTCCGGCGCTCTTTGCAGTACGCCTTTCCAAATGTGGAGCCGACCTGAGCCAAAGCCACCCTCCGCATTGCCGTGCAGAATCGCATGCAGTTCGTGGAACATACCGCCCAGGTCCGCAAAGTACACCACCGCAAGCATTGCCAATGCAACAGCCAGAAGTGCCATTGCCAAAGTGCGCCGCAATCTTTTCTCCATCGGCGCAATGACAATAAAGCTGACCGCCGCGCCGCCGAACACGCCGACAAATCCCGCCAGCACATTCATTTTGACCAGTACAAATAACGCCAACGCAAGCGGTGCAAACAGGCAAAATCGCTGTCTGTCATCGCTCCTGAGGATCGCTGCCCAAAACGCCGGAACGACAATACACAAAAATGCCGCCACAAGGTCGACATTTCCGATCGTACCAAGATAGGCTCCGGAATAAGCCTTATAGGCATCCGCGTAGTTATATCCGGCTGGATAAAGCCCAAAAGGATTCCCGCCATACAGCTGTATAATGCAGATCACGCAGAAACCGCTCACGGATAGCGCCATTGCTGCAATCAGTACTTTGCCAGCCTTTCCATAGGCGCGCACGAAGAAAAAGCAGGCACAATAGATCGTGATCGTCAGCGCTCCTTCATAGCGGCCGACTCCAATGACCGTATCCGGAAAATACGCTGATAGCAGCGCGGAGATCCACGTTAGCAACAGATAGATTGCCAGCAGACGCTGTGTCCAGCTCGTCCGCTTCAGCGCTGAACGTATATCTCTGTGCAGTCCGCCAACAATTGCCGTCTCTGCCAGCAACAGCAGCATGATCGCCGCATAGCCGCCGCAGAGGAGCAAGAACGCCCGGTATTTTTCCTCCGCGATCCCGCCGAATCCTTGTCTTCCAGGGTAAAGCAAAAATACCGTGACCATCAGGATCAGATAGATTTCTGTGACCTGTTCAAATATATTGCTTGTCCGCGTTTTCTTTGTCATACCCCACGTCCCGTTTTCATTTCGAAAGCTCAAACAGCATCTGCTCAAACCAACTCAATTTTTACTTTATCCCGCGAAAAAGCAGAAAACAATATGCTCGCTGCATAGTACCGGCATTTCGTTTCGCGCCATTCGGCACACATTATCTTTATAAAAAGGTACCGCAGGGGCAATCCCCTGCGGTACTTTGTCTCGTAATATGCTGGTCTGTTCGTCATTCCGAGGCGAGAAAGGCGCTCAGTTCTCCTCTTGAGGAACTTTTATTTTGCCAGTTCCGCAAAGCGCATCAGCATCGTGGCAACCTGCGCGCGGGTGGCGCTGCCCTGCGGATTCAGCTTGCCGTCCATGCCGCTGATCAGGCCGGTGGACACTGCCCACTGCATCGCCTCGACCGCGTAGCTGCTGACGCTGTTCGCATCGGCAAACACGCTCAGATCAGCGGTCGCAGGGCCCTTGACCATACCCTTGCTGACAGCGTAGCGGTACAGCATCGCCGCAAGCTGCTCGCGGGTGATCGTGCCGTTCGGCATCGTGCCGTCGGACACGCCGTTTGCGATGGCCCACTGCTGTGCCACTGCATACCACTCGCCGCTGGACGCGGTGTTCACGTCGCTCATGCGGGCGAGGATGGTCCAGATCATCGCGCGGGAGGTGGCAAGGTTCGGCTCAAAGCCGTTGCCGGTGCCGTTCATCAGGCCGTTTTCGGTCACATACTGCACGGCGCCGAAGTACCAGTCATTCGTCTGAACGTCCGCATAGGGGTTGCGATAGGCGTCGGCCGCGCCGAACACCGGCTTGACCGTGACCTTGCCTGCGGGCATCACGAAGCTGAACTTGCCGTTGCCGAGATCGGTCAGCGGCAGCGAATTGCCATTCTGGTCGATGACCTCGAGCGACTTGAGCTCCTGATCCTTGTCGGGCGTGACCGTGATCGTCACCGTAGCGCCCTTGGCCGCATACGAGGGCGAGACGCTGATCTTGCCGTTTTCCGTGCGATCCACGCTGACCGCATTGCCGGTGGGACCGACATAGCTCGGACGTGCGCTTACGGTCAGCGTACCGGTTTGCGCGCTCAGCTCATAATTTGCGCTCGCCGCGGGCTCCGTCTCAAAACCGATCACATAGGTGCCGGCCTGCTTCATCGGGTCGACATTCGCCGCGTGCTTGACCTCGAGCGTCGGCTCCTTCGTCAGCTTATCGCCGCCGACAAGGCCGGAGACGGTGTAGGTCAGCTCAGGCTGCTTGTCGCCGATGTAGGCGGTCTTGTCGTCCGCCTTGACCGTCAGCGCGCGCTTGGCAATGGTAACGGTGACCGTCGTACTGCCGCTTGCGTGCGTAGACGTTTCCGCCGCAGTGATCGTGATCGTAGCCGTACCGGACTTGATTGCCGTCACGTTGCCGTTTGTATCGACAGAGACAATGTCCATGCCGTCCGTGACCTCGTAGCTCAGCGAGCCGACGGCACCGCTCACTTCGATCTTCTTCGCCGCGTCGCCATAGGTCATCGCGATGGGTGCTGCGCTCAGCGTCTGCGCCGTCTTGGCAAGCACCGTGAGGGTGACCTCAAGGTCAAAATTATTGTAGTTCGTACTGGTGACCGGAATCTTAACCGTAGCGGTCGAATTGACCTTGCTGCTGTCATTGACAAACTGGAAGCTCAGCTTGCCGTCTGCAACCTTCACACTGTCGGCTGCAAAGACATTGTTACCGCGAGTCACGCTAGCCGCGCCGAACGTCCAACCGGCGGTCGGATTCAGCACATTGTTGAGGTCAAGCTCACCGGCTGCGCCATACTTGGCAGAAGCATTCGCCGTCTTTGTGCCTGAGTAATCCGCTTGGGCAATAGTAAATTTCTTCTCCGCATCGGTAAAGCTGTAGTTGCCGTTGGCCGTAGCCTTGACCGTTACCGTTGCTTCACCGGCGTCGGTGTTGTTGCTGTATTCCAAGGCATAGTCGGTTTCTGCAAGGGGAGTGTTCCCGGCCTTTACGGTAACCGTCGGCTTGATAGCACTGCCGGTGTAAGTGTAAGTGCCTGTCACTTCAACATTGGGCGTAATGCTCTTCTTTGCAACGGTAAACGCCTGCTGTACGCTGTCGGTGTAGTTACCCGTACCGGTTACGGTCAAGTTGTAGCTGCCCGCGTTTGTCGCGGTATTGTCGGACAGCGTATAATCCGCAGTGTTGAGAATCTTGTCTCCCAGTTTCACCTCCGACACATTCTGCGTCTGTTTAGAGCCACTGTAGGTCAAGGAAGTCCCGAGCGTGACCGTTGCGCCGGTGATGGACTTGGGCGCGATGGTAAAGTCGGCAGAGGTAGCAGAGTAGATATGCGTCGCTGTCTCGCACGTCACCGTCACTTTATAGGTTCCGGCCTCGATGGGCTTAGCTGCACTGCTATAGCTCGTGCCATCCTTTCGCAGGGTGCCAGTATAAGAAACGGTAGTGGACTGCGTTCCGTCCGGCTCAGTATAGGTCGGAGCAGAAAGTGTATCGCCGAACGTGCAGCCCTGCTGCGTCACACCGCCTGCAAGCGCAGCGGTGGTCTTATTGGTCACCGTGACCGCGATGCTGCCGCTCTTGCCCGTGTATTCGTTGACGTTATCGCCATTCTCGTCCTTCGCCTCCACCGTGACGGTAACGGTGACATTTCCAGTGGTAGCACCGGAGGTCAGCACGCCGTTAGCGTCGATAGTGCAGCCGTTGGCATCATCGGTAATGGCAAAAGAAACGTCTCCCTTTGCACCGGTTACAAGGCTATTGAGATCCAACGTATTGCCGCCTTTGGTAACGTTGGCTGTTGTCGTAATCACAGCGGGATCTTCCACCGCCGTGATCGTAAAGTTCTTCTGCGCCGTACCCTGATAGTTGCCCTTGCCGTTGATGGTCACGGTAGCGATGCCGACGTACTGGTAGTTGCCGTAGCTGTAGGTAAAGTCCGTACCAGACTTCAACACTTTTTCGCCGTCAGTGACCGTCGGCGTAGGCGTGATCTGCTTGCCGGTGTAGGGCTGATCGTCAATAGCGCCGATCGTCACATTCTCGATGCTCTTGGGCGCGATCGTCCAACCATTGGCAAACGTATAGCCGCCGCTATAGTTGCCCTGACCGGTTACGGTCAAGCTATAAGCTTTCGCATCGATACCCTTGGCGGAGCTCTCTACGACGGTATAATCCGTACTCGCTACCAGTTCTTTTTCGCCGGAATACACCTTGTAGTCCGTAAGCGTCTGCTCGTCACCGTTATAAGTCAACGTGCTATCACTGGAGATAACCAGTTTAAGATTTGCATTTGCAAGAGCAAGCGGTACGATCGTCCAACGCAGCGTCTGATCATCACTCGAACCGTTGGCCCAAGCCGTTTCTTCTTTGTCCTTCAGCACTGCGGTGGCCGTATAGGTATTGGCATCTGTTCCCACAGTCTCGCCCGTCACGGTAAAATCATCCGAAGAATTGCTGTAGGTGAATTCCTGCTGACTGCCATTATAGGTATACGTGCCTGTGGCCACCGGGGTCGTGACCGACCGCTTGCCCACCGCGAGCGCGCCCGTCACAGCAGTCAGGTCATTATAGGTGACCGTGATGGTTTTCCCATTGTGGTCAGCCACTTTCAGCACCGTTTCGCTACCGACCGCCGTATCGCCGATCGCCGTGCTGTAGTCCGTGACCTGCTTCGTCTTGCCGCTGGCGCAGGTTGCCGTAACGACCATATCGGAAAGATCTAACTGATCGCCCGAGGTGTAGATCAGTTTCGGCTGCGTGGTGACAGTAATGCCTGTTACGGTATCCGCAGTCGCGCTTACCGTCAGCGTTTCGCTCAAGCCACTGGCAGGGTCGCTGACAGTGACCTGATTCGGTCCTGCTGTCAGGCTACCCGAGGGAAGTACAACATCAAAATTCGTGACCGGCGTAGCCTTGCCCTGCGTGTCAATATAATTGACGTCTAGCTTTGCTTCTAGCTCATCCGCCGTGGTGGTGTCATAAATCGTGTCGACGCCAGACTTTAGAGCAACCGTAATCGCCGGAACCTGGAGGACGGTGTAATTGCCCATCTTAGTAACATCCGTCGAATTATGGCTTACTAATTTAAGTTCTTTAAGATCATTTGCATTTAGATTTTCCTTTGCCTTAAAAGACAAGCTTGTAAGGATACCATTTTCATGCGTAACTCTTTTAGAACCGCTTCCCGTAGTAATGCCACTCTGATTTGCCCATCCCAGAATAACAATATTCTCATTATTTTCATCAACATCTGCTGTCGGCTGTGTATATGGTCCTCTATCCGCATTGACATCCACTACTGTGTCAAATTCCATCTTTGAAGGAGAAATTTCCAAGAAAAGGTTGTAGTTTTGAACGCTTTCTGAAACTGTTTTTCCGTTACCTGCAAAGTGAATTTGAACAACAAACCAGTTATCCTTTTCAACGCTGTTTATAATTTCTCCATCTTCATTTGTAACCTTTGTAGAAAGATAAATTGTTTTTTCATTAGTTCCCTCTGCCAAAGGAAGTGCATACGCAGAAACGTTCGTCGCGCTAATCAGCAAAACAAGCACAAGCAAAAAAGACGATACTTTTTTTAAATACTTAATCACCGCTTCTAACCCCTCATTCAAAAGATGTAATTTGTTTAACAAAATATCTCAGGATCAATAGAGCATCTTCCGAGTCAATCGTTGTATCCCTGTTCACATCAGCCGCAAGTCTCTGCGTCTCCGTCGGCGTGATAATCTTTGTAAAAATCTGTAACGCCATTAAGGCATCTTCGGAGTCGATTGCACCATCGTCATTCACATCCCCCAGCGTGTACTTCTTGTCGTACTCAAAGCTCGCGACTTGACTATCCGCAAATGCCGTGCCGCCGCCCACAAGGTAGACGTAGTACGTGCCCTTGGTCAGTTCCTTGGGGTAGGCGGTGAAGCTCACGCCCGTCTCCGTTGCCGCCATCTGGTCGATGTAGGCGATGTTGTCCGCCGTCGGCACGCCCGGCGCGCTGCCGTCCGCACCGCCCTTGAGCACCAGCAGCAGATACTGCTGATTCTCCGCCAACTTTTCAGCTTTCACTTCGAACTTGACCGCGTTGGCGTAATAATCGCCCGAAATGCTCGTGTCAGTTCCAGCAGGAATTGAACTCCCGCTTGCGTCTTTCGGTGTCAGCGTCACATCGGTATTCTCGCTGATATTGTAGATGCCGCCTTTGACAGATTCGCTGTCCGCCGCCAGCGCGCCCACGCACAGCAGTGCCGACAGGATCGCCCCCAGCAGAAGCGACCGCAATAGTCTCTTCATACAGTTCCTCCTTTTTCTATGTCAACTTTTTGCTCACTTCGCGTAACGCACAAAGATCGCCGCGACCTCCGCGCGCGTGGCAGTCGCCGTGGGGCTGACGGTGGTCGGGCTCGTGCCGTTGACCACGCCGTTGTAGATCGCCCAGTACATCGCGGTTTTTGCCCACGGGGCGATCGCGCCGCTGTCGGCAAACTGGCTGTCGTACATGGACGAGAACATCGTCTCCGCGCCGCTCTGCGCGCCGCCGTAGCGGAAGAGAATGGTCACGACCTCCTGACGGGTGATCTTGCCGTCGGGGCTGAACGTGTTCGCGCCCGTGCCGTTGACATAGCCCTTTTCCGCCGCCCAGTTCAGCGCATCGCGGTACCACGCATTTTGCGGAACATCGGTGAAACCTGCCGCGGTGTTCGCCGCGGGCTTATCCGCCATGCGGTAGAGCATGGTGACGAACTCCGCGCGCGTCAGCTGGCGGTTCGGCTCGAACTTTCCGCCGCCCACGCCGTTGACGTAGCCAAGCTGCGCGGCGCGCTCGATGCTGGCGTAGGCCCAGTGGCTCGCGGGCACGTCGGTAAAGGTCGTGCCGCCGGAGGTGTTCTCTCCGGCCGTGCCGCTGCCGGGAGCGCCGGTCGTGCCGCCCTGCGAGGGCTGGGACGGCTGCGCCGTGCCGGAGCTGACACCGGGAACGTTCGTTGCGATGTCCGCGCCGTTCGCGTCGCTGAACACGCCGTCCTTGAGCGCGAAGCCGGTTTCGCCCGACTTGAGCACCTTGAAGGTAAACACGCCGATCGAGCCGTCGCCCTTCGCCGGTGAGGTCGCCGCCGCGGCGACGATCGCGCCGTCTGCCGCGTCAGGATTGGCGGCCGAGAGCGTGCCCTTGAGCACATCGCCCACCGAGGCGCTCACGCAGGTGACGACCGTCTTGTCGAAGGCAAGCGTATACTGCGCAGCGCACAATCCCGGATTGCCGGAGATGTCCACCTTGACCGTGAACGTCTCACCCACCGCGGGCAGCGAGGCCGGTGCGTCGATCTTCAGGCTCGTCCCGGCGGCATAGGCCGGCAGGCTAAGCATAGCGATCATCAGCACCAGCAGCAGGCCGCGCCTGATGAAATTGTGTCTTTTCATTCTCTTCCTCCCCTGTTTTCAATGTTGTTCTGTTCTCCATCCGGAGAACAGAAAGGGTGTACACCCTTTGCCGTTGTATTCATTTTATTTTCCTGCCGCCGAGGCATTTGGCATCGCTTGCAGCGCCGCGCACAGCGGGGAATAATCACCGCCAGCATCCATCAGGAAAACGCGCATTTCGGTGACGTCTTCCTTTGCCGCGGCAGAAAGGGAAAGCTCTCCCACGCCTCCGGTGAGCGTCATCGTTCCCGCAGCAGACAGGCCGACCAGCCGTCCGCCCTGATACAGCGCCAGCATCGGCTCAACCGTCGAAACCGCGTTACCCGACGAAAAGTGTTGCAGATCAGCAACATCCACTGCGACGGTGTATGTCTTGCCCGACGACGTGCTTTTGACCGAGCAGTTCTTCTCGTCGACCATCGCGGTCACGCTGTCGTGTTTTTCAATCGTGGTGGGGCGGACCTCCGCGACGATATCCCGCTCCTTGTCGTAGACGCGCACGCCGTCAAAGGTGAGCGCCTGACCGTCCGCGGCGTTGGCGAACGAAACGACGACAAGCTGCCGCTCATCGTCACACGGCAGCACAGAGCCCCACGAAACTCTGATCCTTCTTTCCTCCGTCCTAACCACGCAGGCGGCATCGTGTGATTCGACCGTTGCCTTCATCGGCGGGTCAAAGAGAAGCTCAAAGTTGCCGCCGCAGGCCACGCCGCGTCCCTGAAACACCACGGCGACCTTCGCCGTGCCGTCCTCCTGCAAGGCACCGCCGACGATCCAAAGCTTCGGGTCACGGTCAGAGGGGACCGCCACGCTGACCGTGCCGTTTGTAACTGCCGTATCAAGCGGTGCCGAGTTTTCGTCGTACAGCCGCACATCCGTCAGGTTGACAGCGGAATCCTTCGGCTCTGCGGTGACGGTTTGCAGGATCACAGTGCACAGTTCTCCGTCCGGCAGCGCTTTTGCCGCGCCGAACGACACGCGCAGCACGCCCGGTTTTTCCACGCGGTAAGTCATCGGCGCGTTGTTAAGGCCATCCAGCGCCTGCACCGAGCGCACCTCGAGGCAGTTTGGGTCATAAGTAAAGGTAAAATTGCCGCCTGCCGTGCGCAGTCCGCCGTCCAGACGGACCGTCACGCCAACGGCCTGATACTCTGCCGTTTTGCTGCTGCTCAGGCTAAGATGCGCGACCTTCTTCGCCACGCTGCCCGCAATCGCGCTCGCATCCACCGGCACGCCATTTGCATTGTACAGCCTGAGCTGCTCGACCGAAACAGCGCTGCCGTCCGGCGGCATATCGTCGCTGATGCGAAAGGTCAGCGTGCAGAGCACAGCGTCTCTGATCGGCTCCGCCGTGCCTGTAAACGTAACGCGGACCACGCCCGCGCCCGTATCGTTGGCAAGGCAGTAGACGGAAGGGAGCTTTTCCGCGCGCGCCGAAACAAGCGCCAGCGCGCCGCTGTCATAGCGAATATTGAAGTTGCCGCTGTAAACGTCGTCGCTTTTGAGCGACACGGATACCTCGACCACCTCGCCCTTGGCGCCGCTCACGCTCGAGATCTCGACCGCGCCCGCCGCAAGCGCCTGCTGGACGGCAGCCACGATGCCCTCGAACACGATGCGGCCGTTCACCTGCTGCACGTGC
>ENA-OOXF01000999-OOXF01000999.1-human-gut-metagenome-genome-assembly--contig:-NODE-999-length-19861-cov-1.911390_pt1 | contig 19861 bp, 22 predicted proteins | sample MGYA00241586_ERZ501341 | MGnify/ENA primary metagenome ERZ501341 (study PRJEB25962, sample SAMEA2042985) | human gut metagenome | biome: human gut; feature: human-associated habitat; material: faeces... | reverse complement strand
GTTTGGGAGTTACAAAGCTGTTTCGTAAAAGATATCGTTGCGAAGTATCCGCAACCGGCTCCTCCTTATACAACGGTAGCATCGATCGTAAAAATCCTCGAACGATAGTTAATTATTCAATCTATTTATTTTCTAAAAAATACGGAAATCGGATTGAGTGGTCAGAAATATGGAGCCTCCAAAAAGTACCTGAAGAAATCCTATACCCATTGACAGAGCTGGCCAAAAAGTTAGATCAAACTATTAGAAGAAACATGGGCAACGAAATGATTAATATGTTTGCCAGAAAAGATCAGTGCTTAGAGCTGGTTGATAGGGCTGAAATCAGTTTAGATCATCCCTTTGAAACTTCTCGTTATATTCGATGATAAGTTATGGACAATAAAACTTCTGAGGCCAGGAGCCTAAACATGTCGAAAATTAGGTCGAAGAACACTGGCCCAGAAGTATTTATACGCTCAGCGCTCTTTAGACTTGGTTATCGCTACAGAATCAATCGAAAAGACCTACCTGGTAAACCTGACATTGTTCTCCCAAAAAAGAAAGCGGTAATTTTTGTTCAAGGATGCTTTTGGCACCAACACGACGGTTGTTCCCGAGCTGTTTTGCCAAAATCAAGAGAAGATTATTGGCACATAAAACTTTCAAAGAACAAAGCCCGCGACTATGAGAACAAAGAAAGCCTTCTAAAGGCTGGATGGAGGGTCCTTTGGGTGTGGGAGTGTTCGATGAAAACGAAAGAGGCTAGAGAAAAACTTCCACTAAAAATTGCTGCTTGGTTAGAAGGTTCGGATCAATTTGGAGAAATACCTGAATTGAATTATAGTTCTACGGACCAAAGTCAAGAAGCTTAAGATGTCGAGGAAAGAATTCAATTTTCAGGGGGATTTATTCTCCGAAGGGCCTTTAGAGAGGCCTCTTCCCCAATACCAAGGCCCAAGAGAATTAACAGTTGGAGAGATGTTCTCCGGACCGGGCGGTATTGGTTTGGCTCTTAATCAAACGAAAAGAGGAAAGCTTTCTTTCAAGCATTTGTGGGCTACAGACTACGATTCAGATACATGTGAGACGTATCGAAAGAATATCTTCACAGGTATTCATAAAGAGGCCCTCAGCATCTGCAAAGATATTAGAGAAGTCGATATAGCTAAGGAACTTCCCCAGGCAGACGGCTTTCTTTATGGTTTCCCTTGCAATGATTTTTCGAATGTAGGCGAGAGTAAGGGGTTGGAGGGGCATTTTGGGCCGCTGTTTTCATACGGAGTTGAATATATAAATATCAATAATCCGCTTTTCTTTTTTGCTGAAAATGTTTCTGGTCTCCGGTCTGCGAATGAAGGAAACGCATTCAAAACTATTCTGAAAGCCTTAAACAACGCAGGAAAGTTTGGTTATAACGTCACGGCTCATCTCTATAAATTTGAGCAATACGGTATTCCTCAGGCGAGACATAGATTTATCCTCATTGGTATAAGAGGAGACCTTGTCTCTCCAAAGAATGGAGAAAAACTTTTCTTTAAGGTGCCTAAGGCTCCTGGAATAGTGACTCCTGTCAAAGAAGCCTTGAAAGACATACCTGACTGGGCCTCTAATCAGGAAAGAACCAATCAAAGCAAGGTTGTGATTGAGCGCCTGAAATTTATCAGACCGGGAGAAAACGTTTGGCAAGCGGAAGATAGGATGCCCGAGCACTTGCGGCTTAAGGTGAAAGGCGCTCGTCTCTCTCAGATTTACAGGAGGTTAGATCCTGATAAACCGGCTTACACCGTGACAGGTTCAGGGGGCGGCGGAACCCATACTTATCACTGGGAAGAGCCTAGAGCGTTAACTAATCGAGAGAGGGCAAGAATTCAAACGTTTCCTGATGATTTTGAATTTGTCGGTTCAAAAGAATCTGTAAGAAAACAAATTGGTATGGCTGTCCCTCCTCAGGGAGCATCAATCATTCTTGATGCCTTGCTAAAGACTCTTGCTGGGACCAGTTATGCGAGTGAAGAAGCCTCGATTGGGACTTTCGAGGCTAAATCTCTTTAAATTTCAGGCTGCAGCAACAGCCTGAAATTATCGCCAAACTCAGAAATTATTTGGAGATTGCTGACTTAAGCAAATCTATGGCTCCGGCATATTCCTCCGCTTCGAGTCTTGAGTAAAGCCTATGGATCATTCTGTGGCAGTTTGAGCAGAGAGGACGAAGATTATTTACGTCATTTTCCCTTTCTTTTTCGGAGACAGGAACCATATGATGTACTTCTATGAAATTTTTGCCGAGTTGGCCATAAATTTTCTCAAAATCAAATCCGCAGACAGCGCATTTATAGCCAAATTTATTCAGTACGGCGGCTCTCAATTTTGGACTTCTTTCGTAGAGATAGGTGAAAAAAGCCCTGGTTTTCCCTTCGGGAACTTTAGCTTCCGTATTGAAGTCATCTAGAGGAGACTGAGTTGCGTTCACCTCGCGGACATTTTTATTTTCTGTTGCTTTTGATTGCAGTTTCTTGTTGGGACTATCAAAAATGAACGTTGAATTGTTTTTTTTGTCCCCTAGATTTACTTTTCCATTTCTATACAAGCTAATGACTTGAATAAGGAGGTTTTTTAAATGTTCCGGAGAGACGAAATCGCTTCGCACTCCTTCGTTGGCACCTCCGTTGATAGGATCTTTCGGAAATGCAGTCCAGTTTGAGTTCTTTGACTTAAATTCACCCGATTGAGAAGGTCGATGCATGAAACCTTCTATGTGGTTTCTTCCGAAGTCAAGGTCAGGGTTGAAACAAACAATACCGCAGATAAGAGGTTCTTCCTTTGTTCTCTTATTGTGCAAATAAATGGTCGGCAAATTGTCGCCAGAAAACTCAATTTGCTTATCAGTAATTTTTGATTGGTGAAAGCCAAGATTTGAAAGCATAGATAATACTTCCTGGGCCTCTTGTGCAGCTAATGGTCGAATTGCTTTTGCCATTTTTACTCCTTGGATAGGACTGGTTAAACCATAAGATCGTTTATTCATAGTTTAGTACTAGCTCGTTCGAGGCCCTTTAAACTGTTGCCAACGTTCTGAGATTACTCTTAAATATTTGAATTTAAATGATTTAACTAAATTTTTTAAAGTTTTGGTCAAGGAAATTGGAAATTCGAAAGAAGTAAAAAGAGATAAAATAAAAAGTTTAATTATAAAAATTTACCTTATTTGATCAACGTAATTTAGTTACATCTTCCTTAATTAATTAAGTAAAAACCCTGTATAAAGGAGTGGTGTTCACATTTTGAGGACAACACATGAAAATCAGAAATATCGCTTTTATCACTGCTTTGACAGGCTGGCTTGCGCTTGCGGTTTATTACGTCGCTCCTTCGGAAACAGCCATAGCGAAAGAGGCTCAAACCGCACCTAAGACAGTTGGCGAAACGCTAAGTGCCATCGCCCAGGGCTTCAAGCATGAAGGCGAAGAAAAAAGAAAGCAATTGAGAATCGGCGAAGGCAAGCAAGTCCAAAATTCTGCTCCTTCGGCTCAGGAAAAATCCAAAGCATCTCCTAAGAAGCCTTCATTCCAAAATTAATTAACTAATCAGGCTGTGACACGGTTCTTTAATTTTCGATCAACTCCTTCTTGCTCAAGCTTAGAAATAAATGAGAGCGAATCTTATTCATTTCTTCAATCGAAGTGATTATAATTCTCAACAAATAGTACAAGGAGTCTCGAAATGTACAAAACGACAGTTGTTGTGGACGGAATGCATTGCCCGATGTGTGAGTCTCAGGTTAAGTCTTTGGTTATGAAAATTTTGCCGGACGCAAAGCTCTCCGCTTCACATAGAAAAGGCACACTGACGATCGAAGGAAGCTTCATTCCCAGCGGCAATCTTGTTAGAAAAGCTCTGAAAGACGGCGGTTATGAAGTCAAAGACATTTCGACAGAAAAAGTAGAGAAGAAGCCCGGTCTGTTCTCGTCTTTATTCCACGCCTTGAAGTCAGCCTAAACGAATGAATTCTTATGAGCCGCAGAAGCGGCTTTTTCTTTGTCTCTTTTGTGGAGTACTAAAGACAAATTTCTTTCTTTGGCTTTTCATTTTGCTCTCGAACTATAGTCCAAAGTCCCCAAAGCGTCGACAGACAAAAACAAGTCTCAAGACAAATTCCGCCCCAGCTCTGAAAGTAGACGTTATGAATGAGCCAAAGGATGGAACCCGCCAATAATCCGAGGCGCAGTTTGATTCCGTCAAATCGGAACAATGACAGCGTCAGCACGACGCTTGCTGCCAACGAAAGAATATCTACTGTAGAACGCGAAAGCGCTAAAGCCATCGCAGCGCTGATGATGATTAGCGCGGCAGCGCAGAGCAGAGATCGCGTATAGATCGACAACGTGATTCGAGCCAGCGCGATCACACATGACACGACGGCCGTCGGAAGTCCAAGCAGCGCAAAATGAATCCTATAAAGCACGGTGTGGATGATTAAACCCTGCTTTAACCGTAAATCAGACTTCTGCAGCATGGCTATGATGGCTGCAGCTGCCGCCAGCCATCCCGCCATCTGAGCGAGATCCATGTCACGCCTCTTCTAAGATCGGAGAGGTTTTGTCTCTCAGCTTCTCTAATTTTTCTACGATTTCTTCAATACTGTACTTCTTAAGAACTCGGTCCTTGACCGCGATAATGCCGACCGCCATCACGGGCATTTTTCTGCCCAAGAAGACGGGAACCGCAATGGCAAGAACGCCTTGATCCCATTCCTCATCGTGAATGCCGTAGCCTTTTTCGAGAGAATCCTTCAGAGCAACTCTTACCTCGTCAGGATTCACTTTGGTTTTGTCCTGGAACTTGATGTGAGAGCGCTTTAGTTCTGTTTCTAAAAGATCTTCATCTTGGTATGCCCAAAGGATTTTTCCGGCCGCAGAAGCGTGAATCGGAAAGGCAAAACCCGGGTGTAGGCCGGTTGTTTCAATCGGTTGGGAGAAACCGACAAGGGAGATGAGTCGGCCTCTTAATTGAACCAAATAAACCGTCTCAGCTAATTCGTCAGCCAGCTGATCGAAATACTTTTCAACGGAAGCAAATTTTTGGGCATTCCTGTCTGCAATGGTTCCGAGCTCGGTCATGCGTTTGGTCAAACGCTGTCTGCCTCGGCTGTTTGTGGCTTCGATCATCCCGACTCTTCGCATTTCTGCAAGCAGTTTGTAGGCAGTTGAGGTGGGAATGCCGAGCGCCGCTACGATATCCATCAGCAAAACGCCTTCTTTGGAAGTAGAAAGCAGCTCGAGCACTTCAACAATTCGATCCAGTCTGAATTGTCGGTTTTCTTGGGATGGAACTTCAGACATTTCAATTAATGGTCAGGAAACAATTAATTATAACGGTCGACCTGGTTTACTCGATACAGGTTTTGATCTAATAAAAATTTCCGTTAAAGAATTTTAATATTCGTTTTCAGATGTTAAATTCTCTCTAAGAGAGAAAATAAAACTCAACAAAGAGAATGTAGTGAACTTAAAGGAGAAATCATGCAATCTCACCTCATCTCAAGAAGAAGTCTCATCAAAAGTTCTCTGATCGGCCTGGCATGCAGTGCCGCACCGGCTATCCGCGCAGCAGAAAAAGATGATTGGACCGAAACCTATGACGTGGTCATTATCGGCAGCGGCTTTGCAGGTCTGGCTGCCGCCTACAGTGCGCTGGAAAACGGCGTCAAGTCCGTTTTAGTGCTGGAAAAGATGAATGTTTTCGGAGGCAACTCCTGCATTAATGGCGGACAGATTTCCTTGGCTGGAAGCGGTCTTCAAAAGAGTAAGGGCATTAAGGACAGCCCGAAGCTTATGGAAGAGGATATGCTGCGAGTAGGGCAGCGCCTAAATCATCCGGCTTTGGTTAAAGCGGTGGTTAAAGAGTCTCCCGCCTGCTATGACATGATGGTCAAATGCGGTGTGAAGTTCGCTGACCAGGTGATACGACTTGGCGGCCACAGTGCTCCGAGAACCATCTTCGCAGAAAATTATTCCGGCGGCGGCATCTGCGTTCCGATGCACAACTGGCTGAAGGAACGCGGCGTTGAATTCAGAAATAAGAGCTTCTGCAGTGCAGTTCTCACAGATAAAGACGGCGTTGTCCGAGGTGTCGAAGTCGAAGGTCAATATGACTTCGACAAGAAGACGCACAAGAACACCTACAAAGTTCAGGCAGTCAAAGGCGTGATTTTTGCGACAGGCGGATGGGGCGCAGACAATGAATTTATTTCTGCTTCTACACCTCAGTACTCTACACTCGAAAGTACCAGCCAGAAGGGCGCCACTTCAGAATCCGTTCGTATGCTTCTCGGTCTCGGTGCAATGCCGGTTCTTTTAGATATTTATCAGGTCGGTCCCTGGGCAACTCCCGATGAATTCGGCGCCGGCGCAGCTTCGATTTTTGCCGACTATATCTTCGCTGAAGGCATCATGGTAGATGCAAGAAACGGCAAGCGCTTTGTTAATGAATTAGCTTCACGTAGAGAACGCTCGGAAGCTGAAATGAAATGCGTCGACCAGCAGGGTAAACCGGTTATGCCGTTCGGATTCTGTTCCGAAAAAACGACGGTCAATCCTCCGGGATTCAAGGCAAGCTTCAGAGAAGGCACGGTTAAGAAGTTTGACACCGTCGAAGCGCTCGCCAAATTCTACGGCGCTCCGCTTGAGCCGCTGAAACAGCAGATCGCCGAATAGAACAAGATGGTAGCAGCAGGTAAAGACGAGCTCTTCGGCCGTCCCTTGGATAGGAGAGTTGAACTCAAGGCTCCGTTCTATGCGATGAGATTCTGGCCGAAACTTCACTACTGCATGGGCGGCATCGGCATTAACGATCAGGCTCAAGTGATCAGCACGAAGACTTGCAAACCCATTCCTCGTCTCTATGCAGCCGGCGAAATTACCGGCGGTGTCCACGGCTTGGACCGTTTAGGCAGCTGTTCTTCTACTGACTGCCTGGCTATGGGCCGCATCGCCGGAAGATCTGTCGCAGCCAACCTTTAAGAGAGAAAAAATCATGAAATACATCGTGTTATCTATGGCGGCCGCTTTCTCCATCCTCCTCAGTCCCGCCTTCGCACAAAACCAAACCATGTCCGGATCAATGGCTCGTCTCCACGCTAATGTTCAATGCGCTCAATGCCATAACAACACACAGCCGATGCAGGCTCCTCAGGACACTACTTGTATCCAGTGCCACGGAAAATCTTCTTCCATTCAGCTTCCCGCTAATGTCAATGAGAAGAACTATCACAACTCTCCGCATTACGGTGACACCGTAAGCTGCCTTGAATGCCACAGAGAGCATCAGCCTCAGCAGAATCTCTGCAAAAACTGCCACGTCATCAAATGATCGGAGCTTCTAAATGAAAAACCTTCATCTTTTAGCGATTTCGGTCGGCATGTCTATCGGTTCTGCTGCCATGGCAGAACCTTCGGTGACACTGTACGGAATTCTTGACGGGGGCGTTTCTGTCAGCAAACTGCAGCATCAATCCGCCAAAGTTCAAATGACCAACGGCAACTGGCTGAGCAACCGCTGGGGTCTGATGGGCCAAGAAGATCTCGGCGGAGGAAACAGTGTGTTTTTCAAGCTTGAGCAGGGCTTTAATCTCAGTAACGGTTCCGAGGCCACAGCGGGAAAAGCATTCAACCGTGAAACAGCTTTAGGTTTGAGCGGTGAGTGGGGCAAGTTAGGCCTCGGACGCTTCGGAGGACTCTCTTCGGACTGCGGAACATTCAGCATCTTAGGAGGAGCGGCATATTCCACCTCGTTCTCAACGATCGGCAATATGTACGGAGCCTTCTATTTGACCGACCGCTACAATAACTCTGTAGCTTATGTCACGCCGGATTTCGTCGGACTTCAAGGCCATTTGATGTACTCCAACGGCACGGACTCCGACGAAGAAAAATGGTCGCAAAACTCGCATTACTATGGAGCCGGTCTTACCTACAACAAAGATAAACTTTCCGTTGATGTCATCTATGAACTTCTGGATCATAAAGGCGCAGTTGACCAAGACAAGACTCGTCTGTTGAATCTCGGCGCCTCTTACGATTTCGGAGCTTTCAAATTATTCGGTGCGTACGAATATGCTCAGCATGCCGCATTGCCTGGAATTGAATTTGCTGAAGAAAAGATGTCAGAAGCCTACAACGCTGGCAAAGCCAATAACTACCACGCATTTTCTCTGTCAACTTCCGTGAAAGCCTTTGGCGGCGACTTGATGGTTCAAGGCCAGTACGTCTTCGGTAAGAACAAGAATTCCGGAAAACTTGAAGAAGGCTGGGATAAAAAATTCAATGCCTACAGCATCGGCGCCGGATATTTGTACAACTTCTCGAAGAGGACACTCGTTTACGTACAAGGCGCCTGGGGGAAAGCAAATAAAGCTTTAAATCTAGCGCCCGGATTGAGCGGATGGAATACTTCCTTGGGTGTGATGCATAGGTTCTAAATTATCTCCTTAACAAGCAGTCCTGCAGCCTGAATTCCCGTTCTTTCGAGAATTCAGGCTGTTATTTCATGTTTATGCTAAATGAGCTGTGGTCCATCAATTAAACTGAGGACAGACCGAATTCTCAAATAGTATTTTCTAAATGCAGGGAGCGTCTGTATGCACAAAAATCAGTTCGGAATCACCCGAATGAATCTAGAGCATCTCAAAACGTTTCACGTAGTTGCCAGTCTAGGCAGTTTTACGGAAGCGGCTAAGGCGCTTTATATGACGCAGCCCGCTGTATCTCAGCAGATTCAAGGCATTGAGCATGCACTTCGCAATCCTCTTTTCGACCGAAGTAAACGTCAGATTCGCCTGACTGCTAAGGGCAAAATCTTATTTAGTTATACCCAGAAACTGTTTGGAATTTTTCGCGAAATCGAAAATGTTTTCAGTGACTTAAACCACCTATTGACGGGAGAGCTCACTATCGCTGCCAGCGCAGTGATGGGTAACTATTTTCTTTCTTCCTTTATTGGGGAGTTTTATAAAAAATATCCACTGATTTCCATTCGTTTGGAAATGGGAGATTCTGCCTACGTTACGCACCTCGTAGAAGAGGGGCTTGCAGATGTAGCTTTAAGCCGCCACGTGAAAAATCTCAAGCACTGCAAACAGAAGTTGCTTATCAAAGAGCCGTACGTTTGTGTCTGTGGACCTACATCTCCTCTAGCCGCAATGAAAAGGTCGCTTTCTGCAAAAGAATTTGCGGAAAATTATCTTGTCATGCGTCAAAAAGGGAGTCGTATGCGTTCCAAGCTCGAGGAGTGGTTTAAATGTGTCGGAGTTTATGAATTCCTCTCGATGCCTGTTATTGAAGTTAATAGTCTTGAAAGCTCTAAACAACTAATTGCACGGGGTTTCGGTGCAGCGGCTTTTCCATCAATAGCAGTCAGACAGGAATTAAAACGAGAATCGCTGATTATGCTTTCGGTAGAAAATTTTTCTGTTACAGCGGATTATTTTCTTGGCTACAACGATAAACGTGAACTTTCTCCGGCAGCTTTCGAATTTATCTCCCTCCTTACAGAGAGTATGAAGCCGAAAGATCAAATTTGAGTTGTACTTATAAGAATTTCTTATGGGAAGCATATGATTTGATAATTTTTAAATTTGCCGCCTAAAGCTCAGAATTTACTCGTAGCTTTTAATCGAAATCAAGGAGTTTTAAAGTGGCAAAAGAAATAGAAAGAAAATTTCTCGTCATCAGCAACGGATGGCGTGAAAACGCAGTCGGCACTCATTACCGCCAAGGTTATCTGAACAGCGTTAAGGAACGCACAGTTCGTATCAGAACAATCAATGACAAGGCTTTCCTTACGGTTAAAGGATTGACGGTCGGCTGCACACGCCTTGAGTTTGAATATTCAATTCCATATGACGACTGCGTCAAGATGCTCGATGAGCTTGCAGAAAAACCGATTATCGAAAAAACTCGCTACAAGATTCCGGCCGGGAACGGGCTTACATGGGAAATAGACGAATTCCACGGGGTTAATGAAGGTTTGATCGTAGCTGAAATAGAAATTCCCTCCGAAGATACATCCTTCGAGAAACCTGACTGGCTTGGCGAAGAGGTCTCTTCAGATCCTCGTTATTTCAATTCCAACCTCGTCTCTCATCCTTACACCACATGGAATAAGTAGGTAATCAAATGACAAATCCATACGACAAAAATAAAGCAATTAGTGCTGATGAAGCGGCCAAAATCATTCCCCGCGCTGAATTTCGCGTCTTTGGAAAAGATATTATTGCCGGCGTTCAGGAACATATGTGGAAATGCAAAGCCACGCTTTACGCTGCTCGCGTGATGCCGGAGGAGGTTTATTTCCTCTCTCGACGCACCAACGAAGCCAATGTCAAAGTTCGCGACGGTTTGCTTGACATTAAAACCAAAGTCGGAGAAACGCCGGATGGTTACGAAATTTTCCAACCTCGCGGCAAATTCCAATTCCCCGTCAAACGGGAAGAGTTGGCCGAAATCCTCAAACATCTCGAAGTCCCGCTTGAGCTGACAAAAGACGTTTACAGCCTTGAGGAGTTTATAGAGATGGCCAAAAAGAATTCGGACCTAGCTGTCGTACGTGTGGAAAAGAAACGCTATGGCTTCTCAGTTGAAGGAACCATCTGCGAATATGCTCAGGTTTGGTTCAATGGCGCAATGGTGGAGACAGCCTGCTGCGAAAGCGAGAATTATGAAGGCATGAAAAAAGCGACGCAGGCTCTGGGTATTTCAGAGCTGCCCAATACAAACTATTTAAAAGCTGCTAAACAAGTTCTCGGCATGAACTAAAGTTTTATTGGAATTAACCGGAACGGCGGTTTTAAACAGCCGTCGTAAAAACTATGACAACGAGCACCGTCCAAACCAATTACGACCCTTCCCAACTGGCTCACGAGTTTTCTGAGAAGTTTGCAACTTTGTGGAATCCGTTAATCGATAACTGGACTGAGGCAGGGCTCCTGGCACCCGTCGGAAACCGTTTTGAACTGACGGTTCCCGGTCAATTCTGGCAGGGCCGCATGACTCAGCACATCCTCGACTACTTCAAATCTCAGACAAAATGACCACTAATCTTACTTTCAAATTGACGGCTGCAGCCGCATTGACTTTTTGCTCACTCGCACTTCAGGCCGAAGAAACCGTTCAAACCTCTGAAGTGACGGTAACCGCCGGCCGCGTGGAACAGCAGCTTCTCGAAGTTCCAATGGCTGTGACGGTTGTGACTAACCAGGAAATCCAGGAATCTGCCGCCCGCAACGTAGGCGAGCTCCTGGAAGACATTCCGGGCGTCATGGTCAATAACGCCGGTTCTCAGGGCTTAAAGCGCGTTTCCATCCGCGGAGAGGATACCTTCAGAACCCTGACTCTTATTGATGGCCAGAAGATTTCCGAACAGAAATCCATGTCCGGCGCCTCGATTCTGATCGATCCGAGTTCTATTGAGCGCATTGAAGTGATCAAAGGACCGGCTTCCGTGCTTTACGGTTCGGATGCTCTGGGTGGCGTGGTGAACATCATCACGAAGAAGGGTTCTAAGAAACCTTTTGAAGCTGAGGGTTCTGTTGCTTGGAACGGCGCCGGTCACGGTTGGGCAGAAACGATTTCTCTCGGCGGAACCTATAAAGGTTTGAACTACCATTTGGATGCTGGTTATCAGAGCCACGGAAACATCAAGACTCCGCTCGGATACCAGAAAGGTACAGACTTCCGTCAGAAGAATGCTTCTGCTTTCTTGAGCTACGACTTCAATGAGCATTTCACTGCCGGTCTGCGTGCGGATACTTTTGACAGCGACATCAATTCCTCTAGCTGGGAATACGAACAAGACCCGAACAGCGAGTTCTTTGTTCGCATTCCGAAGTGGAAGCGAGACAAGGTTGCACTCTTTGCAGAAGGCAAGAACCTTAACGAATACCTGACCCGTCTGCGTTGGGATGGCTATTGGCAGAAGAACCATAAGAACATGAGAAATTATGTTTCTCAGCCTAATGGACGCATGAAAGTCGTAACGGACTCTCTTGCAGACAATCGCATTAAAACTTATGGAACAAGTCTTCAGGCTGACTGGCAGCTGGGAGAATCGAATTTCCTGATTACCGGTTACGAGTTTGTTCAGGATCAGTTGGAAGCTGATACCTTGGCCAAGACAACTATGGCGCCGATGCTCAATACCGTGACAAACCGTTATGTAAAGGGCAAAGAAACAACCAATGCGATTTTTGCGTCGATGGAAACTTCTCTGCCGCAGGACTTCACTCTGAATTACGGCGTTCGGTACACGTGGGTAGATTCCAAGCTGAGTAAAGCGGTTGGTGTTAAAAACGGATATGCTCCAGGCACGAAGTACAACAATGCGCCGGATGATAAGGTTGGTCAAGTCGGAAGTGATAAAAATAGCCGTCCTGTCTTTAACTTGAGCCTGAATTGGACAGGATTGCCAGATACTTCTTTAAGAGCAGGATGGTCTCAGGGCTTTCGCGTTCCTAACCTTCAGGAAAAATACCTGATCAATAATATGGGCGGGGGTACTATCTACGGGAACTCCAGTCTCAAACCGGAGAAGTCCAACAACTTTGAAGTTGGAGCACGTTATGCCGGAAGAGCAGTAGAAGCAGACTTTGCTCTCTTCTATAACCTTGCGGATGACTACATCTCTACTGAGCATATCTATCCCGATGTTGGTACGAAATCTCAGTACACCTACGAGAATGCCGACAAGGCTAAAACCTTCGGTGCCGAACTTTCCGTCAACTTTAAGCCGACGGACCACTTCTTCCCCTATGCCAGCATGACTTGGCTGCGCAGAAAGACCGAATGGGGCAACGGCGTCTCAACCTATGATTCCGGAGTTGCCGGGTTTACGGCCCGCTACGGCGTGAAGACAGAGTTCGAAGTCTTTAACGGCCGCTGGAATACGGATACGTATCTCAGAAGCAAGACGGCATCTAAGTCTTATTCGACATCTGCTAATGAGACGACCCGCGTTGCCGGTTATACAACGCTTAACTTTGCGACCACTTATCACTTCGGTCCGCAGAAGCGTTACAGGGTAAGCGCTGAGGCCATCAACATTACGAACCAGCTTTATTCGTACGGCGATTCGATCTACGAACCCGGACGCCATTTCAACTTCAAGCTGAGCGCGAAGTATTAAGCGGTAATAAGGATTCATTTCAACGGAAAACAACATGACGGAAATGACATTGGAGAGAAAAGAAAGCCGCTCTTGGCTCAGAAGGTTCGGTGACCGCTGGGGTGCTCGTGACCTCGTGGTGATCGGAGTTTTTGCCGCGACCGCAAAACTCTCCACGGTTTTAATCGCTATGGTGGGCGGAGGAATGAATCCTGTCAGTCTTCTGCTTAAAAATGTGGTTTTCACCACACTGCTGGTGATCATGCTTTACAAAGTGAGACAGCCGGGAACGCTGAGCCTCTTTGTTATCGTGAGCGCGCTGGTGAACTTCCTGCTCTTGGGCGGAAATGTCACACTCATTCCGCCCATGCTGGCAGCCGCTTTAGTCTCCGAAGCAGTGATGAAGTTTGTTAAAAGCCTTGGCTGGAAAGGCGCTGTTTTCTGGGGCGTCGGCTGCTTTGACTTCCTCTCCAAAGGATTGTCGCTCGCAGTGTCCTATCTCATGATGCGCGAATCTCCGGCCCTGATGGCAGTAGTTCTGCCGATTGTCCTGATCGGTTATGCCGGTTCTTTGATCGGTCTTTACACCGGTTACCGTTCTATGAAGGAATTAAGACATGCAGGCATCGTCCGCTTCTAAGTTCGATGTTTTAACGCGGCTGGATGTTCGCAGCAAAATGTTCATTGCCGCCTTGGCGGCAGTGATGACGATTGCACTTTCTTCACTGAATTCACAGCTGCTGCTTTTTACAACATCACTGCTTTATCTGTTTGCACTCGGCCGCTACAAACTGATTTTTGTGAGCTATGCCGTAGCGCTCCTTATGATGGCGCTGTCCGTCGGATTTGCTTCTATCTTGGCACTGTTCATTCCTTCTATGGGAAAAAGTTTGGAACTCGGCTCTTTGTGCATTCCGTTCCTGAGAGCCCTGACAGTGATGAACACAATTCTGCCGATGGCCTTTACAGGAAGACTGCAGAACATCTTGAACGGCCTTCAGCAGCTGAAGCTCCCGTTCATTATTTATCTTCCGGCCGCTGTGATTATTCGTTTTATTCCGACGTTTGCCGGCGATGTGAAGCAGATCTGGGAGTCTTTGAAGATAAGAGGTTTCAAGATCAATCCGTGGCAGTGCACGATTCATCCGATTCGTACGACGCGTCTTTTGTTTACGCCGCTTCTCTTCAGAGCGCTCAAAACCAGTGACGAGTTGGGCATTGCAGCTGAACTCAAAGGTCTTCATGCCGGGAGTAATTCGGGTTCTATGCACAGAAGGAGATTCGGGAAGCATGACATCGCAGCCATTAGCCTTGTCCTCTTAATCTGCACGGGAGCAGTTTTACTTCAAATTTACTTTCCTACCGACATTAAGGCGGCAATGAGATGATTGAACTGAAAAACGTCACTTATCGTTATCCGTTTTCCGATAGAAACGCCCTTGAAGACATTTCATTGACGGTTCGTCCCGGCGAAGCAGTGCTTTGCACCGGCGTATCCGGCTGCGGTAAATCCACCTTAATTCGCCTGATTAACGGTCTTTGCCCTCATTATTTCGGAGGCGAACTTAAAGGAACTGTTCGCGTCGCGGGACAAGACAATCAAACGATGAAACTGCACGAGATCAGCAGCCGCGTCGGAACACTCTTTCAGAACCCGGAGAGCCAGTTCTTTGCGCTTGGAGTGGAAGAGGAAATGGCATTTAAGCCTGAGTCCAGAGGCATGCATCCCGATAAGATCCGTGATCTCATTGCGAAGACTTCTCAGCGCTTCGGCTTGAATTCCGTATTAAAGAACACGATTCATGAACTTTCTCAGGGGCAAAAACAGAAGGTCGGCTTGGCTTCCCTGATGATGGAACCGCTTCAGGTTCTGATTCTGGATGAACCGACCGGAAATCTGGACCCTGAATCTACGATGGATTTGGCCCAAGAGATTCTTCGCTTAAAAGAGAAGGGCGTTGCTGTCCTCATTGTCGATCATCGCCTGTATTGGTTAAAAGGCGTAGCTGACCGCGTCTGTGTGATGGAAAAGGGCCGAATCGTTCAGGAAGGAACTTTTGATGACCTGAGCGACGAAGTCAGAGCGCGCTACGGCCTGAGAAAAGTCGATGTCGAAGATAAAAGACACGAGCTTCCGCCGTTGTCTGACGGCAAAGAAACTGTCATGAAGATCTCCGACCTTTCCTTTGCTTATCCGCGAAAAGATAAGATTTTCAACGGGACTGATCTGGAACTGCGTAAAGGAATTACGGGTCTGTTCGGTCCGAACGGGACCGGCAAAACGACTTTGGCCCGAATCCTCACAGGATTAAATAAACCTACCCAAGGAACTTTAGAAATAAGAGGCAAGAAGGTTAAACCTCAGGAGTGCCTCAGACATGTCGCGGTCGTTCTGCAGAATGCCGACCACCAGCTGTACATGCGAACGGTTTTTGATGAACTTCTGACCAGTCTGGAAGCCGCAGGCTGCCGCGGCGGCAAACAAGCCGCCGAAGAGCTGATGCAGCTTTTTGATCTGACAGAACTCAGAGACCGTCATCCTCATTCGCTTTCCGGCGGCCAGCAGCAAAGGCTTGTGATTGCCTGCGCGTTTGCCAAAAAGCCGGATGTCATTATTTTGGATGAACCGACAAGCGGCTTAGACGGTGCAAATCTTCATCGAATTGCCGGAGCCTTGCGTCAGCTTTCTGACGAAGGCAAAGCTGTGCTTGTCATCACTCATGATTTGGAGCTTGTGGACATGGTGTGCGACAGCGCAATCAGGCTACCGCTTCAGAAAACAAATCTTTCATCAACTATTTAATAAGTTAATCGGAAAAACCTATGACAACAATCGTTGAACAGCAGAACACAATTAATGAACTTTTAAACAGCGGCCGTCCCGTAACACTGGAGACGATTGCTCAGGCGCTCTCCGTGACAGCTCAGGAAGCAGCTCACCTTTTGCCCGAAGGTTCCGCTACCTTTGCTCCGGGTTCCGATTTCGAAAGCGTTTGGGCCGCCATTGCCGAATGGGAAAAAATTACTTTCATCGTGACCGCACACGGCAACGTCATCGAAGTTGAAACCAAGCTCGTGACGGGCAAGGCAGCCATGGGCTACTACAATCTGATGGGAGGCAAGAGCCCGCTTCAAGGCCACTTTAAATACGGCGACATTTCCGAGATCGGCTTTGTGACCATGCCGTTCATGGGCCGTGAAAGCCATTTCGCCGCATTCTTTACAACTTCCGGCGACGTCGCCTATTCGATGTATGTCGGCCGCGAAAAGCACAAGTTAATTGAAAGCGCCAAAGAAAAATTCCTTGCCCTCCAGCAGAAATACAAAGCCTAAAAAGAGGAAAAGAATGAAAGTTTTAGTCGCATACGCTACCGTTACCGGAAACACAGAGATCATCGCTCGCGCCATCGCTTCAGCGATTCCCGGCGCTGATCTCAAAAAACTGCCGGCGGACGTCAATCCTCAGGATTACGACTTTATCTTCGCCGGTTTCTGGTGCGATAAAGGGACACCGGATGAAGTTTGGCAGGCATTCCAGAAAGAGGCCAAGGCTAAACCTATTGCTTACTTCGGAACGATGGGCGGAGATCCCAACAGCGAACGCGGACAGGCTTGGGTTAATAAAGTCGCGGGCCTTTTCCCGTGCGAGAACTTCAAGGGTCTTCGCGTTTGGCAGGGCAAGATCGATCCGAAAATCCTAGCCGCCATGGCCAAGATGCCCGGCGCTAAACCGGTGACACCTGAACGCCAGGCAAGACTTGATGAGGCCGCTAAACATCCGACGGCTGAAGATCAGGCTCAGGCCGGAGCCTGGGGCTTGGAGCTTCTTGAAAACTTCCGTAGTGGCAAATAAACATGGACTTTAAAGAGATTTATAACCTGATCGGATTCGCCGGTGTTGCATTGGTGATTATCGGAGTTTTTGCCCTTTATATTACTGTTTGGAATTTTCTCTATTTGAGAGGCGTACTTTCTCGATTCAAGAAGCACTTCCACGGAATGGACAAGGCAACGCCTGAGCGTATCCGCCGTTATTTCGGAGAGAGCACCAATCCTTTGGAATGCATTGTGCGCGACATCGTCATGACGCACGGTGCTCACTCAGACGACATCCGCGCCGAAGTGGCCTACCTGTTCCACAAGCACTTCAAGCCTGTGAACAATGCGCTGACTTGGCTCAAGTTAATTTCCGCTGTTTCTCCGCTTCTCGGCTTGCTGGGTACGGTTGTCGGTATGGTGGCGGTTTTCCGCACTATCTCTGAGAACCTATCTCCCGATCCGACGATGCTTGCCGGCGGCATTTGGACAGCTCTGATCACAACAGTTATGGGTCTGGTGGTCGCAATTCCGGCTTTGATGGCTTATTACTACCTGATGCTCAAGGTAAAAGAGCTCCGAATCGAAGCCGTTGAATATAGCTATCGAGCTTTAAATATCCGCCGTGAACCCTGCCGCTGCGCTCAAAGGTTAGAAGACGACGAGCAAAAAGCCGCCTGAGATTTAAGAGACAGATATGTTTGACGAACTCGAAGAAGAGCCTCGGGTGGATTTGACGCCGCTCATTGACGTGATTTTCATGCTGGTCATCTTTTTTGTGATGACCATGACATTCAGCAAACCTGTGCTGGATGTCGTGCTGCCTGCGGCCCAGAATTCCGAGGTCAAGAAGAAAACGACAGAGCTTGTGATCAGCGTGAAGTCCGACGGAAAGTATTTCTTTAACGATCAGGAAATCCCTAAAGAAGAAGTTTCCCGTTTCTTGTCCGAGCATCCGGACGGAACGCTCAACCTGATGGTTGATGAGAAGGCCCCGTTCGAAGCTTTTGTTTATTTGGCCGACTTAGCAAAAGTTAATAGAGAAGGCCGTTTTGTAATCAGTACTAAAGCAGCTGCGCCGCAGAATTGAGATGTTAAGCCCTTCACGCAAAGACAATGAATTACTTAATGCCAAGCGGCTTTCAAAAGCTGCTTTGGCCGCCTTTGCCTGTGCGTTTGCCTGGGCAGGCTGTACTTTAAAGACAGATGCTCCGCTGCCTGCTCAGCAGCCGCGGACTATAGAACTGAGTTTTGCTCAGATTCAGGAAATCCAACCGGAAGGAACGCCGGAAGTCCTTCCGGAACCTCTGCCACAGCCGGTCATCGAAGAACCTAAAAAACTTCTTACAGATGAGTCGGAATTTAAAGTTGAACCTGAAAAGGTTGTAGAAGAAAAGCTTCCTGAATCTGAAGCAGAACCGGTGCCTCCGCCTCCGGTACCTGTTGAGCAGCCTAAACCGAAGAAGGTTGAGCCTGAGAAGCCAAAACCTAAAGCTGCAGAGAAGCCCAGACCGGTGAAGAAGGTTAAAGAGCCCAAGGTAGAAAAGAAAGATCCGGCCCCTCAAAAAGCCTCTGAATCGACGGAAGGAAAGGCCGCATCAGTGGGACATGCTGCGGCTGAGCAGGCAGTTAAAAAGAAAAGCATCACGGCCATGCTGGTCAGTTTGGTTGAAAAGCATAAACGCTATCCGAAAGCCGCGAGAAGAGCCGGTATGGAAGGCGTTGTCTTAGTGGAATTCTCTGTCGATCCAAGCGGCAAAGTAACCGGCGCCTCAGTCATTAAAAAATCCGGAAAGGGTCCTTTGGATTCCGCTTCTCAGGATTTGAGCGATCGAATTATCGGGACGGCTTTTAATGTTCCGAATGCAGGAATGAAGATTCAAGTGCCGATTCGGTACAGCCTGGATTAAGTCATGAGGGCGCTTCGAAAGAGGCGCCTTTTCTTCAGGTATCCAGGAATACCGATTTAGTCACTTGTTTTTATTTAATTTCTCAGAAAGCTTCTTTGACTCTCACTTGACAAAGTTTTTTCCATTTCTTAGATTAAGTGGGACATCGGCAACGGGTGTGTCGATGAAGCGTTGATCTGAGAGAGTGTGTCAGCAGGCATTGGCTCAGGGAGCTTCTCCGGAGGGGTTGGGTCGAAAACCTCAAGCTGACTAGCGAAAGCGAAAGAAAACACCAATAGGCCCGGAGACGGGCCTTCTCATTGTTGGAACGTTGCATCTCTAGAAAAACAAGATGTTCCGAATTCCAATGAATCAAAAATCCAGTTGGGTGAAAAGTGACTAACTTAAGGCACTGAGATCTTTAGAGAGGTGTTTTGGCCAAGGAACGGTAGAAAACTTCAAGCTCCACGTCTGAAATAAACAGATATGACATGCCTGTCATGACTTGGATTTTTCGCGGATATTCAAGAGGGAGAATCGGGGAACATAAAAATTGGCGGAAAGGGTGGGATTCGAACCCACGGATGAGGATCGCTCATCGCCAGTTTTCAAGACTGGAGCATTCAACCGCTCTGCCACCTTTCCGAAGAAGAACTGAATTATACGCAATTTCGTAAAACAGGCAAATTATTAAAGATCGGCAGGTATCCTGACGGAATTTTTTGAGGAATTTTCTCAGTCGTCTGACTAAAGTAGCTCTGAGGAGGTTCGAGAAGGATTAGCTCTGGGTTCTCGAATGAGAGTAGGAGGCTTTACAAGTTGTCCAAGAATTCCTTTGCCTCTGATTCCTCCTCATTAATTCTTCTTTCTTTACTCTTAAATTTTACCTACCAATTTACGGCTATCTGCCTCGGATAAGTTAATTAAATCGATTCAGTCCTTCAACACTAAGAATCCAAATAAAGGAAGCTCTGTAAAATGCTTGATTCTTCCCAATGGCCTTTAGAGACTTAATTTTC
>ENA-OOXF01000990-OOXF01000990.1-human-gut-metagenome-genome-assembly--contig:-NODE-990-length-20054-cov-5.038902_pt1 | contig 20054 bp, 14 predicted proteins | sample MGYA00241586_ERZ501341 | MGnify/ENA primary metagenome ERZ501341 (study PRJEB25962, sample SAMEA2042985) | human gut metagenome | biome: human gut; feature: human-associated habitat; material: faeces... | reverse complement strand
AGGTTGGTGACGATGCCCACCACGCTGGTGCGGACAATGAGCCGGTCCCGCAGGGTTTCCTTGCTTGCTGCCACGGGGGATTACAGGTCGCTGTCCTTCAGTTTCTCGTCCACTTCCCGGCGGAGCTTGGCCTGGAAGTCTGCCAGGGACATGGCCCCCAGGTCGCCAGCGGCCCGGTGCCGGGGAGAGACGGTGCCGTTCTCCATGTCCCGGTCGCCCACCACCAGCATATAGGGGATCTTCTCCAGTGTGGCCTCACGGATCTTCTTGCCGATCTTCTCGTTGCGGCCGTCCACCTCCACCCGGAAGCCCTCGCGCCGCAGCTGCTGGGCCTGCTGGGCGCAGTAGTCGGCGGCCCGGTCGGTGATGGGCAGCAGGCGCACCTGCTCCGGCATCATCCAGGTGGGCAGCGCACCGGCGTACTCCTCGATGAGGTAGGCCAGCGTGCGCTCGTAGCAGCCGAGAGACGTGCGGTGGATGATGTACGGCAGCTTCTTCTCGCCGTTTTCGTCGATGTAGTACATGCCGAAGCGCTCGGCGAGCAACATGTCGATCTGGATGGTGACGAGGGTATCTTCCTTGCCGTAGACGTTCTTATACTGGATGTCGAGCTTCGGGCCGTAGAATGCGGCCTCGTCGATGCCGACGGTGTAGTCGACGTCGAGGTCCTTGAGGATGCGCTCCATCACGCTCTGGGCGTGATCCCACTGCTCCTTCGTGCCCTCGTACTTGTTGTTCGGGTTCGCGGGATCCCACTGGGAGAAGCGGAAGGTGCACTTATCAAGAAGGCCGACGGTGCCGAGGCAGTACTTGGCAAGGTCGAGGCAGCCCTTGAACTCCTCTTCGAGCTGGTCGGGACGCAGGACGAGGTGGCCTTCGGAGATCGTGAACTGACGCACGCGGATGAGGCCGTGCATCTCGCCGGAATCCTCGTTGCGGAACAGCGTCGAGGTCTCGCCCAGGCGCATCGGCAGGTCGCGGTAGGAGCGCTGGCGGTTCAGGTAGACCTGATACTGGAACGGGCAGGTCATCGGGCGCAGGGCGAAGCACTCCTTCGTCTCGTCATACGGGTCGCCGAGGATGAACATGCCGTCGAGATAGTGATCCCAGTGGCCGGAGATCTTGTAAAGGTCGCGCTTGGCCATCAGCGGGGTCTTGGTGAGAAGATAGCCGCGCTTCTGCTCCACATCCTCGACCCAGCGCTGGAGCACCTGCACAACGCGCGCGCCCTTGGGCAGCAGCACCGGAAGGCCCTGACCGATGCAGTCGACGGTGGTGAAATATTCGAGCTCGCGGCCGAGCTTGTTGTGGTCGCGCTTCTTGGCCTCTTCGACCTGGGCGAGGTAGGCGTCCAGCTCTTCCTTCTTCGGGAAGGCGACGCCGTAGATGCGCTGGAGCACCTCGCGGTTCGAGTCGCCGCGCCAGTAGGCGGCGTTGCAGGCGGTCAGCTTGATGCCGTTGCCCTTGATGCGGCCGGTAGAGTCGAGGTGCGGACCGGCGCAGAGGTCGGTGAACTCGCCCTGCTTGTAGAAGCTGATGACGGCATCCTCAGGCAGGTCGTTGATGAGCTCGACCTTGAACGGCTCTTCCTTTTCTTCCATAAACTTGATGGCCTCGGCACGCGGGAGCTCAAAGCGCTCGAGCTTGAGCTTTTCCTTGCAGATCTTGCGCATCTCGGCTTCGATCTCGGCGAGATTCTCCGGCGTGAAGGAGAACGGGGCGAGCATATCGTAGTAGAAACCGTTGTCGATGCTCGGGCCGATGGCGAGCTTCACCTCGGGCCAGAGGCGCTTGACGGCCTGCGCCAGCACATGGGAGCAGGTGTGCCAATAGGTCTTGCGGTACTCGGGATTTTCAAACGTAAACTGGTTTTCTTCGTTGATCTTGACTTCTTCAGACATGTTATTTACCTCCATTTTCATTTGAGGGTGCAAAAAAGCTCCACCCCCGATGTTCTCAGGGGTGAAGCATTCAACTACTCCACGGTTCCACCCTGCTTGCGCATTTTGCGCCGCTTGTGTCCGCTGTAACGGGCGATCCCGTCCCGCTTGTTTCGCGGGCGGCTCAAGGGTGGTACTGCCGGTCTCTTCCGCAGGATGCTCGCAGCAAATGCATCCCTCTCTGCGCGGGGAAATATCGGTTTCTTCCCTATCCGTGCCATTTTGATGATGGGAGTGTACACCCGCCGCGCCCGTTTGTCAAGCAAAAAGTGCGCACAGTGTGCGCACTTTTACAATAAATTCATCAAAACTCCGGCGGGCGGTTTTTGGGCGGCTTGCCGTCGTCCTCGTCTCTGCCGAGAATGCCCGAAAAGAGTTTTTTGCGCTTTGCACGCCTTTCCTCCTCTTTTTGCTTCTGCTCCGCCTTGTAACGCTCGATTGACTCCAGCTCTTCAATGCGCTCGCGCGCAACAGCGCGCAGCATATCCGGATTGGCATCGTAAACGATCGCACGCAACTCGTCCATCGTCATTTCCTCGCAGGCATCCCGAAAGCGCTTTTCGCGCACGTCCTCCGGCTCAAAGAATGCCATGCGGCCGCACCACGAGCAAATGTACACTTCGACCGGGACGTGATCCGTCCAGAGATTCGAACCGAGGCTTGAGCCGTTCATCTCGAGCGTCTGCGCGCCGCGATCCTCCATCGCGTGGCCGCAGACGCAAAGCTTGTCAATCATGCGCTTTCTCCTTTCGGTGCAACTCGTGCTTCGGGATATCGTTGTAGAAGGCGAACGTCTCTTCAAAGAGCTTCTCGCCGTAGGCGCGCAGCTTCTCGCAGTATTCATCGTAGGCGGTGAGCATCTGCCGCGCCTCGTCCGTCAGTACCGCGCCGCCGCCGTGCTTGCCGCCCGCCGTGGAGGTCAAAAGATGGAAGCCCAGCCCGTCCTCGGCATTGCGGATGACCGTCCACGCCTTGGAATAGGCCATGGACATCGACAGCGCCGCCGAGCGCAGCGAATGCAGCTCGTCTACGCGCTTCAAAAGCTGGGACACGCCGGGGCCAAAGCATTTCTGGTCGGAAAACACACGGGCGGAGAGCACAACGCGGAGCTCACGATCCATAGGGCGGCACTTCCTTTCTGTTGTATTTCATTATATCCAGATGAATGCGGTTCGTCAATACGGCAAAAGCTAAGCGGGAGCATGCCGCTCCCGCTTTCTTCACTTTAAGGTGTTGTAGTGCGTATTTTCGCCGTCGAACAAAAAGCCGTCCGTGTCGTGCACGCGGCCGTTCGACAGCATCTGCCGGTAACGCACATCGTTCGAGATTCCATTGATATTTGTGCCTGTCAAACTGCGGCCGTTGCTGCGCAGCTGCGCGTTCGCGCTCTTTTCCGTCTCGGGGTTCAGATAGGTCTTGCCGTAGAGGTTGCCGTTTTCGTGCGTGATGGTCTTGTCGCTGCCAAAATAGCGGCTGCGGTCGCTGGCGCTCGCGGCGGCATTGCGGCGGTCGACGCTGCGCGTCGTATTCTCTCCGTCGCCGTCCATGTCGTCGCCCATCATGCCGTCGCCGGTCACGCTGTCGTCTTTTTTGTTTTCGCCGCTCATGTCGTCGCCCGGCATGTTATCCTTTTTTTTGCCGCTGTCCGCCGCGCCGTTGTCGGTCGTACCGGTCGACGGGTCGTTGGCGGTGTTGCTGTCCTTCTTCTCCCCGCAGCCCGCGAGCGAGAAGAGCAGCAGCGCCGTCACAAAAAGCATGGCAAGGGTCTGCTTCATTGCTGCATTTCTCCTTACGTTCATCTCCCGCGATACCCAAGCAATAGTATGCGCACGAAGCAACAAGAAACCAGACGTAAATTTTGTCAAAACGCATGTCACCGACACTGACTCGGCAAAAAGCCTCGCAGAGTTTCGCGCCTATAGGCGCGAAATAATTTTAATCGTAATTTCCAACGACATGTGCGTTGGAAATTACACTTCTCAGGCCGCAAGTGTGGAAATCGACCGCCTGCGGCGGTTGATTTATGCGCGCAGCGGCCTGCAAGCCCCCAATTAAAACAAAGGAGCGGCAAAGCTATCCACGCATAAGGACAACGTCATAGCCGCTCAGAACATTGTAAAAACACGGGATATGGCCTGCATCAGGCCGTATCCCGTGTTTTCATATTGGCTCAATAGCGTCTTGTTGCTGCTGTAGAATTTTCTGGCCAACCATGATAATACCCGCCATGATATCTACTATAGACAGTCCCATGAGAAGTCCGAATATGAGTTTCTGCTCACGGTTCTTCGCCGCGTCCTCGCCGTCCATCAGCTCTGGGATTGTCACGTGGAGCGCATCACACAGCGTCTGATTCATGCGATAATCCGGCATGCACTTGCCAATATTCCATTTTGAGATGGTTTTGTTGGATAAGCATCTGTTCTTCCGGTTGCTTCCGTGTCAGATTCTGCGCCCACCGTCTTTGTGCGATATGGCTGCCGATGGTAGTGGACACAATATCGCCGTTCAGAACCTAACGGCAGCAAACTTCACTTAGACTTTACAGATATCCCGTTGTGAATTTTACTCCGCTTCTTTAACCTTGATCATGCATTCATATCAGTCTGCATGTCACGATCATGGAAGGAGAAGAACAAAAATGAAACGATTGACAAGCTGCCTGCTCGCGTTTGCCCTGATGCTGAGCATGCTCCCCAATGCTTTTGCGGTAGGGGACTCAGCGGAAAACGCACAGGCACCCACTCAAATTGACGACTCGACCGTCTGGCGATATCTGGACGATAATACGGACCCTGCGGGAGATCCTGCTGCCGCGGACTATGACCGCACCAGCTGGACCAGCGCTGACTTCAACGACTCCGCATGGAAGACCGCCAGCGGCACCTTCGGCGGCAAGAAGGACGGCGACACCATCACCTCCGACGGCGCGGCCAACAAGCTCGACGGCATCGGCGGCAAGGACGGGAACGGTGACAACTACCCCACCTACTACTTCCGCACGCAGGTGACCATCCCCGATGCCTCTGCCGTTACAAAGATCGTCGGCAGCATCAAGTATGATGATGCCGCCATCCTGTACATCAACGGCGTCCGCGCTTCCGGCTTCAACGACGATGGCTGTGACGCCAACAGCAGCTATTGCAGCAAGAAGGCAGACACCACCAGCGACATCGAGATCACCGACGTGGCTGCGCTCAATCTGGTAGATGGCGTCAACACCGTCGCCGTGGAGATCCACAATGAGAGCGCGGGCAGCTCGGATATCTGGTTTTCCATGCCCGGCGGCCTGACCTTCTCCACCGAGGTCCTGCCGACGCAGACAACGCTGATCGGTCAGAATACCGTCTGGTCCTATCTGGACGATAATACGGACCCTGCGGGCAATCCTGCTGCCGAGGGCTATGTCCGCACAAGCTGGACTACCGCCGATCTCGGCGACAGCTGGAATACCGCCAAAGGCCCCTTCGGCTCCAAGCGCGGCAGTCTGCACGATGGTGCGATGACCAATCTCGCCGGGTGCCCCGGTGATTCGACCAACTATCCCACCTACTACTTCCGCACGACGGTGACGCTCACTGCGGATCAGCTCGCGGAGATGACCAAGCTCGTCGGACATATCCAGTATGACGATGCCGCGATCCTCTATCTCAACGGCGTTCGGGCCGCAGCTTTCAATGCCGAGGGCTGCGATTCCAACAGCAGCTACAGCACTAACGTTGCGGGCGGGAACCCCATGGAGCAGGATTTTGAGATCATCGACCCCGCCGCCCTTTCCGCTCTGCACGAGGGTGCGAACACCGTGGCGGTGGAGCTGCACAACCGCGCCGACGGCAGCTCCGACATCTTTTTCGGGCTGCCCGAGCTGGCACTCTCCGACGAAGCCGTGGACTATCAGTCCAACATCAGCCTGTCCATGGGCGCGGACGAGAGCCAGATGGGCTTCACCTGGTACTCCATGCTCGCTGGTGAGGCGTCCCTCGCCATCGCGGCGAACGACGCAATGACCGACGCGCAGACCTATGCTGTCACGCCGGCCACCGCCAACGACGGCCAGCAGAGCTGTCAGGTCACCGTCACCGATCTTCAGCCTGGCACCACCTACTACTATCAGCTGACCAACGCGGGCCAGAAGAGCGACGTGTACTCGTTCACCACCGATGACGGCGGCGCGTTCTCCTTCGCCTACGTGGGCGACCCGCAGATCGGCGCGGGCAGCACCCAGAGCGACATCCTCGGCTGGGACAAAACGTTGAACCTCATCCGCAGCGATAAGAACTTTTCCGATATTTCCTTCCTGCTCTCCGCAGGCGACCAAGTCAACGGCTCATCCGATGAGGGCCAGTATGACGGCTACCTCGATCACGACGTGCTCACCGGCCTCCCGGCAGCCACCGTCGTGGGCAACCACGACTCCGGCTCCAACGCCTACGGTCAGCACTTCAACATCGCCAACGAGTCCGAGGAGTTCGGCACCACCGCCGCGGGCGGCGACAGCTACTTCGTCTGCAACAAGGTGCTCTTCCTCGTGCTCAACAGCAACGACATGTCCGTCGCCGAGCACAAGGCATTTATGGAGCAGGCGATCGCCGCGTCTGCCAGTCAGAACATCCAGTGGAAGGTTGTTGTGTTCCACCACTCCCTCTTCACCGTGGCCAGCCACGCCATGGACAGCTATATCACAAACCCCGGCGGCTTCAAGACCCAGCTCGTACCCGTCCTGAAGGAGCTGGACATCGACGTGGTGCTCCAGGGCCACGACCACGTCTACTGCCGCACCTATATGATGGACGGCCTGAACCCCATCATAGATTCGGACAAATATGAGTACGCCAACGGCCGGGACGCGGCCCCCACCGCCGTGAACGATCCGGACGGCATCCTGTATGTCACCGCAAATTCCGGCTCCGGCTCGAAGACATACAATATCTGGACAGATGTCGATTTCCCCTTCTCCGCCGTGCAGAATCAGGAGCACGTGGCCAACGTTTCCAAGGTCTCCGTCTCGGACAAGCAGTTTACCGTCACTACCTACCGTACCACGGACATGAGCGTGGTGGACAGCTTCACCATCAAGCGCGATGGCGGCGATGAGACCGGCTCCTATACCCCCGCCCCCACCAACGACACCCGCGTGACCGGCTATTACGACGCGACCGGCTCCCTGAAGCTCACACTGGCGGGCCGCTATGACTCCCAAGCGATGAACGAGGATGGCGGCAGCCTTGAAATTGTGCAGTACAACGCCGAGAACGGCTTCGCCTATGCCGTCAGCGGCCTCAAGGGCAAGCTAATCGCCGTGAATCTCAACGGCAAGCTCGACGGCGACAAAGTCGTCTCTCTCTCCGGTAAGGAGTACGACGTCAAGGGCATGGTCAGCTCCTACGGTGATATGACCTCCGTGGCAGTCTCCCCCGACGGGACCCGTCTGGCTGTCGCCATCCAGTCCGCGAACTACGACGATAAGGGCAGTGTCGCGCTGTTCGCCTGTCAGGACGACGGCTCACTCAAGCCCCTCTCCACCGTCAAGGTCGGGGTTCAGCCGGATATGCTGACCTTCGCGGACGGCAGCACCATCCTCACCGCCGACGAGGGCGAGCCGCGTCAGGGCGTGGACGGCACGGACCCCAAGGGCTCCGTCACCATCGTCACCATCGATCCCGACACCGCGAAGATGACCGTCAAGTCCGTATACTTCGACGCGTTCGACGCCCAGCGCGATGCGCTGACCGCCGCCGGGGTCCTGATCCAGAAGGACACCCAGCCCTCCACCGACTTTGAGCCGGAATACATCGCCGTTTCCGGCCGCACCGCCTACGTCGCCCTGCAGGAGGCCAACGCCATCGCCGTGCTTGACATCGACAAGGCGCAGTTCACCGGCGTGTACCCCCTGGGCTTTCAGGACTACAGCCAGACCAAAATCGACCTTCAGAAGGACGACAAGATCGAACTGAAAAACTATGAGAACGTCTATGGCATCAAGATGCCCGACGGCATTGCCGTAACCGCCATCGGCGGCAAAACCTATCTGCTCACCGCCAACGAGGGCGACAGCCGCGCCGACTGGGCCGGTCTGAACAACGAGTCCGAGGGCAAGACCTCTCCCACTGGGGATGTGAAGCTCGACAAGAAGGTCGTCTGGTTCAACGCCAGCCTGTGGGACGGCTTGGACCAGAGCAAGGCCTACGTCTTCGGCGGCCGCTCCTTCTCCCTCTACGAAGTGACCGAAGTCGGCCTGACGCTGGTCTACGACAGCGGCAGCGACTTCGAGGAAATCACCGCAAAGATGATCCCGAACTACTTCAACTGCTCCAACGATAAGACCAGTTTGGACAACCGTTCCGGCAAGAAGGGTCCCGAGCCGGAGAGCGTTGTCATCGGCACGGTGGACGGCAAGACCTACGCCTTCGTTGCCCTTGAGCGCATCGGCGGCGTGATGGTCTATGACATCACCGATCCCGCCAACGCCGCCTTCGTCAACTACATCAACTCCCGTGATTTCTCCGACAAAATCGTGAATGACGTCTCCCCCGAGGGTCTGTGTTTCGTCTCCGCCGCGGACAGCAGGACCGGCAGCCCCCTGCTGCTGGCCGCCTGCGAGGTTTCCGGCACCATGGCCGCCTATGAACTGATGCCCGTCAGCAGCAGCTCCGGCGGCTCCGGCTCCGGTAGCTCCGGTTCCGGCTCTTCCTCGGGCAGCAAGCCCTCTCAGCCCACCACCCCCGGGCAGGAGGAGAGCACCACAGACTTTGCGGATGTAAAGAAAGACACCTATTACTTTGACGCGGTCGCATGGGCGGTGAAAAATCAGATCACCTCCGGCACCTCCGCCACGGAATTCACTCCGGATGCCACCTGCACCCGCGCTCAAATTGTCACCTTCCTGTGGCGCGCGGCGGGATGCCCTGAGCCGAAAACCGGCAGCAGCTTCTCCGATGTGCCGGTCGGCAGCTATTACGCAAAAGCGGTCGCGTGGGCTGTGGAAAGGGGCATTACCACAGGGACCGGTGACGGCAGATTCAGCCCGGACGCCGGATGCACCCGTGCACAGGCAGTTACCTTCCTGTATCGCGCGCTGGGGAAACAGACCGACAGCAGCGCGAAGTTCAGTGATGTGCCCGCCGGGAGCTACTATGCGGACGCGGTAAACTGGGCCGTGGAAAACAACGTGACCAACGGCACAGGCGCTGCAACCTTCAGCCCCAATGCGGACTGCACCCGCGCCCAGATTGTGACCTTCCTCTACCGGGCAGCAAAGTAACAGCCGAAAACCCCCGAAGGAGACAGCAGTATGCTGTCTCCTTCGGGTCTATGAAGGGAATTTGAAATGAACAAGAGAACAAAAAAGCTGCATCTTGTGATAGAATTGGTTGTTTTGATAGCTGTAATTTTTATGGCTCTGTCCCCAGCCAGAGACAGCGGCTATCGCAGATTTGCCACCGACACGCTGCGCTACGTCCGTGGAACTGTGCTGGAAGTGACATCGGAAACGCTGAGCGACAGCACCTTGGAGACCGGTCAGAAGCTGGGCGTGCAGACGCTGCGGGTCCGTCTGTCGGACGGACAGGAGCTGTCCCTGACCAACTACCTCACGGAGACCCATAACATTCTGCTGAAAAAAAGTGACAGAGTCATCATCTGCGCAGATCTGCCGGAAAATGCAGCCCCTTACTACACCGTGTACAACTATGACCGCACGATTCCGCTGATGGGACTTGCCGCGGTGTTTGTGCTGCTCCTGGTCCTCGTTGGGCGGCGCAAGGGTGCAGACGCCTGCCTGTCCATCCTGTTCACCTTGGCGTTTATTCTGCGTGTGCTGCTTCCCGCGCTATACAGCGGCGCCTCCCCGGTAGGGATGGGACTTGTGACGGTGCTGCTGTCCACATCGGTCACGCTGCTCCTGATCCATGGTGCTTCCGTGCAGTGCCTGCTGAGCATTTGCGCTACCATGATCGGTGAACTGATCGCCTGCGGACTGTTTGCGGTGTTCTCGCAGATGCTGCACCTGACGGGCTTTCAGACGGACAGCGCGGAAGGCCTTCTTCTGATCGCGCAGAATACCGGGCTGAATATTCGGATGCTTTTGTTCGCAGGAATGATGATCGCATCGCTGGGAGCGGTCATGGACGTGGCGGTGTCGGTTCTGTCCGCTGTGCGCGAAATAGCGCTTGCCGCCGGACAGGCCAAGCGGAAAATGCTGTTTGTCAGTGCAATGCGCTTGGGACAGGATATGATCGGAACCATGAGCAACACACTGATCTTTGCTTTTGCAGGCAGTGCGCTGATCACCATGCTGGTGTTCTGCTCCTATGGCGTTCAGTTTCATCAGATCCTGAGTTCTGACTATCTGGCTGTGGAGCTTGCTCAGGGCGTATGCAGCACGGCGGCCGTGATCCTGACGGTTCCCGTATCCGCAATGATCGGTGCAGGCTACTATGAGAAAGCGGCCAATCGAACCTCTCCCTAATCCACGTTGGCGCAGGTATTGACGCAAGCATCGCATTTTGATGTCAAAATACTGCTTGCTGGGGTAAACCCCAGTCCCCCATGCCGCCCGCGGGCGGGAACTTCTCGGCAGCATTGCCGGAAAGTGAGTGTAAAAATCGGGTTCGGCAATATGGCCGAACCCGATCACAGCGGACTGCCCTAAAGCGCTTCAGACAACATTGTCAAAAGCGGTAGACGCTGAAAACCGGGTTCGGTGAATTCACCGAACCCGGTCAGACTTTTTGACAAGGTTGTCTGAAAGTAAGGGTTGGCAATCTTGCCAACCCTTACTTTACCAGATCGTCTCCCGCACCGCTCGAATCAGCGTCACCACCCATGACAGCGCCGCAAGACCCACCAGCACAAGGAAAATGCCGTCCGCCAGAGCGGTATGGGCCAGATACCACGGGCGGAATACCGTGATTACCAGTGCACCGTACAGCAGCGGCGCAGACAACCGTAGCACCTGTGCCAGACGGACGATCCCGCCCAGCAGCGCCAGCCCCAATGATAAAACAGCATACATCATGTTCCGAGCCTCCTTCTTAGATTTGTGGTATGTTACCATCGGCAGACAGACTTTATAAGGGTCTGTCTGCCGATTTTTTCGCTTTGGGTGTCAATAAGACACCCTTGATTGGACGGCGAGGGTGTCTATTGCACACCCTGGATTTCAATTTTTTTTGCAAAATTTTTGGATTTTTTGTTATTCACCATGCTGTTTTTTCGGGAGGGGTAGTGAGGGGGTATCTGAAAAAAACAGAAAACCGCTCTCGGCAACATTGCCGGAAGCGGTCTGGAGGTGGTTTATGAACAAACAGACACATCGGACCTGCGTCCGCATGAGTGCCAAAGAATACAACCGGCTCATGGAACGAAGCAGGGCGGCAGGGCTGTCTGCCAACGCATGGCTTATGGAGCAGCTCGCCGGCAATCGTCCCATCATCAGTCGGAACGGCATCATGTCGGACTTTCTCTGCCTGCTCAATCAGAAGGGGCGGGAGATCAACACCGTGGCTCGTGCCTTCAACAGCGGATATGGCACGGCAGAGGGGCTCCAGCAAGCACTCGACTGTCTGAAGGACATTGCCCAGGCAGCATACGAGGTCAGGAAGGAGGGATTCACCCATGCGCCGTAAGCGCAAAAAGCCGCTTCCCAGAGGGAAACTGCGGGACAACAGCAAAAGCATCTCTGTCCGGATGACAGAGGAACAATTTCAAAGGCTGGAACGCTATCGGGAACTGACCCGCCTGCCGGTCACCACCTATTTCCGCAAGCTCATTGCAGAGAGCGAGATCGTGGAAAGACCCAGCCGGATCAGGTTTCGGCTCCACGAGGAAGTCAACAAGATCGACTCCAATATCCGCCAGATTCTGCGGAATCCCCGCGCAAAGGAACTGGACCGGGAGGCGGCGGACAGAATCCGTTTCCTGCTGGAACACATTCTCGAACAGGCCTACCACATAAACGCACACCATGATCTGAGCCACAAGGACGGGCAGTAAACACCCGCCCGTTCGCCCTGTGCCGCACCGTGCGGCGTTCTTCCGCACCGGGCAGCGCCCTGCCCGTCCTCTCCGGCAGAGGCCCCCACAGGCGGCGTGTGGGCAAACTCGATCCAAATAACACAAGGAGAGCCTATGGAGCAAAAAGCCAATATCACCATCGATAAGGAGCATATCACCGTGGAGCGGACGCAGACAGCCTGCGGGCGGGAGATTCGGGTCATCTCCGTGTTTCCCCGGCATGGCAGCGAAACCGTGGAGGACAAACTGAAAGCCCTGGCGGAACTGGATTTCCGGCAGGGAAAGCTGTGCGCGTAAAGTGCTGGACATTTCAGACCGTTCGGGGTATTGTGGTGTCGCAATGCTCTGAACGGTTTGACAAAGAAAAGGAGGACTGTATGAATCAGTCAAACCAAATCAGGAAAACCGCTCTTTACTGCCGTCTCAGCCAGGACGATGGGATAGAGGGCGATTCCAACTCGATCCAGAATCAAAAATCTATCTTACGGAAGTTCGCGGAAGATCACCATTTCCCCAGCCCCTGCTTTTATGTGGATGACGGTTTTTCGGGAGGAAACTTCCAAAGACCGGCGTTCCAGCAGATGATCTCAGACATGGAAAACGGCGAGATTGGGATCATCGTGACCAAGGATCTCAGCCGCCTCGGTAGAAATCAGCTCCACACGGGACTCTACATCGAGGAACGATTCCCCATGTTCGGCGTCCGCTACATCGCCATCAATGACAATGTGGACACCGACAGCAGCGAGAGCAATGACCTCATGCCGTTCAAAAATTTGTTCAATGAGTGGTTTATTCGGGACACCAGCCGGAAGATCCGTGCGGTTCTGAAGGCCAAAGCGGAACGGGGCGAACGGCTGGGGACCAGAGCGCCCTATGGCTACCGAAAGGACCCGGACACGAAAAAACTAATCGTGGATGAGGAGGCGGCAGCCATCGTCCGCAGGATCTTTGCTATGTGCGCCGGCGGCAGCGGCCCCAGCCAAATTGCCCGCATTCTCAAGAAAGAGCATATCCTGACGCCTACCATGTACGCCTACAGCAAGTACGGCATCACGCACGTGGGGCTGGATACACAACGCCCATATCACTGGTCTGGGGATACTGTGGCGGATATGCTGGAGAACGAAATCTATCTGGGCAACACCGTCAACATGAAGTACAGCACGAAGTCCTACAAGGACAAGCGTAGAGCAGAGCATTCACGGGAGGAATGTCTGGTCTTTGAGAACACCCATTCCGCTCTCGTTACACAAGAAGTTTGGGACATTGTACAGCGGGTACGAAAGAGCAAGCGCCGAAGAACCAATATGGATGAGCAGAACAAGTACTCCGGCCTTGTGTTCTGTTCCGACTGCGGCTCCAACATGGTGCTGCACCGGGCGCATACCATGTCCGCCAGCTATAATCACTTTACCTGCCGCACCTACAAGAAGGATGGAGAAGCCTGTACGGGCCACTATATTCGAGAGTGCGTTCTGGATGAAGTGGTGCTGGAGGACTTACGGAGAGTAACGGCCATGGCACGGGAACATCCGGAAAAGTTCGCCGCCTACATTGGCAGCAAGCAGTCCGCCGAGCTTCAGCGGGAGACCCGCAGGCAGGAGAAAGAACTGGCCGCCATGCGGAAGCGGAAAATGGAATTGGACACCATCTTCAAGAAGCTGTATGAGGATAGCGTGCTGGGCCGTATCACCACGGAGCAGTTCCAAATGCTCTCCGGCAGCTACACGGAAGAACAGAGCTGCATCACAGCCGGTATTCCACAGAAAGAGAGTGAGATCCAGTGCCTGCGGGAAACGGTGAGCGGGACGGACAGCTTCCTTGATAAGGCGAAGCGGTACACGGATATCACGGAACTGACGCCGGAGCTGCTGCGGCTGTTCATTGAGAAGATCGTGGTTCACGAGAAAGAGGTAAAGTGGTCTAAACACGCTCCCCAGACCGTGGAGATCTACTACAACGGCATTGGCTATGTCGGCAGCGGTCAGCAGGATGTGGAAGAAGCACTGGAAGCACCGGAATCCCTACAAACCCAGGACACAGAGAAGCCCCGGCAGGCATCGTAAACACGATGACCTGCCGGGGTATCCCAGGAATCACTTGTTACCCCTGTGAGGGGGGAACAAAAGCCGCTCCTTTGTTTTAAAGTTTCGTGATAACCGGCAAAACCATCGGGCTTCTCTTCGTCGCCTTAAAAAGATAGTTGCTCACCGCGCTGCGGATCGCGCCCTTGAGTTCGTTCAGGTCGCGCCCGCGCTTGCCGCGGTAGGCCTCCGCCGTGGACATCGTGAGGTTTCTGAGGTCCTGCAGCAGCTCCTCGGAATCCTTGACGTAGATAAAGCCGCGCGTGATGATCTCCGGCTCGGCCAGAAGGTCGCCGTTCTGCGCGGAGATGGGCAGCACGACGACGACCATGCCGTCTTCCGCCAGATGCTTGCGGTCGCGCAGCACGACCGCGCCGACGTCGCCGACGCCGTAGCCGTCGACAAACACCTCGCCCGCGGGCGCGTAGCCGGGCACGCACTTCATCGAGCGCGCGCCGATCTCGACGGCGTCGCCGTTGTCGCAAATCACAATATTCTTGCGGTCCATGCCCATCTGGAGAGCGAGATCCTTGTGCAGCTGGAGCATGCGCTGCTCGCCGTGCACGGGGATGAAATACTTGGGCTTTGTCAGCGCGTGGATGATCTTGAGCTCCTCCTGGCACGCATGGCCCGAAACGTGCAGCATGTCCGCGCGGTCGTAGATGACCTCAACGCCCTTGCGGAAGAGCTCGTTGATGACACGCGAGACGGTGTTCTCGTTGCCGGGGATGGCGCTCGCCGAGATGATGACGCGGTCGCCGGGGCCGACCTCGATCTGCTTGTGCTGGGAGAACGCCATGCGGTACAGGGCGGACATCTCCTCGCCCTGCGAGCCGGTGGTGACGATGACCTGCTTTTCCAGCGGCATCGACTTGATCTTGTTGATGTCGACCACGGTGTTTTTCGGCGGCTTCATGTAGCCGAGGTCCATGGCGACCTTTGTGACATTTTCCATGCTGCGGCCCGTGACGGCGACCTTGCGCCCGCACTCCGCCGCGGCGTCCATGATCTGCTGGATGCGGTGGACGTTGGAGGCGAACGTCGTGACGATGATGCGCTGTTTGCAGCCCTGGAACAGGCGGTTGAAGGTCCTGCCCACCGTGCGCTCACTCATCGTGTAGCCCGGGCGCTCAACGTTCGTCGAATCCGCGAGCAGCGCCAAAACGCCCTGCTTGCCAAGCTCGCCGAAGCGGGCAAGGTCGATGACCTCGCCGTCGATGGGCGTCGAGTCGATCTTGAAGTCGCCCGTGTGGACAACGGTGCCAAGGCCTGTGTGGATGGCGAACGCGACAGAGTCCGCGATGGAGTGGTTCACGTGGATGAACTCCACGCTGAACTTGCCGGCCTTGACGGTCATGCCGCTTTCCACCGTGACGATCTTCGTCGATTTGAGAAGGCCGTGCTCTTCGAGCTTTAAGCGGATGAGGCCCGCCGTCAGGCGCGTGCAGTAGATGGGAATATTCACCTTTTTGAGGATGTAGGGCACGGCGCCGATGTGGTCCTCGTGCCCGTGGGTGATGAACATGCCGCGGATGCGGTTCTTGTGCTTGACAAGATAGCTCACGTCGGGGATGACGCAGTCGATGCCGTACATGTCGTCGCCGGGGAAGGCCATGCCGCAGTCGACCACGATGATCTCGCCGCCGTATTCGTAAACGGTCATATTCTTGCCGATCTCATTGAGACCGCCGAGAGGGATGATTTTTAACTGTTCAGCCAATGCTGGTTCAACTCCTTTGATTTGTTTGATTTGTTTGTTTTCTGTACAGAAAACGATGGATCTTGTTTTGCATGTATTCTCTGTCCGGGTCAACAGGCGCATAGCAGAAGAGACGTCCGTGCGTATGCTTCGCCCTGCATCACGAAGCAACTGCACCTGCGGCGCCTTTTTGACCTCTATGGACTTGAACACTGTGTAACGGCTTTTGTCCGCCAGGCAAGGACGCTGGAAGCCGAAACTTTATTCAATCATTGCACTACCACGCTGTTATGGTACCGCAATATCTTGTGTTTAGTAAGACATATTTAACAAGATATGCAGCTCGCGCGAGCTGCACTTTGCAAAAAATATTCAAAACGGGCTTGCTTTTTCGTAAAGAATGCGCTAAAATAACGGCACAAGTACAACAAGCGGGCATCCTCTGGCAAGTTGGCCCCTTGCCAGAGGATCATGTGAAATGATGCGACCATTCCACACAACAGTAATTTGCTGTACCAGCAGAAATATTATACACATATTTTATTAAAAATCAAGTCAAATGATGACGATAGAATATGTGTTTTACTGTATTTGCTTTCTAAACGAAGCAGTGTAGCGGAATTGTCTGAATTTCGCCGCGCTGCTTTTGTTGTTCTTTGTGGGGGACATTCCTTCGAAAAGGAAAAGGGGGAACTTTTCGAGCTTTGCCTCTCCGCGCGGAAGCGGCGCTTCGCTTTTCCGTGCGCTTCCCGGCCGCACACCCCTTGCTGCCGCGAAGCATCACCCCGGCAATCCCTTCGCATCCCTGTCTAAGCACTGCGCAACAAGAAAAAACTGAAAAGAAAGGACGTATCAAAATGAAAATGAAGTCTATTATGACGCGTGTTCTCTGTCTCAGTCTTTCCCTCGTTATGGTGCTCGGGCTTACCGCCTGCGGCAACGATGCCGGCACCACCAGCAGCAAAAAGGCTGAGCTCCTCTCCATGGAAGTTCGCCCCGACGCCCCCGAAGAGATTCCCGACGGTCTTGACATTGACTGGAACCATCGCTACACCTACGCCGAGCTTGAGTCCCAGCTCGCCAAGATGAACGAGACCTACCCCGACATCACCGACCTCTACCCCATCGGTTCCTCCTGGCAGGAGCGCAACCTCTGGTGCCTCGAGATCACCAACAAGAACATCCCCGCCGAAGATAAGACCGGCATCGGCGTGTTCGCCAACATCCACGGCGGCGAGCGCGAAAGCGCCTCCTCCGCCATGTACACCGCATGGTGGCTGACCCTCTGCTCCGGCGACGATTACGTCAAGGGCCTGCTCGATAACTACATCATCTATGTCATCCCCGTCATCAACCCCGACGGCTATGAGCAGTCCTTCATCAACAACAACCGTCCCAACCTGCGCCCCCGCGACCTCAACGGTGACGGCGTTCCCTTCAGCGATCCCTACGCCGATATCGACGGTGACGGCTTCATCGCCACCATCTACCGCGGCAAGGCCGGCGACGAGCCCTCGAGAAAGCTCCCCTACTTCGGTATGGAAAGCCCCGACTGGGACGGCAACGGCATCCTCGGTGACGATCCGCGCAACGGCGGCATCGACATGAACCGTACCTTCAACTACCAGTGGAACCGTTTCGACATCGAGACCGCCGACACTGACAACCCGATCGGCAGCAACGCTTGGTCCTCCGCCGGGCCTGCCGCCGCTTCTGAGCCCGAGGTTCAGGCGGTGCAGCAGTTCATCGACGAGCACAATATGGCCGCCCTCACCTCGGTTCACACCGGTATCCAGTGCGTCCTCTATCCCTGGTGCTACCGTCCCTACGACGCCAACGACCCCAAGGATGCTGAGATCCCCTTCATGAAGGAAACCGCCGCCAAGATGGCGCAGGTCTATCAGGATTACACGGGCCGCGGCTTCTACTCCATGAGCTCCAACGAGGACTATGCTACCTCCGCAGAGCTGATCGACTATTCCTTCGGCCGCTACAACATCCACTCCTACACGATCGAAGTCTACAGCCCCGGCAAGTCCGAGTCCGGCGACATCAACGACTGCATGTGGGAGAACAATATGCCCGAGGCCAAGTGGGTCTTCTACGCCTACGACGAGATCCAGGAGAAGCTCGGTCTTGATCCCGCAGCCATCACCGACGAAGACGGCAACAAGCTCGCCGCCAACGAGGGTCTGTGGTTCTACACCTCTTCCTCCAACCAGATGGTCAACGACGCTCCCGAGGAGCAGGATGTTATGGTTCGCGGCTGCCGCGACGCCATCCTGACCATGATCCACTCTGAGCCCAACGGCACCGGCTACCAGAACCCCGGCTTCTACAAGTAAATCAAAGTTATTTCAGTCCACGCTGAATAAAAGTTATGACCGACGGGAAACCGCCGGTCATAACTTTTTTTGCGTCTCTGCGCCAAATCGATCGGTACAAAATCTATTATTCATATTGTAACTTCTGTTCGCTGCGTGCTATAATGAAAGGGAATATTCCCCTGCGCAATGCCGCAGGACACAATATCCGGACGGGAGGCAGCTCATTATGAAGAACAAAAAGATCAGCAAACTGGTAGACCCCAGCTTCCGGCTCTACTTTCTTGTCGGCTTTCTCTTTGCCGCCGTCACGGTGCGCGTGAGCATCCCGCTCGCGATCTGCGAGGCTGCGGCGATGGCGTTTCTCTGGTGGTACTTCCGCCACACGGCGCAGAAGCGCCGCGAGGGCATCCGCCAGTATATCGACGACGTGACCGACGACATGACCACCGCCGACAAGGCCTCGATGCTCTCGGCCCCGTTCGCGATGATGGTCTTCCGCCCCGACACGCAGGAGATCCTATGGAGCAATGACAGCTTCATGCAGCTCACTGGCGTGCGCGAGGATATCTTTGACAACCGCATCGACGATATTCTCCCCGATTTTCCGACACACTGGCTGCTCGAGGGTAAAAGCGAGTGCCCCGAAACGGTGGTGATGGGCGGGCGCCACTTCCGCGTGTTCGGCAATCTGAGCCATCCCTCCTCCCGCCGCGGCGGACAGAGCCTTCTTGCCACAACGTACTGGACGGACGTGACCGAGCAGGACTCGCTGCGCGAGGAGAACGAGAGCCGCCGCCCCATCGTCTCGGTCATTGTGATCGACAACTACGAAGAGCTGATGAAGGCTGGCAGCGAGGCATCGCGCAGTGCGGTGCTCGCCGCCATCGACGAAAAGATCAGCACATGGCTCAAGGATTCGCACAGCCTGCTGCGCAAATTCGATCGTAACCGCTACGTGCTCGTCACGACCGAGCAGGAGTATCAAAAGCTGCTTGAGGGTAAATTCTCCGTGCTCGACGCGGTGCGAAGCGTCGTCACCGAGGACGGCGTCGCCGCAACGCTCTCGATCGGCGTGGGCAAGGACGTGGATGACTACGAAACGCTCTATCAGAACGCCATGCTCTCGATCGAAATGGCGCTCTCGCGCGGCGGCGACCAGGTCGTCGTGCGCAACCGCCTTGACTTTGAATTCTACGGCGGCAAGGCCAAGTCCCCCGAAAAGCGCACGAAGGTCAAATCCCGCGTGATGGCCAACGCCCTCGGCGAGCTCATTTCCGACGCAGGCCAGATCTTCGTCATGGGCCACGCGCATGCGGACATGGATGTGGTCGGCGCAGCGGCCGGCATCTGCTGCATCGCGCGCAAGCGCGGCAAAAAGGCGCAGATCGTCATCGACATGGAGGACAACGTCGCAAAGCCGCTGCTCAGTAAGCTTGCGGCTCTTCCGGAATACAAGGGCGCCTTTATCTCCGGCAACGACGCGTTCATCTCCGCCCAGCCGGGCGCGCTGCTCGTCGTGGTGGACACGAACCGCCCCGACTTTGTCGAATCCGAGCAGCTGCTTGATGCGTGCAACCGCGTGGCGGTCATCGACCACCACAGAAGAGCCGCGAATTATATCGAATCCGCCGCGCTCAACTTCCACGAGCCCTACGCCTCGAGCGCGTCCGAGCTCGTGACGGAGCTGCTGCAATACCTCGCCGACCCGACCGATTTACTTCGCGCGGAGTCCGAGGCGCTGCTCGCGGGCATCGTGCTCGACACGAAGAACTTCACGATGCGCACCGGCGGGCGCACGTTTGAGGCCGCCGCGTTCCTGCGCCGCGCGGGCGCGGACACGTCGGACGTACAGCGACTCTTCCAGAGCGACCTTGCCGGCATGGTCGAGCGCTATGACATCATCCGTCACGCCGAGCTCGTGCACGGCGACATCGCCGTGGCCGCGGTTGAAAAGGAGATCGACCGCGTGACCGCCGCCAAGGCGACC
>ENA-OOXF01000982-OOXF01000982.1-human-gut-metagenome-genome-assembly--contig:-NODE-982-length-20122-cov-2.862909_pt1 | contig 20122 bp, 22 predicted proteins | sample MGYA00241586_ERZ501341 | MGnify/ENA primary metagenome ERZ501341 (study PRJEB25962, sample SAMEA2042985) | human gut metagenome | biome: human gut; feature: human-associated habitat; material: faeces... | reverse complement strand
CAGTAGGCGATTTGGCTATAAAAAATGGCTGGCAAGAAGGCAGTGCAGAAAAGAATGCTCTTCATGCTCTTGTAGGTGGTATCATGGGTGAACTTACTAACAATGGATTCTTAGCAGGTGCATCTGGTGCTATGATAAACGAAATGATTCAGGATAAATTGAGCGATATGTTAAAGGATAATCCTGCAATGCATCAATGGGCAAGTGCTCTTATTGGTGGCGTAGTATCTCAAGTTGTAGCTGACAATGCGCAGGTGGGTGCATCTACTGCTTCTAGTAGTACGAAGAATAATTATTTGACGCATGAAGAAATTATCAAGAGAAATATGAAGAAAGAAGCTATTCGCCAAAGAAAAGATTTAACAGAAGAAGAGAAGCGAATTTTAATAGATGAGGTGGACGAATATTATAAAAATTTATCTAGAGAAAGGACACGACTTGGAAAAGAAGGAAAAATGACTGGCTTGGGTTATGAATATGGTTTTGATCCGGATAACGATGATAATTTTATGATTTTACCTGATGATATAAATGCAGAGATAGCTGGTATAAAATATTATAAAGAATACCATATCAAAGAAATAAACAACAATGTTTATAAGAGTAACACTGTAAAAGACATTGTTTATCAAATAAAAAATTCTGGGTTGAAAACAGGTGAAGTAAGAACTTTTGGCATATCTGGTAATGGTATGAGCCAATCTTACGCTGTTGTACAAGTAAATAGTAAAGATGTATATTTGGTTGAAATTGCTTCAGTTTCAGGAGGTGCTTCTATTATGCCTATTGACTTTAGTGTTTTGCAGACTAATTATACTGATGCTAATGGACAACCGTTATCTTCAAAAGCAATTTTAGAAAAAGTTACTGGTATAAGCCAAAGCTATACATTGGATTTAATTATAAAATTAGAAGTAGATTTTCTAGGTGATGGTTCTGTGATTTTATCTAAAGGTGTATCTACAAATCTAGGTATAAGCCATGGAATAGCTTATGGTAAATTATTAGGTAAAGTAGAGGATATATACCAATGAAATATAAAAAAAAATATTTCTTCATAATCCCGGTTTTATTTATAATTACCTTGACGAGTGCATCAATATTTAGAAACAATATTAAACTCAATGAAAAACAGTCTGAAATAATGAAGATATATTATAGTGTTCCTGATTATAATAATAAGTTGCTTTATTATGAAATAAATTGGAAACCAAAAATTATTTTTGCATATTTTTGTTATAGAAGTAAAGGAAGTGCCGATGTTGAAGTGAAAAAATATTATGATTATCTTAAAGCTAATAGATGGATAAAAAAGGGACAAATATTTTCTCAAGGAAATAAATCTATTGAGTTTACTAACATAGGTGATGATACCTATACTTACTACATATATATGGAGGATGAATGAAAAAGATACTGTCTTTGATGTCAGCTACTGTTGTTATATCAATGTTTATTTTTTATTATAATTTAGAATCCAATGCTCCTGAGGTATTATCTTTTTCTAAAAGAATAATACAAATCACTGATATTAATAAAAAAATCAGAGCCATAGAGATTAAACAAAATATATTAAAAAGGGTATCTATTACCATTAAACTTAGTAATACACCACAGGAGTTACATAATATTTTAAAAGAAAATGGCTTTATGAAAGAAGGAGATGCTTACGTTTGTGATGGCTATTGCATAACAATACAAGAGAACGTCCTAGTGTTTTCTAGATTATAAGTGAACGGATTTTTCTTCAACTCCCCACCTAAAAAGTATTAGCATTTAATATTTGATAATTAGTTTTTGTCACTAAGGATCTGACAATCAACAGCATTGGCGATTGTCTGAACGAAGATGGTTTGGTGGCTGTCGGCGGCAGTGGCACAATTTCTGCAACCAATATTACTAATCAGAACAAAACAGGCGTAAAGCAAGGCTCTTTAATCAATGCTGCAGGTGATTTGTCTTTAAATGCACAGGATACAGTTATGAACCGTTCCTCTGATATAGAAAGTGAAGGGAACATCAGTATCAAGGCGAAGAATCTTGTCAACAAGAAGGAGATTTTTGAAACAAGCTTTAAAGAAAGCCATGAGGATATTTCCTACAAGATACCGCATTTGAACGCACCTAATTATTATGATGCAGTGCGCAAGTTTGACAGGCAGATTTTGACTGCGCAGATCGATAAAGAGACTGCAGATGCGAATATCATTGCCAGCGGTAACATCAACATTGATCTGGACAAAGACCTGACCAACCATTACAGCAAAATAAAGGCAGGCAAAAATTTAACTGTCAATGCTGGCGGTACGGTAGAAAATGTTGGCTATCAGGGAACGATACATTACTATGACCGTGGTAATGATTACCATTACTGGAAGTATAAAAAGCATAGAAGAATGCATATCAGATGCCGTTGGGTTTATGGCACGACGGTTATTCCGTATTATGACCATACGATGCGAGACGAGGAGGGCACTGACAGCGAGCGTTTAAGCCTTTTGAGCGGTGTTAGTGGTGTAAAAATTTATGCTACTGATATCTTAGTATGGCAGATGGAAATTACCGGGAGTACCTGCGAGGTGAAATGGTAAGAGCTAAAAAGTATTTTTATGTTTTGCGTCCTTTGCTTGCCTGCAGGTGGATTTTAAGAAACTAATACTCCGCCACCGATGCTTTTCTCTGAGCTGGCTGCAGCGGATTTGCCTGCGCATCTTAATGAATCCGTGCAGGAGCTTTTGCGCATCCAAATGGAGGTGCCGGAGATGAAGCTGATACCAAGAGTAAATGAGATAAATGCTTTTATTGAAGAGGAACTTCCGCGCATTAAAGAGCATATCAGGAGCCTGCCTGAAGAACACGGTCAGGGTTACGATGAGCTTAATGAGCTTTTTTTGAAGTATCTGTGGGAAGAAAAAGCGCAGCTATTACACATGCATGAAGCGTGCTGGTAGCTGCGCCTTTTTTACATCTCCAGTCTAAAATTTGCTAAAAACATGAGTTGGCGCTAAAATAATATTTAAAGTAAGGTTGTAACAGCAGGGAGGTCGAAGCTATGCTTTTTGACAGAGCCTCAGCGCTTTGGCGCGAGCAACTTGAGCTTATTGTAACGGATTTTGCGAAAGGTGCAGAGTACAATCTGGCAGTAAGCAAGTCGCTGCCCTTGCATTCGCAGAGAGCCTTTTTCTTTGAGCAGCTTGATGCTTATACGCTGAAAGAGCTGGCAGAGAGGTGCTTGGAGTGAGGGAATTTTTACTTTGTACTAACAAGGTAGTACGATTGTAATACGAGGAGGCGAAATTATGAAGGGAATATTGGATATATATATTGAACGCAAAACTTATAGACTTTCTATTTTGGTGTATCATACTAATAAAATTGGATTTGGCGAAGCTATTGGGAAAATTGCTGATATAACAGATGTATCATGTCTGAAAAAGTCTGTTGAAGACGCAATGGCTTTAAGCTTATCAGAGTATAATAGTGATAAAGAAAAATGCAATGCTTTTAAATTTACAAAATATAAGACTTGGAATAAGTTTTTTGATGCACATTATGTTATTCAAATAACTTATGATGATGAAAAAATGTTATATAGAATTAGCATGCCTGAAAGAGAGAAGAAAACTAAATCGTTTGGGAATAGTATAAGTGGATTTGAATTTAAAATAAGAAAAGAAGAATTCGATTCTACATTTGATGGTATAATTAAAACAATGCTAGATAATCTTGAAAAATATCAAAGCTGATTTTGATATCAAATGTGGCCTTAGCAGTAGCACGTAAAAGTGTACCGCAGGAGGTATTAGCAGTTCCATTGCCGCGAGCGTAAGCTCTGGCAGATAACCTGCAATGATACGTGGTAACAAAAAAGCGCAGCTATTACACAAGCATGAAGCTTGCTGGTAGCTGCGCCTTGTTATTTCCAAAGGAGAGGCTTGACCAATATGACCTGGCCTTGTACAATCTACGTATCCAATATAGAGAAATTTGACTTTGCACTAACAATGTAATATAATTGTAATGCAAGGAGGCGATGATATGGATACTAATATGACGTTTAGAATGGATTCCGATGTTAAGGCAAAAATGGCGGAGATTTGTGCTGGAATAGGGATGAGCCAATCTACTGCTTTTAATATTTTTGCGAATGCTTTTGTTCGTGCCAAGGGTATGCCGTTTCCTGTAACTTTAGAGAAGGGTGAGGAAAAAATCTCTCGTGTGCAGATGTTGTCTGATGCAGATAGCATATTAGATGATTTTGCTGCTGATTATAAGAGGATGGCAGAATGATTTGGGTTAGTGCAGATGATGTTATTGCACTTCATAGCAAAATCATAAAAAAAACCGGTGGTATTGATGGGGTAAGAGATAGGTCTGGTTTAGAAGCTGCTGTAGCAGCACCGCTTCAATCATTTGGTGGTGAAGATTTCTATCCGACAACTATTGATAAAATAGCTCGTTTAGGTTATGGTTTGGCGGCTAATCATGCTTTTATTGATGGAAATAAGAGAATTGGAGCATTAATGACTCAACTATTATTGCAATGGAATGGCTATCGTCTTGTATTAAACAGAGGCGAATTGGCTGATATGTTTATTGCCATTGCTGATGGTTCTGCTGGTGAAATTGAATTGTTGGATTGGATTAACAAGCGTATTCATAGATAAGCAAGATAAGTAAAAATAGAAGGCTGACGCTTCGCATTTACGCAAGGCGTCAGCCTTTTTGCTGTTCGTATGAGGGTTAGTTGTTAAGCCTTAAGGCCGAGCTCGTAAGCCTCCTGCAGCTTGCTGCTGCCGCTGATTTCGCCTGCAGCATTAACTCCGCCGCAGAAAAGGCTGCCGGCTAATTTAGCCTTTTCGTAGCAGTCAATCCATCCCGTTAAGCCTGCCAGTGCACGCTCAGGGGTATAGCTGCCGTTGTCCGCAGCAGTTGCCAGAAAGTATACCTCGCGGAATTTGTAATCCTTAGGAAACATGGAATTCATGCGGTCAATCAGCACCTTCATCTGACCGGCCATTTCGTAATAATAGATAGGTGTTGCCCAAACAACTACGTCGGCATTCAGCACAGCCTCGGTGATAGGTAGAGCATCGTCGTTAATAATGCAGTGCCCCTTGCTTTGACAGGCCAGGCAACCTATGCAGAAGGCAATGCTTTTGCCCTTGAGCGATATATATTCAACCTCATGGCCTGCGGCCTCGGCGCCTTTGACGAATTCCTTGGCTAAAGCCTCGGAATTGCTGTTTGTTCTTAAACTTGTGGAAATAACTACAACCTTTTTAGACATTTGTTATCCGTCCTTTCCTTTGACTAATTTCCTGTTGTCTCTAGTATAATACTTGGAGTACAGTCTAAGTCAAGGGGGAGGAGGTTAATTTGCGTTGAGGCTTTCTTCTTAAAGCCAGCTTTTACTGTTCCTACCAGCGTGGTATAATTAAGCTAAAGCTAATATGAGGAGCTGATATTATGGGCAAAAGAGCAATCTATTCCTGCATTACGCTGCAAAAAGAGTTGGAAAACACCATTAAGAAAATAGGCTTTGAGGGCAAGGTCACATATCTTAATGTTGCGCTTCATAGCAATCCGCAGAAGATGCGTGAAACATTGCAAAGGATTATAGACGAAAATACAGAAGCAGAGGAAATAGTTATCTGCGTTTCCGGTTGCGGCAAGGCTACGTGTGATTTGAAGGCCACAACCTGTCCTATTGCTGTGCCGCGCACTATGGACTGCATTGATGTTCTTCTGACCGGTTCCGGCATAAAGCGTCCTGATGGAGCTATTTTCATAACTAAGAGCTGGATGAACTTCATGAAAAACTCTACAATTGACTATGCCAAGCTTGTGCAGGAGCGTGGTCAGGCAGAAGCGGAAACCTTCCTGAAGCAGCTGTATAAGGGATTCACGGATTTTTATATCATTGATACAGGGACGTATGATTTGCAGGAGGTTGAAGCTTATATTATGCCTTTGGTGAAGCTTTTGGGAGGAACGCTTACGCGTCTGCCGGGGCCTTACAAGGTGCTGGAGAAGCTTGTGTCTGGCAAATATGATGACAGCGTTATTGCGATACCTAAGGGTGGAACGCTGAGCATTCATGAGTTCGATGGCCTGCGTCCTTGTACGATTAAGAAGTAGGGTATGAAGCACGGAAGTGAAATAAAGGCTTAACGTAAAGTCTATGCTTTAGCTTATAATTATTTCATGGTAAAATGTATATAGATATAATTAAACGGAGGTTAAGCCATGCGTTATCCCATAAGCATTCAAACATTTGCAACAATTAGAAACGGTAATTACGTATATGTAGATAAAACGGATTTAGTATATCGCTTGGCACAGGAGCACGTATGCTTTTTGTCGCGTCCGCGTCGTTTCGGCAAATCTCTGCTTATAAGCACACTTGATGCTTATTTCTCTGGCCGCAAGGAGCTGTTCCGGGGCCTGCATATGGAAGCCTTAGAGGATAAATGGGAAGCTTATCCTGTGTTCAGAATTGATTTTGCCAAGGGACGCTTTGATGTTGACGGAGAGCTGGAGAAGATTCTGGAGGAATATGTAAGCAGCTGGGAGGCTATATATGGCAAAAGCGATATATATACAACGCTGAGCAGTCGTTTTCAATATGTTTTGGAGCAGGCAGCAGCGCAGACAGGTCATCAAGCTGTTATTTTGATAGATGAATACGATAAGCCGCTTCTGGACGTACTGGATGAAGACCTGGAAGATGAGAATCGCAGCATCTTGAAGGATTTTTACGGCACCTTTAAGACTGCTGATGCCAGCCTGCGCTTTGTGCTTCTGACCGGTGTTACGAAGTTTAGTCAGATTACGGTTTTCTCCGGCTTTAACCAGCCGAACGATATCAGCATGGACAGCAGGTACGATGCTATTTGCGGTATTACGGAAGACGAACTGTACAGTGTTTTTGGTGAAGTAATCAGTGAAATGGCTAACAAGTTTGACTATACAGTTGACGAAATGAAGAGTTTGCTGAAAAAGCAGTATGACGGCTATCATTTCAGTGAAGCACTACTTGATATATATAATCCGTTTAGCATCATTAACGCTTTTGATAAATTGAAGTTAGACAATTATTGGTATAAGTCAGGAACGCCAACATATTTAGTGAAGCTTTTAGAAGGGCATCATGTGAATATGCAAAAGCTGACCAGCAGGCCGTATGAGTCGCAGTATTTTGTTGATTATAGGGCGGATGCGGAAAATCCTCTAGCGATGCTTTATCAGAGCGGGTACTTGACAATTAAAGGCTATGACAAGCATTATGGTGAGTATACTTTGGATTATCCTAATGTTGAGGTAAGAAAAGGCTTTGTAGCTTTGATGGCTAACAGCTATTTAAAGAAGGATGAGAGTGAAGCTGCATATTGGATTGTAAATTTAGACCGAATGTTACGTTGTGGTGAATTAGACGAGGTTAGGGATGCTTTTACAGCTTTTCTTGCGTCGATTCCTTATGAGGCCAATAAGGACGAGCGTGCTAAGGATTTTGAAACTCATTTCCAATATACGTTTTATATTATCTTCCGCTTGTTATCCTGCTATACAACTTTGATTGAAAAGCAGAACAGCAAAGGGCGAGCTGATGTCATTATAGAAAGTGATAATGATATTTATATTTTTGAGTTCAAGCTTGATGGTAGTGCTGAAGAAGCATTGAAGCAGATTGAGGATAAGCAATATGCTTTACCTTATCTGAACGATAGCAGAACTTTACACAAAATTGGCGTTAATATATCCAGTGAATCAAGAACTGTAGATGGATGGCTAGAAGCTAAGTAAGGACAGTATTTGATTATTGTAAAAAATAAAAGGATGAGCTTTAAGCCTTGACTGTTCCAATTAGTAACAGGAACCAGGGCTAATAAGCTCATCCTTTTTTGAAGTGAATCCGTATCAAGGCAGGTGTCGGAAAAGACGTCGGTTCCGTGGGGCCTTCACTACATATACCTAATATTAGCTTTATTTGCTAAAGATGTCAATTGGTTTCACCTATAAGAGCATTATAAAAAATGAGACTAGCGGCTCCGGAAATGGTGGTGCTGATTACTAATCGGCGTAAAAATCGGACAAACTATTCTCTGCTAAGCACAGTATAGCATTATAGCTGCTATGAAGTCAATGATGTAGTAAGCTGTAAACTTTGATGTAGCGAAAGTAGTACAAAGCATAGTGTTTGTAGTATAATATTAGGAAAGTGAAAAAATACTTCTTTAGGGAGGTGTAAAAATGCTGAGTATTTACTTGGGTGATTGTGAAAACGAGATATACAATCCGCCATTATACTTTATAAATCAATATGAAGACTTTTGGTTGGAATCTGAATGGGCCAAAAAGATGATTAAGGATGTAGATAAATCAGAAGTAGTAGGCCCGCATTTGATTCAAAGTCCGGTGCTTGGACCAATATCGCCTCGCGAGTTGTCCGGTGGTGTCAAAACCTTGCTGCTATTAGCTTTTGACAACAGCGGAAAAATATTTAATGCAACAGCATGCGGTGATAACTGTGCTAAATGGATTCTGGAGATTGCCGAAAATAAGGATTTAACAATAAGCCTGCATCATAGTATGAATTTTGGCGATGGTGAATATGCCATTAAGATATTAAATAATGGTGTTGTCGTACATAATCAAGAGGAATGGCTTGATGTAGTGTATGATTTTTTGTGAGGTAGAGCATGAAGGGTAAGTATAGTGTTTTTGTACAAAATAACAGACTGCGCTATGAATTTACTATCTCCAGAAATATTACTATTATCCGTGGTGATAGCGCTACCGGTAAAACAACGCTTCTCGATTTATTAAATGCTTATGACAGAGATGGAGAGAGCAGCGGTGTTTTAGTAAAATGCGACGTTCCCTGTGTCGTTATCGGTGGACAGCGGTGGGAAGATAATCTGCAATTTATCCATAACAGCATAGTTTTTATAGATGAATGCAATAGATTTATTAAATCTGAGGATTTTGCTGTACGTGTTAAGGAGTCGGATAATTATTTCGTTATAGTTACTAGGGATGATTTACCGAATCTGCCTTACAGTGTCAAAGAAATCTATGGCATTCGAGAATCTGGTAAATATGCTGGACTGAAGCAGGTTTATAATGAGTTTTATTGCTTTGCAGGAAAAAATTAAGAATAAAATTGTTAATACTATGCCTTCTATAGAATTTTGAAGGACGTTTCAATTTAAAATTTTTCGTGCCAACAAAAAAGGCAGCTATTACACAAGCATGAAGCTTGCTGATAGCTGCCTTTTGTTATGCCCACTTGACAAACTGCTTTGATAAATATATCGTATAGACCTTCGCCTTACGTAATCTACGGTTTCCGATTTCTTCAGCCACGCAGAAGACAGGTCTGAGCCTTCGGGAGCGACCCTGAGCTTCCTGCCCCTTTTACCTGCCGCGGGAATGGCTACCCGCAAATTTCACCCATCTTTCAGATAATTGCATTTTTATGGTATGCGTTAACCAGGTATTGAGCTACTTTTACCTCAGAATTCTGTTATACACGGATTTCTCCGCTTCACTACCAACAGCTTGGTTTGGAGTTTCCGCTAAGTTCGCTGCAGCATCCCTGCTGCAGGTTTCACGGATTTTTCTAGCCTTTCGAGCTAGCGTCTATTGTCGCTGCCAGAATCCTTTGTGCTTTAATCGGCACCAAGATCCGCACATACCGTTCTGTGTTGCCTTTTGGGCTTCTCCATCAGTCCTCGCGGAGCAACAGAAACCTCACTGCCGCAGTATCCCGCAGGCAGCCTGGTCACAGCTTCCGGTATTCTCGGAGGGGTTGACAACCCTTTAGTGCACCGAGTTATACGATATATTTGTCAAAACAGTTTTCAAGGAGCGTGTCGGTGTTCAACCGATGAACAAAGTATAACATATAATAACGAGGTAATCGTGGAAAAAAAGGTGCGCATTTATTTATTATTGCTCGGTATAAGGAGGATAGATTAACTTCGCCGCATAAAAGCAGGTGATATAACTCCAAAGAAATCTCCGCTTTGGGTATCATAATTCCTACTGTTGTAGTATAATTAAATTAACGAAAGAAACTTTTATATAAGGGTGGTGAAGTAATGGAGACTTTCATGGGAATTCTTATTCCATTTATCGGAACAGCACTCGGTTCGGCGTGCGTGTTCTTTATGAAAAAATCGCTTAGTGATATGGTGCAGCGCTCGCTTGCGGGCTTTGCTGCGGGTGTTATGGTTGCAGCGTCTATCTGGAGCCTGCTGATTCCTGCTATCGAGCAATCCGAAAGCATGGGAAGGCTGTCCTTTCTCCCGGCGTTTATCGGCTTTTGGATTGGTATATTATTTTTACTCCTGCTTGACCACTTGATTCCCCATCTGCATGTGGGAAGTGAGCAGACGGAGGGCCCCAAGAGCAATTTGAGCCGTACTGCGATGATGGTTTTGGCAGTCACGCTGCATAACATACCTGAGGGAATGGCAGTTGGTGTGATGTATGCCGGCTTTCTTGCGGGGAATACGCCAATCACGGCGGCAGGGGCGCTTGCCTTGTCCATCGGCATTGCTATTCAAAACTTTCCGGAGGGTGCGATTATTTCTATGCCGCTTCGCGCAGAGGGAGAGACTAAGAACAGAGCGTTTTGGGGTGGTGTGCTTTCCGGTGTGGTGGAACCAATCGGAGCTGTGCTGACGATACTTGCTGCTCAGCTTGTAATACCGGTCCTGCCGTATCTTTTGAGCTTTGCTGCTGGTGCGATGCTTTATGTTGTTGTAGAGGAGCTTATTCCTGAAATGTCGCAGGGAGAGCATTCCAATATCGGCACGATTTTCTTTGCCGTAGGCTTCAGTGTGATGATGGTGTTGGATGTGGCGTTAGGGTAGAGAATAATTTCGGTATAAAGGTATTATTGAAATAAAAGAGTTGACGAGAATATAAAAAGGCTGACGCTGTGCATTTACGCAAGGCGTCAGCCTTTTTGCTGCCTTAAATATTCTGTGCTTAATAAATGTTGCACAGCCTGCTTATATCCGGAAACATTTTTGCAGTGCTGTATACTCACCTAATGCTAACATAGTTATATCATCGGATAATACGGTGTCAGGTGTAATTGAGACGTCAGTTTTTCCCAAGTGCTTTATGCCAAGAATATTGATGCCAAACTTTTTGCGGACATCCAACATACCGATGCTTTTACCAACCCATGCTTTGGGCACCTCTACTTCAAAAATAGCGTGCTGCTTGTCAATCTCAATATAATCGAAAATATGGTCTGCAGTGTAGCGTTTGGCTGCCCATATAGCCATCTGCTTTTCAGGATAGACTACATTGTCTGCACCGTTACGAAGCAGAAACTTTGCCTGGACATCGCGTTCAGCACGAGATACTACACATTTTGCTCCCAGTTCTTTCAAAAGAGAAGTAGTTTCTAGCGAGTTTTGAAAATTACCGCTGATAGTTACGAAGCAAACGTCAAAATTCCTGATGCCGAGAGCACGTAAAAACTCTGCATTGGTGCTGTCACCGATTTGTGCTTTGGTGACAAACGGCAGTACATCGTTAATTCTTTCCTCATCAGTATCAACTGCCATGACCTGATGCCCTAATTGTGAAAGCTGCATAGCGATATGCCGCCCGAAATGACCTGCTCCGATCAGTAAAATATTTTTCATAGGATATCTACTCCTTTTGTTTAGCCAATAGTGATTTTTTCCAGCGGCAGTTTTGAGTTAACAGCTTTTTTGCCGGATAATGCTGCGTACATGAGCGTAAGGCTGCCTACTCTGCCAAGATACATAAGTAAAATCAGTATCAGTTGTGAGGGTACATGCAGCTGCGGTGTAATTCCCAACGTCAGTCCGACTGTTCCCAATGCCGATGCTGTTTCATATAAGCAGGATGACAGTGGCAGGTTCTCATAGGCGCTGATAAAAATTCCTCCGCTGAAAAACAGCGTAATATACACGGTGAGGATAGTTGAGGCAGTTTTGATAGCGTTGCAATCGACTCTGCGATCAAAAAAATGAGCACTGTCCTGCTGGCGATAGGTCGCAACAATGTTGGCAAGCAGAACAGCAAAGGTTGTCGTTTTCATACCACCGGCAGTTGAGCCCGGTGAACCGCCAATCAGCATCAAAAGAATCATAATGCCTTGCGACGAGCTGGACATAGCAGATAAATTTACCGTATTGAAACCTGCTGTTCTTGTTGTAACCGACTGGAACAGGGACGCCTGAAGCCGTGCTTCCATGGGGAGAGAAGCAAAATCAGCAAAGAAGAAAAAAATTGCCGGAAAGATAATCAGAATTATCGTAAAGATGAGGATTACTTTACTTTGCATTCTGTAGCGCCGGAACTGGAGCTTATTTTCGTAAATGTCCTCCCAGGTCAAAAAACCGATACCGCCAATTATGATAAGCAGCATAATCGTTAGATTTATTATAGGGTTCTGCCAGTAACCTGTAAGAGAGGGGTAGAGGGTGTCAGCAGTTCCCAAAATATCGAAGCCTGCATTGCAAAAGGCAGAAATAGAATGAAAGACTGCCATCCAAATACCGTGCCATCCATAGTCGCGGCAGAACACCGGCAGCATGGCAAGTGCACCAATCAGTTCAATCAAAAATGTTCCCCATAGGATAAACTTCGTAAGCCGGACGATACCGCCTACATTCGGAGCTGATATTGCGTCCTGCATGGTAGTGCGCTGCATCAAAGAAATTTTTCGCCTGGACAGAAGTGCAAATAATGCAGCTACAGTGACAACACCAAGACCGCCAATCTGTATAAGTGCCAGAATGATTGTCTGACCAAAGGCCGACCAGTAGCTGCCGGTATCATGTATCACAAGACCGGTTACACAAACTGCGGAGGTTGCGGTAAATAACGCATCATGAAACGGTGTTACACAGCGTTCTGCTGCGGAAATTGGCAGCATCAGCAGTAATGCACCCAGCAGGATTACTCCCGCAAAACCTAATATGATAATTTGAAAAGATGAAAGCTGAAATCTTCTGCTAATCATTTCTTCTGACATACCTACACCTTCTTGTTAATCTGTTTATACATTCATTGTGCTTGTTGCGGACACAATGTAAAAGCCGTATAGTGAACACTGCTTTGCTTGTTCCTATCATAGCATTTTTTCGGTGTAGATTTGGTAAAGAAACGATCATAGAGCATCAGTATCTTGTGATAAATCTTGAAGCGCTTTTGTTCGTGAAGTATAATGAAGTTGTAAAAATAATTAGGAGAAGCATTATGAAGCATCAACAACGAAAAGAAGATATTTTGTTTTCGGTCTGTATTTTTTTCGGCGCTTTTGCCATTAATCTTTTGATTCGTAAGCTCTTTACAACGCAAACGCTGGTTCCTATGATTTTTGTATTCGGCGTTTTTCTGATATCGCTGAAAACGCACGGGTATTGCTATGGTATTGTTTCGGCTGTCTTAAGTGTATTTGCAGTGAATTTTGCCTTTACTTATCCTTATTATACTTTGGATTTTTTCGTAGAAGAAAGTATATTATCCGCTATAATTATGCTGCTTGTTGCCGTTTCCACCAGTACGTTGAACAGTAGGATACGTGATCAGGAGAATTTGCGGGCAGAAAGCGAAAAGGAGAGGATGAGGGGCAATCTGCTGCGGGCAATCTCTCATGATTTGCGTACACCTCTTACATCAATATACGGCTCAGCTTCTACGCTGATTTCCAAGAAAAATGCACTTTCGGAAGAACAGCAGCTAAAGCTGTTGGGAGAAATTCAAGAGGATAGCGAATGGCTTATCCGTATGGTCGAAAACCTGTTGGCTGTTACAAGAATCGACGGTGCAAAGGTCAAGATTGTGAAAACGCCAATCGTTTTAGATGAGCTGATTGACTCAGTTCTTATGAAATTCGCCAAAAAACATCCGAATCAGAAGGTGATTACGCAGATACCGGCCGACTTTGTGGATATTCCTATGGATTCTATCCTTATCGAGCAGGTGTTGTTGAACTTTTTGGAAAATGCCGTTTTTCATGCGAAAGGCATGACAGAGCTGAAGCTGTCGGTTTCCCTTGCAGGAGATAAGGCCGTATTTGAAGTTGCCGACAACGGGTGTGGCATTCCAGAGGAGATTTTGGATAAGATTTTTACTGGATGCTATAAAAAGTCTGCAGCACCGATAGACGGAACGCGCAGTAATATGGGCATCGGTATTTCGGTTTGTGCTGCTATTATTAAGGCGCATGGCAGCGAGATTTTTGTGGAAAATCGGAAGGGCGGCGGTGCTGTATTCCGTTTTTCTTTGGCAAGAGGGTGTGATGATGAGCAATAATAAATTCAAAATTTTAATCGTAGAGGATGAAGCAAACATCCTTAGCTTCATCAAAGCCAACTTGGAAATAAGTGATTATCAGGTAATCTGTGCAGAAACATGTGCGCTCGGCATGATGATGTACGCTTCTTATCATCCGGATCTCATTGTTCTGGATCTCGGGTTGCCGGACCGTGATGGCTTGAGCTTGATTCAGAATGTTAGAGAAGCGGATACTGTTCCCATCATTGTCCTTTCTGCCCGTTCCGGCGAAATGGATAAGGTGGAAGCCTTAGACCTTGGCGCGAATGATTATATTACCAAGCCGTTTGGAACTGAGGAACTGATGGCTCGTATCCGTGCAGTGCTTCGCAGTCATCGTTACAGTGAGAAAAACGAGGGTAATCACATCGGTAAATTTCAATTTCAAGATTTGATGATTGATTACGATAAAAGGCAGGTTTTGGTCGATGGAAAGGAAATCGAACTGACACAGACGGAATATAATATTTTGACTTTCCTCTCCATCCATGCGGGAAAGGTGCTGACGTATTCTGCCATAATCCAAGCAGTATGGGGTTATTCTGATTATGGGAGCGTCAAAAAGCTACAGGTAAATATGAAAAATATCAGGAAAAAAATGGGTGTGACACCCGGAGAAAAGCGCTATATCGTTAATGAGCTTGGTGTAGGCTATCGTATGCTGGCAGAAGATGAAGAATAAGATCTGCGATAACAGAGTGCAGATGATAAGGTGAAAAATAGCATATAGATAAAGTAATCCGGTAAGGTTTTATTTTACATGAATAAAGCTGTTTGAACAAAGTAGGGCTTATGTTGGAAGTTAGGCTTTTGCGCATAAAAATAAAGGATGAGCTTCAAGCCGTGGCTGTTTCCGTTACTAACAGGAACCATGGCTTGCAGGCTCATCCTTTTATTAAGTGAATCCATAACACGGCAGGTGCTTGAAAAGACGTCTGCTCCGGTGTCCTGCATGATGTAGTGGAAGATACAAGCGCGACGCTGGAAGATGTTTATACAAGCTTTGGCGATTATATTGGCGCAATAGTTGAAGGTCATACCGAAAAGCACAAGGAAGATCCTTGGGAAAAGCGTAAAGAGGAAGCATTGGCGCACCTGGCAAAGGCTGATGAGCGTGAACAGAAGCTTGTTTTGGCAGATAAGCTAGCCAATATGCGTGCGATTGCACGTGATTATGCTAAATACGGCGAGGACTTATGGCAGCGCTTCAAACGTGGTAAGGATGTGCAGAGCTGGTATTATCATGCTGCAGTGAAGGCAATGAGTGATTTGGAGTTTGATGCGGAAGCTGTGCTTTTTATAAAGAATTTGAAGACAAGGTAAATCAGGTTTTTGGTTATGAAGAATAAGTGCTGAAGATGAATGCTACGAGCAGGATGATTGCTTAGTGTTTGAAGTTGGAGAGTAGAAGAGGACATCTTTCGCTGCTTAGCAAAGAGAAAATAACACAAAAGCAAAAGGACTAGAATTTGAGAAAATACTCGAATTCTAGTCCTTCTGTGGTTTATGGAGTTAATTTTGTTTCGGCTTCATAACATTATTGCCAAGTCACGCAGCTTTTTTATCTTCCATCCGGGATACGAAGATGGTGCCTGCAAGGTCACCAAGGCAGTTGTTGGTAGTAGTACCCATATCAAAGATATGATAGAATGCTGCAATAATACCAACGATTTCAGTAGGTAAGCCAAAGGCCTCAACCATGATAAACAGTTTTACGATACCGCTGCCAGGAATACCGCCGCCACCGGTAGAGAGGATAGCAGACATACCTACGATTTTCAGCATTGTAGGAATATCAAGCGAATGTCCTACGACCTGAGAAATGAAGACGATTACGCAGCCATAAAGAATAACGCTGCCATCATAGTTCATTTGGGAGCCTAACGGGATAGTGAAGCTGGAAATACGTTCCGGAACACCGAATTTTTCCTTAGCAACTTTAATGTTTACAGGAATGGAAGCTACGCTGGAACAGGTTGTTAAGGTATAAATCCAAAGCTCCATGGAATCTTTGATAAAGCGGAAGGGATTAATGCCGTTAGAAATCCAGAGAATACCGCCGTAAACCAAAATAACGTGGATGATGCAGGCAAGATAATAGGTACCCGCTAAATATGCCATGCTTGTAAATAGACTTGCACCATATTTAGCAAAGGAATCAGCCATAAGGAAGAAAATACCGATAGGAGAAGCTTTCATAACCATGGTGATAAGAGAGAATACCATATCACTTACAGCTGCAAAGCCTTTTTTTAACATTTCTTTGTTTTCTTCATTTGCAACTTTCATGATTGCAATACCGAAGAATACTGCAACAATAAGGGTTTGAAGAATGTTACCTTTAGTGAAGGTAACGAAAATGTTAGTAGTAAACATATCAGTGAAGAATTTTGCCATGGTAATGCTAGTGGCTGCAGCAACTTTTTTCGATGCAAGACCGGTAAAGTTAGCAATTTCGCCGGGACGGATAATTTCCGTGACTGTAAGACCAATGACAGTTGCTACAAGTGTTGTCAGCACATAGTAAGCTATAATGTGACCAGCAATTCTTCCTAAAGAACTTAAATTCTTCTGAGAAGTGATACCGGTGATGATAGTAAAAAATACCATTGGAACTACAATCATCTTTACGCAGTTAAGCCAGATGGTACCGATGAAGGCTACTTGCTTCATTATATCACCACAAATAAGTCCGGCTATGGAGCCGATAATCATGGCAACAAAAATCTGAGTCGTCAAACTAATTTTCTTTCCGCCAATAGTCATGATGCTTCCTCCTTATAAGCTTTTATCAAGTTCCAAAATAATATTTGCAGCAGCTTTGGCATCTTCTGCCGTAATACCTTTGTAATATACTAAACGCACGCAGGTTTTGAGCACTGTTTTGATTAAAAGGCCCTTTTCTTTTGCCATTTCGCAGAATCTTGAGGGCGATACGGAAGCTCCTGCCAAATCCAAAACCAGAATGTTGGATTGCACTTCTTTTTGCAAGGAAATATGCTGTAATTTGCCTTGTAATAAAGAGGCTGTTAAACGTGCATTCTCAATATCCTCAATCATGCGGCTGATGTTATGCTTGAAGGCATAAATACCGGGTGCAGCAAAAACACCGCCTTGGCGCCATCCGCCACCCAAAATTTTACGAATTTCTCTACCTTCATCAACTTTGGCCTTAGTAGAGCACATAAGAGCACCAACAGGGGCGCCGATACCTTTAGAAATGCAAACCATTACAGAATCTACGTATTGGCAGATTTCTTTTGCGTTTACGCCTAGGGATGCAGTAGCATGGAAAAGTCTTGCTCCATCCATATGAATTTTGGCTCCATATTTATCTGCCACAGCACGGAGCTTTGCCATCTCCTCTACGGGAATTACATAACCGCCTGAAAAATTATGAGTGTTTTCTATGCAGATTAATTTTGCTCCGCTTTCCTGCAAAAGGTTATCAATGGCATCAATATCAGGAGTGTTATTAGCATTAAATGGATATTTTATGGGCTCCATACGACAAAACTGATCGGAGAAAAGGAACTTTTCGGTTAACAACATATGCTGCTGTTCGTGTACCAGTACTTTTTCGCCAGCTTTGGCCCATAAGAGAGCACCTACAGTATTAGCGAAAGTTCCGGTAGGACAAAGCAAGGCTGCTTCTTTACCAGTAGTTGCCGCTACCAGATCCTCTAATTCATTGATAGTCTTATCTTCACCACGATTATTTTTGTCAGTACGTCCATCATCTCCGAGCGGAGCTGTTAAAATTGCTTCTAGCATTGCTCGGTCAGGCATTGTAAGGGTATCACTTCTTAAATCAATCATGTATTCACTCTCCTTAAAAAATATAAAAACCTCTAGTTTTTACTCTAGAGGTTATAGTCTGGTAATAGCTATAATGCTCTGTCCTTTGGCCTGAGAGACTCAAGAATTACTTCTTTTCCACCTTCGGCGCCCATAAGGGACTCTCCAGAGTTGTGCAAAGCTTTCTACGTGAAATATTGAGAAATGTCGCTTTGCACTGCATATCAATCACTATATATAATATATCTTATAATCAGTGACTTGACCAATACTAAAAACTATGTTTTAATATACAAAAAAAGCTATATTATTTTTGCCGGAAATAGCTTGTTAACAGTGTTTTTCGATGGTATAGCAGAAGTAGAAATTAAGTTGTAATTATTTGTGTATTTATTATTCATGGTATTGGCGAGGCAATTATGGAAAGAGTTATGGAATATATTTTGGCTATTGCAAAGTTCAAAAGCGTATCCAAGGCAGCAGAAAATTTATTTATCAGCCAGCCTGCCTTAAGTGCAATAGTAAAAAAAGAAGAAAAACGACTGGGTGTTGAACTTTTTGATAGGCAATATAAGCCTCTGCAGCTTACAAATGCAGGAACTATATATGTTAATGCAGCTAAGAAGATAAAAGACATTGAAGAAAAAATGCTTTACGACTTAAATTGTAAAGAGCAGAATGGTGTTAGAAAAATAACAATAGCAAGCTATGCTTTTTTGTTTACGCATTTTCTTGCGAATTTTGTTGAGAAATTTAAATCACAGCTTTCACGTGACATAGAGATAGAGCTCATTGAGAAGCGTACTGAGGAAGCGCTTCCAGGAATACAGAAAGGCATTTACGATTTTGCTATTACGACTCATCAGAGGCGCGTTAAAGGCTGTTCTAGTGTACCTTTATTAAAGGAAAAGGTAATTATTGCCGTACCTAAAAGCTATGCGATTAATAGTTACATAAAAAAATACGCTTTAAGCTATCAGGATGTAGTTGCCGGAGCTGCAAACAGTGATAAGTATAGCAGCGTTTCCATCAGTTATTTTGCTGATTATCCTTTTATTTTACATGTGAAAACTAAAGAAATGTATCGTAGGGCTCGCAGAATATTCCGCAATAGCGGTATTAATCCTAAAGTTGTTTCATATATGGAGGATTTTCTGTTAATGTATTTCGTTGCGAATTCCGGTCAGGGGATTATTTTTATGCGAGAGGCTATGATACAATATATGGAGCCATCAGATAAGCTGGTATTCTATAAAGTAAATGATCCGGCAACAGTATATAATGTTAATGTGTACTACAGAAAAGAAAGTGAAAATAAAAAAGAAATAAGAGCATTTATAGATAGCTGTAATTCTTATTGGAATGCTAATTATAGTGAGGAAAGCTTAACATGAATATAACAGTATATATTCCCTAGTCGACAGGAAATCATCCTAACAAAAAGTCCCTGGCCTTACCTTATGTAAAGTCAGGGATTTATATTATCTGCAGCCAGATTTGTTTTTATATAAAAAAGATTGAACCAACAGGCCCAAGTGATGCGACTTACAATGCCACACTTATGCCTAAGGGTTCAAATCCTGTTCATAGTATTTAGTTACAAGGATGACAGTACGAGCATAAACGGTTGATGTCAACCTGCATTCTTCCAACAATTAAATTATATCATGTGATTTAAAGCTTGTAAATAAAGCTAATGTTAGCGGATTACAAGAAATATGATAGAAAATACTTTGCGGGTTTCAACATCTGCTACACTTTTATTGATCAAAAAGATGGTTGCTTCAGCTATCATGGAACGAGAGGCTGCTGTGAAAAATAAAAACAGCATTAAGAAATTTGATGTTAAAATCAAGCTTCTTAATGTCATCAATGTTTGTGGCAAAATATTTTGCAAGAAAAATCACTACAAGAATAAGGAAAACAATTTTACTTATTTTGAGAATTTTATCTTTGTTATTTTTAAAATATTGTTTCATTATAATCT